>Ga0105095_10001325_pt1 | contig 12942 bp, 9 predicted proteins | sample PPLLak2March2015_2_FD_79180 | JGI IMG/M metagenome (GOLD analysis project Ga0105095, IMG submission 79180) | Freshwater sediment microbial communities from Prairie Pothole Lake near Jamestown, North Dakota, USA - PPLs Lake P8 Core (3) Depth... | ecosystem: Environmental > Aquatic > Freshwater >... | reverse complement strand
TCCCAAAGATTATGCCTATGCACTTGCAAAAATTGCAGAATCATATATCAGGGGGAAGAGTGTTGATACATCACGCGCCATGCCTCTTTTAAAGGAAGCCGTAAAAATTGATAAAACGAATCCGGATATCTATATTATTCTGGGGGATGTTTATATACTTGTTAATGATGGAACAAATTCCATATTTAATTATAAGCTGGCACAAAACTATGATCCGGGATCTCCCACAGCTAACATGAAAATCGGAAGTATTTATGTCAGAGGTCTCAATCTGATGGCTGCCATTCCCTATTATGAAGAAGCCATTAAACTGGCTGCCGACTATGCACCTGCTTACAGGGAGCTTGGACAGCTGTATTCTATGGCCGGCAGGTATGATCAGTCGAAAACATATTTCAGGACATATCTTGATCTCACAAAAGGGAATATCCCTGCAAAGATCCGGTATGTAAATGCATTATTTTATGCTAAGGAATATGAGGAAGTTGTGAAAACCGTGGAGGAAATATTTGCAATAGATCAGACCAGGAACTACCTGAACAGGATTGCCGCCTATTCATGTTACGAAATGGAAAATTCCGATATGAACAAAGCCCTTACGTACATTACAAATTTGTTCCGGACCATTGCACCTGAAAATCTCATCAAAAAAGACTATACTTACCATGCTAAGATATTGCTGAAAAAGAACAATGGATTTCCAAAATTACTGCAGGATACCGCAAGGATTGAAAATGAACTTGATGCTGCTTCCAGGAATCTGGAAAATGCAAAAAGCCAGAGCAAACCTAAATGGAGAGCTAAAATTGACTCGCTGAATACAAGGAGAAGTCAGCTGAACAATGAGGTTCTAATGGCAGAGAAAGAAATTGACATGGCATTTGTATCTTACCAGAAAGCCCTTGATTATGATAAGAAGGATGTGAATCTCCTGGCTGAATTGCCAACAACTATTATACTTACAGGAGATATGAAGGCGCTGCCAGAACATGGGAAAAGATGCTGGATCTGGGCCGGAATGATGTGAATAATTACCTGCAGATCGGACGTGCCTATTATATGGGTAAGAATTATTCAAAAGCAGATTCGGTGTTTAAAATTGTTACAACTAAGTTCCCTGATAATATTCAAAGCTACCTTATGATAGCCCGGACATATTCACAGATGGATCCTGATTCCAGGAGGGGGCTGGCCAAACCAAAATTTGAGACGTTCATTCAGAAGGCCAGTATTGATACAGTAGGGAATGCTAAGGAACTGGTTGAGGCGTTCGGATACCTGGGATATTATCATCTGAAAAGAGAGAATTATAATGATGCAAATCAATGGTATGACCGTATAATAACTATTGATCCGGAAAATGAAGAATATCTTGTCAAGGGTTACAGCGGTAAAGCTAACGTGGCATTTATGATGAGTGAACTTGCGAAAGAACTTGATGCAAAGCTACCTTATTTTGACCGTTCAATAAGTTATTACGCAAAGGCACTGGAGTCAGACCCTGGCAACCAGAATATCAGGTCCTCCATGGACTATGTAATTGCAGTCAAGAAGAATACCATGTCACATATAAATCCCAATGAGCTGAAAGGTGCCATAAAGAATTCGGACGGACAGCCAATCGTGGGTGCATCAATACGCGTAAAAGACACTGCAGCCGAAACAGTCACAAATGTAAAGGGAGAGTTCAAATTTGAAATACCACTTGCTTCCGAAGCTTTGATTATTTCAGCAAAAGGTTACACAACTAAAGAAATTCCAATTATCAAGACAAGGATTTATAATGTAGTACTGGAGCGGTAATATTATGCAGGCATTTTATGAAACATTTTATTGGTTATTAACGTTTTAAATATAAAATCCATTTATTCAACAGGTGAAACTAATTATTATATAAAATGGAAAAGGAAACAAAAATAATTCCGGGTTTTGATGATATAATTTTTAAAAACCGGAACAAGGATTACGGAGCATATAATCTCCGCAGGAGGTATCACCGTACCCTTCTGTTAGCTTTGTTAATTGGTATGGGTTTGCTGAGTGCTGCTGTCATTGGTCCTTATGTCAAAGTCAAAGGTGCCGATATGTCAGAAGGTACTGAGGCTGAGGAGGAAGTATTTGTAAGAATGGAAAGGCTTGAGCAGCCGGATGAAGAAGTAATTAAAGTTTATGCTCCGCCACCTCCACCTCAGGAAATGATCCAGCAAACGATAAAATATATTGCACCTGAAGTTGTAGATACAGTTATGCCTGAAGAGGTTGGAGACCAGCTGATGACTATGGATGAATCGGTAGAGTCTGTTACGGATGATCAGGTTGCCGCAGTTGTGGAATATATACAGGGAGAAGAAGAAGGGACGGTCATACCTGTTGAAGAAGAAGTTTTTTTCATTGTTGAGGAAATGCCGAGTTTTCAGGGAGGAGGAGAGGATGCTTTCAGAGAGTTTATAGCTAAGAACCTGAGATACCCTGAAATTGCCGCTGATAATGGTATAAGCGGCAGGGTGTATGTTCAGTTTGCCATAAACTCAAAGGGTGAGGTAGTGGATGCAGTTGTGGTCAGGGGCGTGGATCCTGCTCTTGATAAAGAGGCGCTGCGGGTGGTTTTGTCATCACCTAAATGGGAGCCGGGCAGACAGAGGGGAAGACCTGTTAAGGTACAATTTACCTTCCCGATTAATTTTATATTACAGTAAACTTATATTGATCATTCAGTATTACAATACTTTCAGATAAGATTTATTTTTGTTTTCAGTTTGATTAATAGAAAAAATAAATATATTTGCCTGTTTTAAAATTTAAAATGTCAAACCTTATTAAAATTATCTAAAAATGCCTGAAAAAAAAGGAGGTACATTAAAAGATGTACTGCAGTCAGCGTTTGCATCGGGTGCTATATTGCTAGCCCTTGCAGCTTCAATTATCTTATTTTTTAAAGTAATGGGTAATCCTATAAATTTCGAGGGTATGAATCCCAAAGGTACTCCTATGCCGGGAAACCTCCTTGGGATTATATACAAAGGAGGCTTTATAGTACCAATACTTATGACATGTGTAACTTCACTTATTATTTTTACGATTGAACGGTTTATTACCTTGCACAGGGCTAAAGGAAAGAAAAGACTGAACACTTTCGTTTACCAGCTCCAGAATCTTCTTGCTCAGGACAAGGTTGAAGAAGCAATAGAAGCATGTGACACACAAAAAGGTTCTCTTGCAAATGTTATGAAAGCCGGTCTGATTCGTTACCGGGATTTGCAGAAAGATACTACCCTTGAAAAAGACCAGAAAATTCTATCGATTCAGAAATCACTGGAAGAAGCGAATGCACTTGAACTGCCAATGCTTTCAAGGAATATGGCTATTTTCTCAACGCTTGCTCCGGTTTCAGTGCTTATCGGTCTTCTGGGTACAGTGCTTGGAATGATCCGTGCATTTGCCGCCCTTGCCCAGGCAGGAGCTCCGGATGCATTAGCTCTTTCAACGGGTATCTCTGAAGCTCTTGTCAATACTGCATTTGGTATAGCCGGCTCAGTTATCGCTATTTTAATGTATAACTATTTCTCCTCAAGGATAGATAATTATACGTTTCATATTGATGAAGCTGGATTCAGCCTGACACAGACTTTTGCAGCATCCCTGAAATAATAACACTCTGAATTTGTTTCAGGTCATAACAACCATTAATTAAAATAAAATGGCTAAAGTTAAATTACCGACAAAATCTCCGCGGGTTGATATGACGCCTATGGTGGACCTGTTTTCAGTGTTATTGATATTCTTTGTTTTAACAGCCACGGTAAAGCCACAGGAGACAGCGACAATAGATATGCCGTTCTCGGTATCAGAAAAGACTGTTCCTGATGCTAATATAATGACTGTCCTCGTTACTAAAGACCAACGGATATTCTTTAATATTGATAACGGCCCTGATACCATTTTAAAATTCCGGCCGAAGATCCTTTCAGAAATGGGCAGACGCTATGGTATTGATTTTACCGCTCAGGAATTAAGGAGGTTTGAAAAGCTTAATAGCGCATTCGGAGTTCCAATCCAGAACATGAGAGAATATCTTCAAGCAAAGAATATGGGGGACAGATCTAAATATGAAACCGGTATACCGATTGACTCAACTGATAACCAGCTTGCAACATGGATATTAGTTACGAGAGCAATTAATCCGGCGGTTCAGGCCTGTATTAAAGGTGATGCGGAAGTTAAGTTTCCCATTGTCAGGAAAGTTCTGGATATACTCCAGGATAAAAATGTAAACAGATTCAATCTGATTACAAGCCTCGAAGCGATTGAAATTACAGAAGAAGAAAAACCTGAATAATTATGGCAGAAATACAAGAAGCCGGGCCAAAACAAAAAGGCGGAAAGAAGAAGTTTAAAAAGGTGGCAGCAAATGTGGACATGACACCTATGGTTGATCTCATGTGTATCCTTATCACTTTTTTTATGCTTGCCTCGGCTTTTAACAAGCCTAAGATCATGGAGATCGTTTTGCCTGAAAAGATAAAGAAGAATGAAAATGTAGAACCTCCGAAAATAGCCAAAAGCCGGACCCTGAATATTATTCTGGGCCCGGATAATAAAATATTCTGGTATCCGGGGATTGCAGATGATCCTAAGAATCTTCCTCCTCTTCAGGAAACCGATTTCAGTGCAGATGGTATCCGTAAGGTATTGCTTGAAAGGAACAGGGCTCTGTTCAGGAAAGTTTCCCAGTTTAATGATGACGTTCTCACCGGGAAGATTGAAATTCCTCGCGATTCTGTGCAGAGCGCAATCAGGGAACTGAAAAGAGATGATGATACAGGACCAATTGTACTTATCAAAGCATATGAGGAGGCAAAGTATGCCAATTTCGTCGATATTATAGATGAAATGTCAATATCCGATATTGCCCGTTATACATTTGTTGACCTGAACTGGATTGAAGAAGAAATGATCAAGGGTGCGCTCGGGATTGCACCGACTGGTTCTACTTCTGCTCCTGGCTCAAATTAACCATATACTAATAATAATATGTCCGTGGAATCTAAAAGAGCACCGGATTTTGATGATATAGTTTTTAAAAACCGGAATAAGGAATACGGAGCATATAGTATTCGTAAGAAATACCATCGTACTCTCTTAATGGGATTTATTATAGGCATAGTTGTTTTGGCAACTGCTATCATTGTACCTTATTTCAAGGCTTCTGCTCTGCAGAAAGTCGCTCAGCAGAAAGAACGTGAGATAATTGCGGTCATGGAAAATCTTGATCAGCCGGAAGAACTGCAAATTGAGGCTCCTCCTCCTCCTCCTCCTGCCGAAACACAGCAGCAGATAAAGTATGTTGCCCCTGAAGTTGTCGATTCACTCAAACCTGAAGAAGAAGTTCAGCTCATGACCATGGATGAAACTGTTGAAACCGTGCAGGATGAAGAAGTCGTTGAGGTCGTCGAAGTGGTTGAAGAAGAAGTCGAAGAATATAAACCGCCTGCCGAAGTTTTCGTTATTGTGGAAGAAATGCCTTCATTTCCCGGCGGGACTGAAGCTCTGTTTAAGTTCATTTATGATAATATCGAATATCCAAGGGATGCCCTGGAAAACGCAATTGAAGGTAACGTAGTTGTCAGATTTTGTGTAACATATCAGGGTAAGATTGAACAATCAGAGGTTATAAGAGGTATACACCCTTCGCTTGATGCAGAAGCTATCAGAATTATTAAAACCTTACCAACCTGGAACCCAGGCAAACAGGCAGGTAATCCGGTTAACGTCTGGTACACTCTGAGAGTGCAATTCCAGCTATTAAAATAAACTTCAAAAAAACCGGTCCCCGACCGGTTTTTTTATTCTCTCCGCCCTCTGCTCTTTGCCCTACGCCCTCCGCACCATGCTTTATTTTAAAATCATGAGTTCCAGATCCAAAGCAGATGAATTCCTTAAGATCTCCCCTCAGTTCCGGCTGGGGGACCTTGATACAGAGAAGCCTCATCCCAGAACCACAGAACTATCTTCCCTTATTAAAAATAATCTTCTGAAAGCAATAGCCATTCTTAAGGAAGTGGATATTGAAGCACTGTATACTGTAAAACGCAGGCATAGTGAAATTTTAAGGATGAAGGATGACATTAAAAAGACTATCCTGAATGGGCGCAGGGTTTTTCTGGTTGGTTGCGGGGCTACGGGAAGGCTTTCACTTGTGCTTGAGGTTCTCTGGAGGAAGGAAAGATCCGGCGAAGAATTTGAAAATTCTGTAGTCTCTTTAATGGCAGGTGGTGACACTGCACTCATCCGATCTATTGAGGGATTTGAGGATTTCCCGGCATTCGCTGCCAGACAGCTGAATGACCTGGGATTCTCAAAAGGTGATTTACTGGTAGCCTGTACCGAGGGGGGTGAAACACCTTTTGTAATTGGAGCTACAGAATATGCAACTGAGATCTCGGACATCCACCCATATTTCCTGTACTGCAATCCGGATGAAATTCTAACAGGACTGACTGAAAGGACAACCCGTATCCTGAATAATAAATCAGTTGAAAGAATTAATCTTTCTGTGGGCCCAATGGCACTGTCAGGAAGCACCAGAATGCAGTCAAGTACCGTTTTGATGTATGCTGTAGGCCTGGCACTGCTGAACTCATTTAAGGATATCAGTATTGAAGAGGACGTTGATAATTTTGCAAATAGTGTGGCTGGTGTGAATTATGATTTCCTGGCGGAATACATAAATAAGGAATATAATATATATAAGGAAGGTTCTTTTCTTTCATATTTAACCCATGATGATCTCGGGATATCGATTTTGACAGATACAACTGAAAGATCACCCACCTTTACCCTCGATCCCTTTAACAACTATCTGAAAGCCGATCAGAAACCATCTCTTGCCTATCTATATATGCCGGATTCTGCTGATTCATTGTCGGCATGGAAATCCCTGCTTTTCAGGGATCCGCGTCCCCTCAACTGGAAAGAATACCCTGTTACTATGGACGATTATTTGCTCGGCTTTGATTTCAGCCAGGAAGGCCTGAACAAAAGAAAAGCAAAGGTATATCCCACCGAATGTAAAATTTTTGATATCAGAAGAACTACGGGAAGCTTTAATTTTAAATTGCAGGAAGAAAGTCATCAAATCTCTCTTGAAGGATTGACGCTGTTGCAGCAGCATTTGCTTCTGAAGATGATGCTTAATATCCTTTCAACGCTTATCATGGGCAAACTTGGCCGGTATGAAAGCAACCTGATGACTTATGTAACCCCGAGCAACAACAAGCTCATCGACAGGGCTGCGAGATACGTTGGCATTCTGCTCAAAAGGCAAGGTGTCACTGATGCCACATACGAAGAAATTGTCTGGACCCTGTTTGAGGAAATGGAGAAGGGAACAGGGACCCGATCGGTAGTATTAGATACCGTGAAGATAATTACTGCGAAAAGACGATAAATTAACAGTCTGCAAGTCTGCAAGTCTGCAAGTCAGTGAGGCTGATATTTTACGAGTTAAACGAAGTAAAATATCAAAGTCGAACTGATCCCGATAGCGAAGCTGTTGGGATCTCGTGGGGATTAGTCCACAGGTCTAATCCACTGAGCCATAGATTCTCCCTGCACCCAAATCCCACACAACCGAGAACCGAAAACCGAAAACCGGGAACTTCTTTGGGTTCCCGGTTATAAGATGTGCAAAATTAAATTCGCTTAAAATTTGGTATTATATAAGTATTTTATTAATTTTTCAACCCGAAAACATTCAGCGCCTTGACATTTGATCATTCATTTAAGCCTTTAATACTAATCAAAACTGGAAGAATATTTCATTCAATATTCTTTTATAATTTATCTAACCCTTTAATAACCCTAAATCTAAAGCTTATGAAAAGACTGACTTTTCTTATTGCCCTGCTTGTGCTTAGTAGCATAACGTTACTGGCACAGGTCAGGGAGATTTCCGGAAGGGTAACAGACGCTGATAATGGTGAACCGTTGCCGGGAGTTGCTGTCCTTATTAAGGGCACAACTGTCGGAACAATTACCAACATCGATGGCGTGTACACATTATCTGTTCCGGGAGATGCTCAGACACTTGTTTTCACCTACGTTGGGATGAAAACAGCTGAGGAAAACATAGGAGGCCGTATGGCCATTGATCTAGCCATGCTTCCCGACGTGTTTGGGCTTGGTGATATTATTGTGACCGGTTACGCGACCCAGACCAGGGCATCGCTGACAGGTTCAGTATCCACTGTTACTGAGGATAAGGTGCAACTTTCAACCGCACCAACTGTAATGGGTCGCATTCAGGGCCAGGTATCAGGGGTTAATATCACCAGATCTAATGTTCCTGGTGGTGGAGCCAATGTAGTAATACGTGGTTTAGGCACGATTAATGACAATAACCCTCTCTACGTCATCGACGGTGTACCGGTCGGTGCCGGAAATAGCATTAACCCCAACGATATTGAATCCATCACTGTTCTGAAGGATGCTTCTTCGGCTGCTATTTACGGTACCCGGGGTGCAAATGGTGTGATCATTATTACCACCAAACACGGGCGTGCAGGAGAAAAAGTCAATATTAACCTAAACGTGCGCACCGGCATAACCAAGGCAGTTAACCAGTATGACCTGGTCAACACAGAAGAATATGGTGAAATGCTGTGGATTCAGGCAAGGGCCCAGGGACTTGTCCCGGGAACCAACTACTCTCATCCGCAGTATGGAAGTGGCGTAACTCCGGTTGTCCCGGATTATATCCTTCCAGCAGGCGCTATGAATGGTGAAGTTGATGAATCCCTTTACAGCTATCCTGATTATACGATATACAAAGCCAGCAAGCCAGGGACCAACTGGTATGACGAGATTTACAGGAATGCCAAATACAATGAAGTAGATCTTTCGGCTAGTGGTGGAACTGAAAATGCTACCTATGCATTTTCGGGGAATTACCTGGATGAAGAAGGTATGCTGATTCGTACCGGCTTTAAGAGGATCACTTTCCGGGCCAATACCGATGCAAGGTTCACGAAATGGATGAAAGCCGGACAATCCATTCAGGTTTCCTATACTGATGAGTCAGGTGATCTGGGTGATAACGGGGAGGGAACCACTATTTCTAATGGATATCGTACCCAGCCTATTATACCAGTACGTGATATTAAGGGTAATTTTGCTGGTACTAAGGCACCCGCTATGGGGAATGCCGCAAATCCAGTTGCAACTCTGTACCGTGCCAGGAACAACTTTTCAAGGAATTACCGTGTCCTGGGTAATGTGTTTGCCGAAATTAATATTTTGCAGGGACTCAGCTTCAAGAGTTTACTCGGATACAATATAAATCAGTGGAATGGTAAATATTATTCTCTTGCCACCTTTGAAGCATCTGAACCCAACAGGCTCGACGGACTATCTGTTCAAAACAGTAATGGATTACAGTGGAACTGGTATAATACCCTTGCGTATGTCACCACCATTGCCAATGCGCACCACCTTAACCTTATTCTGGGTACAGAGGCAATCGAAAACAACGAAGAATGGAATGGTGCCGGCAGAACTCAATATTACTCGACCGATCCCAAATTCATGCAGCTGGATGTAGGAGAAATAAACCAGACTAACTATGGATCAGGTTCATCATGGGCACTTTTCTCAATATTCGGACGTTTGAATTATGACTACCTGGGAAAATATCTGATAGACATTACTGTGCGCCGTGACGGATCATCCCGTTTTGGTGCTGAAAACCGTTATGCCACATTCCCGGCATTTTCAGTCGGCTGGGCTTTGACAGAAGAAGATTTCATGGCAGGAACAAGAGGCTGGCTTGATTTCCTCAAAGTACGTTTTGGATGGGGGCAATCAGGTAATGACAGGATTGGGAACTATAACATTTATTCCACATATGGCACAGATATAATGCACTCTGCCTATGACATAAATGGTACCAACACTTCATCCGTTCAGGGTTTCCAACCCAGATCAATGGGAAATCCCGATGTAACATGGGAATCAACCAACACAACTGATATTGGATTGGATGCTATATTTTTGAATAATACCCTGAACTTCAAAGTCGACCTCTGGAGAAGGTACACCATGGATATGCTTTACCAGCTTAGTGTACCGCAGGTTATGGGTACGGCAACTTCACCATATGTAAATATTGGTGAAATGAAGAATACCGGATTTGATGTTGAACTTGGATATAACAATACTGCTCTGAGCGGCCGCTTCAGGTATGGTGTATCAGCTAGTATATCCCGTTATCATAATGAGATCATGAAGCTTTCAGATGATGTTGAGGAAGAAATTATTGCAGGCTCGGAACGCCAGATAAATTATACAAGGGCTACTGTAGGTACATCATTCCCTGAGTTCTATGGATACTACATGGATGGTATCCTACAGACAGATGAGGAAGCTTTAGCAGCTGCCCAGTTTGGCGTTTATACCAAAAGAGGCCATTTCGAATTCCGTGACTTAAATGATGATGATGTGATCAGTCCCGATGATGACATGGACTATATCGGAAGTCCACATCCAGATTTCACGGGAGGTCTGAACATTGACCTGGGTTATGGCGACATCGATTTTAATATGTTCTTCTACGGCAGTTATGGAAACGAAATGATCAATTATGTAAGAAGGTGGATCGATCTTGGCCAGTTCAATGGCGGAGTAAGCCGGAGAGCTCTGGAAGAATCATTCGATAGCCCATATCTTGACAACAATGCGGATGCCACCCTGCCATTATTTGACCTTGCGGATGGTTCGCAGCAGCCTTCTACGCATTTTATTGAAGACGCTTCATTCCTCAGGTTGAAAACCCTGAGAGTAGGATATACCCTGCCGCAGCAGTGGAGCAACAAGCTAACGCTGAGAAGCCTGCGCCTTTACCTTCAGGCATCCAACCTGTTCACCCTTACCAAGTATAGCGGTCTTAATCCTGAGTATAATGTATATGGTGACGGTAGCAGTATGGGTATTGACAGAGGTGCATGGCCAACTCCTCGTCAGATTATTGTTGGATTAACCCTTGGGTTATAACGATTTATAAAAATTATAAATCTTAAAATATAAAAAACTATGAAAAAAATAATGATTATGATGGCCTCTTTCATGCTTTTGGCCATATTATTTTCATGCTCGGAAGAATTTCTGACAAAGGAGCCCTTAGGATCTTCATCAGAAACTGTTTTCTATAATCAAAAAGGTATAGATGCCCTGCTCATAGGAGCATACGGAATAATCGACGGCGGTGCTGTCTGGGAAGTAAGCTGGGGAGCTTCTATACAGAACTGGACGTATGGGTCGGTTATGGCCGACGATGCATACAAGGGATCCGAATTAACTGACCAGATTCCCGTCAATGACATGGAACGCTGGGAAGTTATGACTACTAACAACTATCCGGCTGATAAGTGGAAGTTGTGTCTTGGTATGGGTGTGTACCGTTGCAATGACATACTAAGGATTATCGGACTAACGGAAGGACTGGAGGACGGTGTGAAGAACGAATTCCTGGCTGAAGCCCGCTTCCTGAGGGCTTTGTATAATTTTGAAGCATGGCTGGTATTTGGAGATAAAATACCCATAATAACAGAGGAAACTGCAGATCCGAGTGCGGTGCCCAATGTCAATGAACCGCACGCTGTGCTGAACCATATTGTCGCAGACCTGACATTTGCAGCGGGTATTCTGCCGAACAGGCAATCCCAGCCTGGCCGGCCCACAAAATGGGCTGCTAAAGCACTGGCTGCAAGGGCTTATATGCAGGAACTTAATTATGATGCGGCTAAACCTCTGCTTCAGGAAATTATCGACGATGGCGGATTTACACTGATGCCCAATTTCATGGATAACTACAGGATTGCCAGCAATAACAACGCCGAATCCATTTTTGAGATACAGGCCAATGTTAATGATGGCGCATGCTGTTCGGGAAATGCTGAAATGGGTATTGGTCTGAACTGGCCCCATGGTTCGGATATTGGTATGTGCTGCGGATTCCATCAGCCATCCCAGAACCTTGTAAATGCTTTCAAGGTTGATGCAAACGGATTACCAATGTTTGATGACTTTAATAATGTTGACCTCGCAAACGACCAGGGTGTTGCATCTGAAGATGCATTTGATCCATTTACGGATACAGTTGATCCACGCCTTGACTGGACCGTCAGCCGCAGGGGTATTCCTTACCGTGACTGGGGTATCAACCGCGGCCGCGACTGGATACGCTACCAGCCGTACGGGGGACCATATATGCCCGCTTCAAAACCATTCTTCTATCAGTCGGAACGTTACTCCCTGTCAACCACTACAGGCTGGATGACCGGGAATAATGCAAACAATTTCAGGTATTTACGTTTGTCCCATATTTATTTGTGGAGGGCGGAATGCGCTGCTTTTGAAGGTGATCTCCCGACCGCGCTTAATTATGTTAATCAGATCAGGGATCGTGCTGATAATGAAATTGTGATGGGAAAAGTCTCAATAAATCAACTCCCGCCATCTGTATTTCCATGGGGTGCGGGAACAACTACTGCTGATTATCAGACCGGCGGATCTGTTGACTGGACCCAGCCTGCTGCTAATTACGACATCGGACAGTATTCAGCATTTGCTGATGCAAATGAAGCTATGAGAGCTGTTCAGTGGGAGATACGTCTTGAATTTGCTACAGAAGGAATGCGTTTCTTTGACCTCAGACGCTGGGATAAACTTCCGGCAGGTATGAGAGTAGATATGGCTGCCACTCTTAATGCATTTCAACTGGCTGACTTGAGGGTGAGGACTGTTATGCAGGGTGCTGTATTCAATATGGGAAGAGATGAATATCAACCTATTCCTCAGGTTCAAATGGATCTGCAACCAGGTGTACTGGTACAGCAGGATGGCTATTAATCGCTAGTGAACTTATTTATATAAAAAGAAAGCATCCGC
>Ga0105095_10001324_pt1 | contig 12945 bp, 12 predicted proteins | sample PPLLak2March2015_2_FD_79180 | JGI IMG/M metagenome (GOLD analysis project Ga0105095, IMG submission 79180) | Freshwater sediment microbial communities from Prairie Pothole Lake near Jamestown, North Dakota, USA - PPLs Lake P8 Core (3) Depth... | ecosystem: Environmental > Aquatic > Freshwater >... | reverse complement strand
TGCTTCAGACCTTGAAAGTGGGATGACCTGATTATATTGACGAATGGTCATTTTGAGGAGAGATGAAAATCGGATATCCTTTGTCTGGTCGTTTTTTCAGTGGAGCCACGGATTTACACGGAATCACACGGATAATCCCTGTTTAGAACTCATCTCAAAAATGGTGGATTGGGGTGTTTTGCGGCGGCGCAGCCGCCGCAAAACACCCCAATCCACCTTATCCATGTCCGATCAGAAAGTGTTGGGTGGTCAGACAAGCATGAGCAGATTCTGAGTGTGTGATTGGTCGATAGTATCCTTACAAAAGGTCAAAATAAACCGACCAATCACAAGCAAACCGCCAGATATTTTTTGGGTTTATAAAATTATATATGGCGGTTTGCAATAGATCGGATAAAATCAGGCCGATTTATGATAAACTCCCCAGTACGAACAGTTTGAGAGAGCTAGGTGCGAATCGTCGATTTTTCCCTGAACATTATCCCTGATCCCTAATACCTAATTCCTTATTACCTTATTGCCTGATTACCTAATTCCCTCCCCCACTCTCCACTCTCTCCTCACTATTCTCCTCCCATGAAAATCCTCACCGTCGATATCGGCACCGGCACTCAAGACATCTACCTGTACGACTCCCGCCTGGACATGGAGAACGGCTTCAAGCTGGTGGTGCCCTCCCCCACCATGATGGTGCGCCGCCGCATCCAGGACGCCACGCGCCGCCGCCAGGCACTGCTGCTCAGCGGCGTGATCATGGGCGGCGGGCCGAATGCCTGGGCTGCAGAGGATCATCTTAGAGCCGGTCTGCCGCTCTACGCCACTCCCGAGGCGGCGCGCACCTTCAACGATGACCTGCAGGCCGTGAGGCAGATGGGGGTAACGGTGGTCAGCGAAGACGAGGCAGCTCGCCTGCCGGGTGAGGTGCTGCGCCTGGAGCTGCGCGATTTCGACTTCCCCGCCATTGCCCGCGCCCTGGAGGTGTTCGGCGTCTCACTGGACGACCTGGACGCGATGGCAGTGGCGGTCTTCGACCACGGCGACTCCCCGCCCGGCTATTCCGACCGCCAGTTCCGCTTTGACTACCTGGACGAGCGCATCCGGGGCCACAACCGCTTGAGCGCCTTTGCCTACCCGGCCTCCCAGGTGCCGGAGATCATGACCCGCCTGCGGGCGGTGGTCGCTTCGGCTGCCGGCGTGGACGCCCCGCTGGTGGTGATGGACACTGCCCCGGCGGCTGTGCTGGGGGCGTGCTTCGACCCCCGGGTGGCGGCCCGCCCGCGTAAGCTGATAGCCAACGTGGGCAACTTCCACACCCTGGCTTTCCGCCTGGGACCGACTGGAATCGAGGGCGTCTTCGAGCACCACACCGGGCTGATCGACCTGCCGCGCCTGGAAGCCCTGCTGCGCCTCCTGGCGGATGGCAGTCTGAAGCATGCCGACGTGTTCGGCGACATGGGGCACGGGGCTTTGATCTATGCGGCTGAGCCGCTGCCCTTGAGCGAAGGCGGGTTCGATGTGGCGGTTACCGGCCCGCGGCGGAATCTGTTCAAGCAGACTGCGGTCAGCGGTCCGCCGTCTGTAGTCCGCGGACGGCAGGCCGAAGGTGGTCAGCGGTCGTCGGTCAGCGGTCCCTTGTTACTTGATAGCTCATTACCCCTTCCCCTCATTCCCTACTTCGCCGTCCCGTTTGGCGATATGATGATCGCCGGTTGCTTTGGCCTGCTGGCAGCCGTGGCGGACGTCCTGCCCGAGCTGGGCGAGCCGCTGCGCCTCTGCCTGTTTGGGCCGGGCGGCGGCACCCCTCCCTGGGAGATTTAAGAAAGAAACTAACCGCAAAGACGCCAGGAGCGCTAAGATTTTTATAATGGGTGCTTAGCGTACATTGCGTCTTAGCGGTTGATCTCTCTTTTTATACTCTATTCACCCTTTCATGGCATAATTCCACACATGAGCTCATCCAGTCAAATGCACGACCCCCAAACCATCGAGAAAATCCTGACCCAGACTCGCACCATCGCTGTGGTCGGGCTCTCCTCGAATCAGAGCAAAGCCGGCTACTACGTGCCCGCCTACCTGCAGCTGCGGGGCTACCGCATCATCCCCGTCAATCCCAGCCTGGAGAGCGCCCTGGGCGAGCGTTCCTACCCCGACCTGCCCTCCGTGCCCGAGCCGGTCGACCTGGTGCTGATCTTCCGCCGCAGCGAGGCGGTCGCGCCCTTTGTCGACCAGGCCATCCAGATCGGCGCTAAAGCCGTGTGGATGCAGCTCGGCATCGTCAACCAAGACGCCGCCGAAGCTGCCCGGCGTGCCGGATTGGACGTGGTCATGGACGCCTGCATGATGGTGGAGCACCGCAAGCGGGTTAAATAAGTGCTCAGGGGATCAGCGCGCGCTCGTCATCAGCGCGGCCGCCTTGCGCCCGATCTCTACCGCGAAGTTGGTGCCGCGGTCCCACGGGTACACCTGGCTCATGCTGGCGAAGTACAGGCCCGGAATAGGTGTCTGGATGGCGGGGATGTTGCTTGAGTGGTTCACCAGCGGCACAGGCTGGGCGTAGGCGGTGCGGAAAAGCCAGGTCTTGCGCACCCAATCGGGGCGGAAGCGCGGGTTGATGCGCCCGAAAGCCGGCAAGAAGCGCTCCAACAGCTCTTCCTGGCTCAGGCGGAAATGCTCGTGCTCCGGCTCGAGATAGTCGCCGGCGTACACGATGTGCTCTCCCCCGAAGTGGTCCGGCGAGAGGAAATTGGTATGCTCCACCAGCGCCAAAAAGGGGAAACCGGCGCTCTTGGGCAGGTTGAACCAGTAGTAGCCCTGCTCGGAGAGGCGCTCCTTCAGCGCCAGCACCATCACCACTGCCCCCATACTTTTTAAGCTCAGCAAGCCGCCCAGGTAGTCCGGCGGGAGGGCGGGCGCCAGGCGCGCCAGCAAACCCGGTGAAGTCGTCGCCAGGCACTGCTCGAACTCTTGAGCGCCGCCCGTGGTCAGCAGGCTCAGCCTCCCATCCGGCAGCGGCTCGATGCGCTCCACCGGCATCGAGAAGTGAATGCGTACGCCCATCTCCTGCAGGCGCCCGGCGAAGGCATCCGCAAAAGCCTGGAAGCCGCCCTCGAAGGTGCCCAGGCGGGTGGTGCGCGCTTTAAGGCGCGCCCACATCCAGGCCATGTTCACCTGTTTAGCGTAGCGCTCGCCGAATTTGCCGGTCATCAGCGGCTCCCACATCAGCTCGTACACCCGGTCGCCGGCCCACCTGCGCATCCAGGCGTCCACCGTGCTGCGTTCCAGCGGCTGCCAGTTGCGCGTCAGACGCAGGTACAGCCCCACCAGCCCGAAACGCACTTTGTTGATGCCCCAGCCCAGCCCGGGGAAGAGCAGCGCCGCCAGGATCGAATCGAAGGGGTAGAACTTCCCGTTGTGGTACATCACTGTGTATGGGCGCGGGAACAGCACCCGCCCGCTCCAGCCCAGCTCGTCGATCAGCCCCAGGATGTGCCGGTCGCTCTGGAACCAGTGGTGGTAGTACTTCTCCACCGACCAATCCCAATGCGGCTCTTTGAAGCCCGAGGCCAGTCCACCGGCAGTATCGGCAGATTCGTAGATATCTACTTCGTGCCCGAGGCGCCGCAGGTCGTAGGCGGCTGCCATCCCACCGATGCCTGCTCCAAGTACGGCAACTCGCTTCACTCATCCACCTCCAGCTTTTCCATGCCGGGCTGCCAGCGGAAGCCCTCCCGCAGCACGTAATATGCTCCCAGGGCAGTGATCGGCAGCCACAGCGCGGCGTGCAGCACCAGGGTATAAGCGGCAGCTGTAGCTTTCGGTATGTTGTACGCCACCAGCACGGCGATCCCCGGGGCGTCGAATGTGCCTACGTAGCCCGGCGCGGAGGGGATGGTGGTTGCCAGGTTGACAATGCCGTTCATCAGCATCAGGGCAAAGAAGGACACCTGGAAGTCGAAGGCATGCATGACAAACCAGTATTTGCCGGTCTCCAGCAGCCAGATCACCACGGAAGTGAAGAATACCATCCAGGCATCCTTGGGTGAGCGCAGCGATTCCAGCCCGCCCAGGAACTTGTCCACCAGAGCCAGGGCGCGCTCGTGGAAGCGCGCTGGCAGCAGGCGCTTCACCAGGGTGGATGCCATGTTATAAGTCGGCACCGGAAACATCGCCGCCAGCAGGAATGCCAGCAGCGCCCCAAAGAAGGCTGCGCTGCCCCACAGCGCCAGGCTCTGGATATTCCCAACGAAGCCCGAATCGCTTGTCAGGCGCGCCAGCTCGGGCAGGTTGACGAACACGAAGCCCAGCATCACCACGCCATCGAAGATGCGCTCCACGATGATGGTCGCCAGCGAAGCTGAGATGGGCACCTGCTCGTATTTCTTGAGGAACAGGGCGCGCAGCACCTCGCCTGCCCGCGCCGGGTAGATATTATTGCCCATGTAGCCAATGGCGACGATTGGGAACATCTTGCGCGTGGGTACATCTTTCACCGGTCGCACCAGGTAGTGCCAGCGCCAGGCGCGCACCCATACTGCCATGAAGTAGATCGCCACTCCCGGCAGCAGCCACCAGTAGTTGGCGCCGCGCAGCGCCTGCCCCAGGTCGCGCACTCCCAGGCCGCGCAGGGCGAAGTATAGAAATACCAGGCTGATGACCAGCCCGGCCCAAAACTGCCAGCGTTTCAGAGCACTCATCACACCATTCAATTAAACGCAGCGCCGGGATCGATCTGACGCATGTCTCGAGCGGGGGTGCAGACCACGCGAAAATCCGCTCGGCGGTCGGATTATAATACCATCATGCGTATCCGCCGCATAGTGTTAGCCTTGATTGGCCTGTTTTTTGTTGCCGGGGTAGTCTTCTTCTATGTATGGAGCCAGCCGCGCGTGATGAGTGTCCACCCATCGGACGGCACCGACCCTGTCCCCGCCGCGTCTGCCTTGCGCATCACGTTCTCCCACCCCATGCAGGCAGATAGCCTGGTCGGCAGGCTGAGCATAGACCCCCCGGTAAGCGGTCAAACAAGCTGGGAGGAGCAGACGCTGGTCTTCACCCCTGACCAGCCCTGGCCCAGCGGACAGCTGGTCACCGTCCGCCTGGCACCGGGATCGCGCTCGGCTGGCCTGCTGCCGCTGACCCTGCGCCAGGAGATGAGCTGGAGCTTCACCGTCGGGCACCCACTCCTGCTCTACCTGTATCCCTCCGAAGCGGCAGCCGACCTCTACTTGCTCGACCCGCGCAGCGGGGAGATCGAGCAGCTCACCAGCGGGCTGGGAGCGGTCATCGACTACAGTCCCGATCCATCCGGCGAGGTGATCATCCTCAACACCAGCCTGGGCAATGGCGGGTCTGCTATCTACCGGCTGCAGCGCGCCAGCGGCGATGTCCAACTGCTGCTCGAGTGTCCAGAAGCGCTGTGCCGCTACCCGCGTCTCTCCCCTAGGGGGGATTACGTAGCCTACGAACGCACGCCGCTGTCTGCCAACGCTCCGGAGGTCTGGCTGATGCCGCTCCCTGTAGTTCAGGATGAGGGCGCTATATCGCCTGCCAGGCCCTTCCTGTTCGGCCCGCCAGACCACCGCACCCAGCAGCCGCATTGGTCGCCGGACGGCCTGCTTACCTATTACGACTTCACCCTGTCGGCTTTTATCGTCCAGGATGTCCAATCCAGGCAGGTGGCAAGCTTTTCCAGCCAGACCGGTATCCCAGGCGCGTGGGACCCGGCGGGCGAAGTATATGTCTTTCCCGAGATTTTTATCCCCCCCATCAGCGAGAACCTGGCAGGCCTGGAGGATATCACCTTCTCACGTTTGCTGCAGTTTCATCTGGATGGCAGCTCGCAGGACCTGACCGGTACGGACGATGTTGAGGACTCGTCCCCCGTCTTCTCTCCCGGCGGGCAGGTGCTGGCTTTTGCGCGCAAGTACCTGGACGTTGCCCGCTGGACGCCTGGCAGGCAGATCTGGATCATGAACGCCGATGGCGCCCAGGCGCGCCCCTTGACCGGCGAGCCCTACCACAACCATTACGACCTGGCGTGGAGTCCCGACGGCGCCCAATTGGCCTATGTGCGTTTTAACAAAGATGCCTTGATCGAGCCGCCCGAGCTGTGGATGATGAATGCCGACGGCACGGGAGCCACCCGCCTGGTCACCTCGGGCTACCTGCCGCAATGGATACAATGATCGCCTGCGGGCAGACAGCCCCAGATTTCACCCTGCCCGATCTGGACGGGCACCTGCATACCCTCTCCGTGTATCGCGGGCAAATTGTCATCCTCAACTTCTGGTCTGCGGAGTGCCCGCAGGCTGCCCGCGCCGATCAGGAGCTGCTGAGCTGCCTGTCCGCGTGGAGACCGCGCCTCGTCTTGCTTCCAATTGCCGCCAACCTTAACGAACCGCCTGCTCAGCTGAGAAGGACAGCCTCCGAGCGCGGCCTCCCGGTAGTCCTGCATGATATCGATCAGGCAGTGGCTGACTTGTACGGCGCGGCGACTACGCCGCACCTGTATTTGATCGATTCGACTGGCTTCCTGCGCTACCAGGGCGCGCTGGATGACGTCGCCTTCCGCCAGCGCATCCCCAGCCAACCTTATCTGCGCCGGGCAGTGGATGCCCTGCTGGGGGGCGTGCTTCCCGATATCGAGCAGACGCCGCCTTATGGGTGTACCATCGTGCGTTACGCCTGAAAGCCTGACCGGGTTTTAATACTGCAGCTCGCCACGCGCCTTGAGCTCTTGCGGCAGCAGGCTGGCATACAAAGCGCTGTGCACCGGTGTTGGCACCCCGGCCTCTTTTCCCATGCGCACCACTGCCCCATTCTGGGCGAACAGCTCGGAAGGCCGCCCATCGATGATATCGCGGGCCATGGAGGCGTTCACTCCCGCCGGCATCCCGTCGATGGTCGCCAGGGTGCGAGCGGCTGTATCTTGGCCCAGCTTTACGCCGCGTGCCTGCGCCACGGCGACGATCTCCTCCAGCGCCTGCAGCAGCATCTGGCGTGTCTCCGCTACCGACCGCAAGACACCCAGGGGAGCGCGTGCTGCCGCGCCTACACCACCGATGGCGGCGATGAAGACAAATTTCTCCCACATAGCAGCCTGGATATCGACGGGGATCTCGACCGTCACGTTCGCGCGGGTAAAAGCCGATCTCAGGCGTTCGGCGCGCGGGCTGGGGCTGCCGTCCAGCTCACCGAAGGCGATGTACGGCTCGATCCCCACGTGACGGATGTGTCCCGGTCCGGCGACCAGGGCGGAGATGCGGCACAGCCCACCCAGCACGTGACCGGCGCCAAGCGCCTGGGCCAGCTGCGCCGGGGCCTCCACCCCGTTCTGCAGCGGTACGACGAATGTCTCGGGACCGACCATTGGGCGCATCGCCCCGGCGGCTTCCGGCACCTGCCATGCCTTAACGCCCACCAGTATGGCATCTACCACGCCCACCCGGACCGGGTCATCGCTTGCCCGTGCCGGGTGGACGGTGAAATCGCCCCTGAGGCTGTCCACCCGCAGGCCATTCGTCTCGATGGCGTGCAGGTGCTCGCCGCGGGCAATGAACACCACATCTTCGCCTGCCTGGGCTAACCGCCCCCCGAAATAACCGCCTACCCCCCCGCTGCCGAAGATTGCAATACGCATACCCTACCTCCTTAAAAATCCATGATGCAGGAGATTATAAACTGAAAGCGGTTTGACCTATAGCTCACAAACTGCCCAGAAATCGGGTAAAATCAACCCAAGGTTAGTGTCTATCCGAAAATGGAATTTTATTTGTTGTGTGTGCGGCGGCGCAGCCGCCGCACACACAACAAAAATAACTTTCGGATAGGTCCTTAGTGAATGGATAATGGATAACCTATGAGTGACAAAGAGAACCCACAAAATGTGATCGAATCATACCGCAAGCGCCAGCAGACGGCCCAGCGCGCCCCCCTGATGATGGGGATCGCGGCTCTCTTGCTGGTGATCGGCGCGGCTGTCATCATCTTCTGGCTGCTCAGCGACAATCGTCCGGCGATCTCCCTATTTGCCACCGACACCCCCACTCCCACCGAGACATCCACACCGACAGCCACATCCACCCAAACCCCCACTCTCACCGAGACATCCACACCCACCCTCACCCCCACTGAGACCACGACGCCCACTCCGGTAGGGCCGTTTACCTATGAGGTGGTGGAAGGCGATACCCTATCGGCCATCGCTGAAAAATTCAACGTCGATCTTTTTGTCTTGATTGCCATCAACAATATCGATCCCAATAACCCGATCATCGATATCGGCGACCAGCTTACCATCCCTGGACCGGATACCGAGCTGCCCACTGAAACCCCGCTGCCGGAGAGCGTCCGCCCAGGGACAAAGATCGAATACTTCGTCAAATCCGGTGAGACCCTGGCGATCATTGCTGCCAAGTTCAACAGCACGGTTGAATCGATCGTCGAAGAGAACGCTCTGGAGAATGCCAATGATATTCAGGCGGGTCAGAAGCTCGTGATCGTCGTCAATCTGGTTACCCCCGTGCCCACCAGCACGCCTGCACCGCCGACCCCAACCGGCGGCACGCCGGCTGTCACTACGCTGCCGACTGCTACCGCAACCGCAACGCCATAATCGGTTTCTAAGCGTCTTCTAGCAGGGGCGAGTCATTGGGACTTGCCCCTGCCTGTTATTGCCTGTAACCTCATTGACAAAAATGGTTTCGCCATTATAATGAAAATGAATATCATTTTCATATTCAGGGTTTTTTATGCTGCATAAGTGTTTTACGAGATCCTTCATATTTTTCATCATCATCCTGCTGCTGGAGGCTTGTTCGGGCACCCAGCAGGGTGACTCCCTCCCCTCTGATAAGCTGGAAGTCCTTGCCACCACCACCATCGTTGGCGATGTCGTAAGTGCGGTTGGCGGTGAGCAGATCCAGCTGAGTGTTTTACTGCCCACCGGCAGCGACCCGCACAGCTTCGAGCCGGCCCCGCAGGACCTGGCCCGCCTCGAGGGTGCAGACCTTATCTTTGCCAATGGCGCCGGACTGGAGGAGTTCCTCGAGCGTCTCATCGACAGCGCCGGCGGGCAGGATAAGCTGGTATCCTTATCCGACGGGTTTGAGTTGCTCGATACCCAAATAGAGGACCAGGGTGCGCAGGACGCCGATGAGCACGCCGGCGGCGACCCACACGTCTGGACCGACCCGTCCCTGGTAGCTGCCTGGGTTGAGCGCATCGCCCAGGCGCTGGGAGAACGTGACCCGTCCAATGCTGAGACCTACCGGGAAAATGCGGCTGCTTACCAGGGACAACTGCGGGAACTTGACACCTGGATCCAGGAGCAGGTGGCGCTCGTCCCGCCGCAGGACCGCAAGCTGGTCACCGACCACAAGACTTTTGCCTATTTCGCCCGGCGTTACGGCTTCGAGACAGTCGGAGCGGTTATCCCCAGCTACAGCACCCTGGCTGAGCCTTCTGCGCAGGAGATGGCTGCCCTCGAGGATGCTATCCGCAGCCTGGGGGTGGCTGCCATATTCGTTGATCACTCCGTGAACCCGGGCTCAGCCCAGCGCGTGGCGCAGGATACCGGTGTCCGCCTGGTGCCGGTCTACTCCGCCTCGCTCAGCGAAGCGGGCGGCGAAGCCGGCACGTACCTGGATTTTATGCGCTACAACACGAGCGCCATCGTCAATGCCCTGAAATGACTGATGGGGGGAGTTTGGGCAGGTGTAGCCCGCCCAAACTCCCCCCTTACCTCGAAAACCTTCAAAACATCCTTTCCATCCTTTTCATCCTTGTTATTTTGAGGTATTTCTTGATGAAATCATCGTCGGAATTGAAGAAACCCGCCCTGTTGCACCTGCATGTCGATCACCAACCGGGCACGCCTATCCTTGAGATCAGCGCCCTATCGCTGCGTTACGACGGCGTGACAGCTCTCGAAGATGTCAGCTTGCGGGTGCATACCGGCGAGCGCGTGGCGGTGATCGGTCCCAACGGGGCGGGCAAGAGCACGCTGTTTAAGGTAATTGCTGGCGTACTTTCCCCCAGCAGCGGCGAGGTGAAGATCGCCGGCTATATGCCGGGCGGGCATATCTGTATTGCATATTTGCCGCAGCGCAGCCAGGTGGACTGGACCTTCCCGGTCAACGTTGCTGATGTGGTCATGATGGGACGCATCGGCCGGTTGGGTTTCTTCCGCTACCCCAAGCTGGCTGATTGGAGCTATGTCCGGCAGTGCTTGCAGGTGGTCGACCTGGAACCCCTGGCGAAGCGCCAGATCAATGAGCTTTCCGGTGGGCAGCAGCAGCGCATGTTCATCGCCCGCGCTCTGGCTCAAGAGGCGGAGCTGATGCTGATGGACGAGCCGTTCACCGGGCTGGATGGGCCCTCTCAGGCGGGTATCTTGCGCATTCTCGATGAGCTGCGCCAGCGCGGTGTGACGGTGCTTGCCTCCACCCACGATATGAACCTGGCGGCGGAGCATTTCGACCGGGTGGTGCTGCTCAATCGTCGTGTGCTGGGCTTCGGACCGCCGCAAGCAGTCTTTACTACAGAGCGGCTCATGCAGGCCTACGGCGGGCACCTGCACCTGATCGAGGCCGGAGATGAGACGCTGGTATTGGGCGATACCTGCTGCGATGACGAGGGAGGCGCCGAACATGCTTGATCTATTGCTGGAACCCCTGCAGTATGCTTTTATGTTGCGCGGCACCCTGGCGGTGCTGATGGTGGGCGTGGTATGCGCCACAGTCGGTGCTTTCGTGGTGCTGCGCGGCATGGCTTTCTTCGGCGATGCCCTGGCCCACGCCATACTTCCCGGCCTGGCAGTCGGCTATCTGGTGGGAGGCGGGGCGCGTGGGCCGCTGTTCTGGTGGGCCGCTGTGACCGCGGTGCTGGCTTCGATCGTGATTGGGGCGGTCAGCCGTGGCGCCAGGCTGCGCGAGGATACCGCCATCGGCATCGTCTTCGCCAGCATGTTCGCCCTGGGTATTGCCCTGATCTCCACCGTGCGCAACTACAGCGTTGACCTGACGCATTTCCTGTTCGGCGATGTGCTGGGCGTGACGCAGGGTGACCTGGTCCTGATGGCTGCCTTCGGAGGCGCTATCGTGCTGCTGGTGCTGCTGTTCTACAAAGAGTTCCTGATCTTATCCTTCGACCCGTTGCTGGCTGCCACGCTGCGCTTGCCGACCCGCCTGCTGGAAAACTTGCTCATTGTGCTCATCGCCCTGGCGATCGTGGTCTCGCTGCAAACCGTCGGGGTAGCGCTTATGGTTGCAATGCTGGTCACCCCCGCCGCCTCGGCCTACCTGCTCACCCGCCGGCTGCCCTACATGATGGGCCTGGCAGCACTGCTGGCCTGTCTCTCGGGGGTGATCGGTCTGTATCTCTCTTACTACCTCAGTATCGCCTCCGGCGCAGCCATTGTCCTCACCGGTACGCTCTTCTTTGCCTTGGCATGGGTGTGGCGGAGCGCCTCTCTCGCTCGCAGGGAGAGAAAGGCGATGGCAGGCTGATATGAGCGAAGAGACCATTCCATCGATGATCGAAAACTGGCTGGCGTGCCTGCAAGAGAACGGATACCGGCTCACCGAGCCGCGCCGGGCGGTGGTCGAGACGATTGCCCAGAGCCAGCACGTCCTGACCCCCTTCGATGTGTTTGATCGGGCGCGCCGCCAGTACCCGCGCCTGGGCCTGGTGACCGTCTACCGCACCCTGGAGAAGCTGGAAGAGCTGGGGTTGGTACAGCGCGTCCACCGGCCTTCCGGCTGCCAGGCATTCATCGCCGCTTTCTCCGGGCACCAGCACCTGCTCATCTGCCAGGGCTGCGGGCGCGTTGAGTTCTTCACCGGCGACGGCGAGCAGATGGAAGCACTCATCTCCTCGGTCGGTCGTGACAGCGGCTACCAGATCGGCGAACACTGGCTGCAGCTGTTCGGATTGTGCTCCAGGTGCCAGCCCTCCAAAGCTGTCGCCAGCTGACCCGAAAAATATTCCAGAGACAGACCAGCCCCTCGCCAGCGTAATCCTTAGGACTGTTTTCCTTTGCGTTCCTGGAGTTTTTGCGGTTAACGTTTTCTCTTCTAGAATACAACCAGCCAGACTCGCCCACCGAACTGCCGTATGCCGATAGCGGCGCTCTTCCCCCGCACCCAGCCATCCGGGCCGAGCGTCCCGTTCCCGTCATCCCAGTTGGAGGACTGCGCCACGAGCGGCCTGACCGAGAAAGTTATCTCGGCGCTCGAAGCCAGGTCGAATCTTCCACTGTCCACCGGCGAGTTCTCTTGCATTGTGATCGACTCGATCTCAAAGGCAGTGATGCGGTCGCGCCAGGACCAGGCCTCATTCTGGTAGTGGCTGAGCCAGTCCTCGAACAGGCTGCGGGTCAGCTCTTCGGCAGCTAAGCCCTGCGCCTCAGCCAGGGGCAGGGAGGGCAGATATACCGGGCGGGAATCCCAGCCTAGCGCCTCGCTGGAGCGGTCGATGCGCTCCAGCACCTCTGCCGCTTCGCCGGCCTCAGCGATGTGCACTGTGCCATCGCGGTCCACGTGGGTGGGGATGAAGTCGTAGCCTGCATAGCGCTCGCCTTCGAAATATACCTGCAAGATCACCGCCTGCTGGTGGTCACGCAGCCCCTGGTCGAATACGAAATTGCCCAGGCCATAAAACACCGGCACACCATCGATCTCCTGCCAGGCCTGCACCACGTGGGTGTGGTTGCCCACCACCAGGTCAGCGCCAGCCTCGACCAGCTGGCGCGCCAGGTCGCGCTGGATCCAGTTGGGTGTGGGTACATCCTCCGGCCCCCAGTGCGGCATGGCGATGACCACGTCGGAGACCTGCCGCGCCACGTCGATAGCAGCCTTGAGGTTCTCAGGATTGAGCACCGCGATGCCTGGCTTGTCCTCCCCAGCAAAGGCCATTGGCTCAATCTGTCCCAGCGAGACGATGCCG
>Ga0105095_10001322_pt1 | contig 12955 bp, 8 predicted proteins | sample PPLLak2March2015_2_FD_79180 | JGI IMG/M metagenome (GOLD analysis project Ga0105095, IMG submission 79180) | Freshwater sediment microbial communities from Prairie Pothole Lake near Jamestown, North Dakota, USA - PPLs Lake P8 Core (3) Depth... | ecosystem: Environmental > Aquatic > Freshwater >... | reverse complement strand
TTCCCTCTACTCCACGGCGCATTCACTACCGCGCCCCAACCGAGCCGGGAAGCTCGGGGAGTCCGGTGTTCCACCACGACACGCTGGAAGTCGTCGGGCTCCACCGATCGGGAAACGTCGGTCCGCTCCGCGCCGATTGGCCGCGCGCGCGCAAGGACGAGCGCTACGAGGCGAACGAGGCCGTATCGCTTCGATCGATCCGGGAGTGTCTCGCGTAGAATCCATGAAACGAGGACGACCGTGCCCCATCCCATAGACAAAGCATTTCCCTTTCCGAACGGATACGAGACCGATCTCAAGAAGAAGCTCCGCGCCGAGAGCATCAAGGACTACGTCGCGATCTTCGAGAAGCGCAAAGGCGAGCGTCCGGGGGCGAAGCTCGCGGACGCCGACGTTCAGGAGATCATGCGTCTCGCCGAGGATCTGGACTTCGTCGACGTAACCGAGATCGATTTCATCCGGGACTTCGTCCAGAAGCATCCCGGGCACTTTCACCCCGGGGATGCGGCGAAGCTCGAAGCGTTCGCGGCCACCCACTCGCTGCTCGACGAGGCGCGAAAGGACCCGCTCGTCGAGAACATCATACGGGCGGTGCCCCTCGACGTCTTCCGCCAGCCCGGAGGCCTCGAGTTCGTGAGGAAGGCCCGGGCGCTTGCGACGGCGATGCGGGAAAGCGATGCGCATTACGAGAAGCACGCGGTTTACGACAACGCCCTGGTCATGCGCGTCAACGAAGCCGCGAAAGCTCTCGGGGACGTCGTCAGGGGCTTCACCCTCGCCGATGTCGATGAGCCAGGACGAGGCGCGAGAGTCGCTTATCTCCGGGACATCGGAAACTTTCTCCTGCGTCTCAGTGGAACCAGGACGGATCACGAGAGCAGGTTCAGCGGTGGGAAATGGGTCAACTGGAATCGGGACGTGGAAGTCTATCCCGAGCGCTACGAGACCCCGCGAACCCAGGCCGAGCTCGTGGCTCTCGTCGGGAGGCCGGGGCCCCTGCGGATGGTCGCCGGCGGGCATGCCTTCAACATCGCTTCCTCGATGGGCGGTGTGAAGAGCCACCCGATCGGGACGCTGGTGACCCTCGACGAGTACCGCCTCGCGGGCGGGAAACAGTGGGAGAAAGTCACGGACGCGCAGGCGAGATACAAGGTCTCAGCCGACCAGGCGGGGAGGGTGGTGCGGGTCGCGGCGGGCATGCGGCTTCGAGACTTCGGGGAAGCGATGCGGGAGGCGAAGATGGCCCTTCCCGTCGCGGGCTCGACCGACGCCCAGAGCCTCGCGGGGCTCGTAGCCACGGACCTCCACTCGACCGGAATCGCGGCCGGCTTTCTCTCCCAGCAGGTTCTCGAGATCAAGGCCCTCGCGGGCACGGGGGACGTTTTGACCTTCACGAAAGACGAAAGCATCCCCCGAGGCAACCCCGGTCGCTGGCGCTATGAGTCACCCGCGCTCGGAGCCCAGCTGCTGCGGAAGCTCCCGGTGTCGGGCGCCCTGGGCACGGCGGGAATCGTCTTCGAGATCGTGCTGAAGCTGGACGCGGCGTTCAACATGGAGAAGGACGTTCGCTTCGTGCCGCGGGAGTGGGCGGAGTCGAATATCGAGCGTTTCCTCGATCCGGAAGAGAAAGACCCGCTCTTCGACTACGATCACGTGAGCTTCTACTACGCCGGAGGCGGAGGCCGGGACGTCAAGACCATCAGACTCAATAGCTGGAAGAGAACCGAGAAGCCCATCTCCGAGGGCGCCGACGAGATCAAGACGATACGGGAGCTCTTCGACCATGTCGGCTCGGCGTTCCTTCCGGACTACCTTCTCCGCCTCGCGCGCCGATCGGTGAACGCGCCGGGAACCCCGCCAGGCCCCGAGCACGACGACACGATCGTAGCTCTCAACAGGCGCGGCCCCGAGGTGCTCCCCGCGAACAAGGCGTTCGCCCGGAAGCTCTTCTTCCAGCACGACGAGATCGAGGTCGGTATTCCGCTCCCGGTAGTGAACGGAAGGCCGGACTACGGCGTGTTCCGAAAGCTCATGGGGGACGTTCAAGACCTCCTCGCGGAGGAAGAGTTTCCCACCATCATCGAGGTGCGGTTCACGCCCGACGTTTCCGAAGGGATTCTCGGCCCGGGCACCGGTGGGCCGACCTGCTACGTCGAGCTCGCGACGCCGCTCGGTCAATTCTCTCGAGCCCGTATCGTCGAGGTGTATCTGAAGTTCGATCATATGTTGCGCGAGAAATATCGCGCTCGCCCGCACCTCGGAAAGAAGACCACCGCCACCTTCAGGGATATGGAGGATCTCCACGGGGAGGACTGGAGAGACTTTCAGAAAGTGCGCCGGGACGCCGACCCGTCGGACAAGTTCCTTCCAAAGCAGAACCTGCTTCTGGAGCAGATCTTCAAAGCGTAGGGGAAGCTGCGCTCGCAGTCGGGAGCGTGTCATGCCGGAAAAGGGCCCGGGCAAGGCGGAGCGGTTCTACTTCAACGGCATCAATGGAGCTACGGGGGAGTATGGCCTGCCTCCGATGTCGGGAGAAGAGCTGTCGAAGCTCATCGTCGGCGAGGCGCCTCCGGAGAACCTGAGCGAGCTCCGCTACCGTCACCGGCAGCAGGGCGAGGCGCATCTCGGCGTCAAGGAAGGCGTCGATCCCAGGAATCTCGGCGAAGCCGGGTGGGGAATCGTGTTCGCCCGGGACGCCGATCCCGCGATCCGAGCCGCCCTTCAGCCTCTCCTCGATCGGCGAGAGGAACAAGCGGGAGAGAGGTTCGCGGTCTACGAAGGTGAGGACGGGTATCGTCCGGGTGAGTCCAAGAGCGGGTTTCTCGCGAGGCACGGCGTCGGTCCCGGGCCTGCCGACCCCGAGCGCGTTCCTTACTACCTTCTGCTGGTCGGGAGTCCCGAGGCGATTCCGTTCCGGTTTCAGTCGCAGCTCGACGTCCAGTACGCGGTCGGGAGAATTCATTTCGAAGCACCCGAGGACTATGCGAACTACGCGCAAAGCGTGGTCGCGACGGAAAGGCGGAGCCTCGCGCTCGAGCGCAGAGTCTGCTTCTTCGGGACCGCGAATCCGGAGGACCGCGCGACCGACCTGAGCCGCAAGACCCTGGTCGCGCCCCTCTTCGATCACTTCAGGAAAAAACCGGACTGGCGGGTGGAAGCTCTCCTGGATGGGGAGGCGACGAAGGCCAACCTGACCCGCGTCCTCGGCGGGGGCGCAACCCCGGCCCTCCTTTTCAGCGCCTGCCACGGTATGGAGTTTCCGCGAGGCGACCCGCGGCAGATTCCTCATCAAGGGGCGCTTCTCTGTCAGGACTGGCCGGGGCCGAAGGCATGGCGCGGCAAGGGGGCCATCCCGCAGGAGTTCTACTTCGCGGCCGACGACCTGACGAAGGACTCGAGTCTTCTCGGACTCCTGAGCTTCGTCTTCGCCTGCTACGGCGGCGGTACCCCCGAGCTCGATGATTTCTCGAAGCAGGCGTTCAAGGCTCGCATGGCAGTCGCGCCGCATCCCTTCCTGGCGACGCTCCCGAGGAGGATGCTGAGCCATCCGAAGGGCGGCGCGCTCGCGGTCATCGGGCACGTGGACCGCGCCTGGGGCTATTCGTTTCTCTGGTCGAAAGCGGGTCCTCAGACGACGGTTTTCGAGAGCACTCTGGAGCGGCTTCTGGAGGGTCATCCCGTAGGGTCCGCCCTCGAGTTCTTCAACGAGCGCTACGCCGAGCTCTCGACGGTGCTGATCGACGAGCTCGAGGAGATCGGGTTCAACAAGAAATACGATCCCAACGAGCTCGCGGGTCTGTGGACAGCCAACAACGACGCGCGCGGCTACGTCATCATCGGAGATCCCGCGGTTCGCCTCCCGGTGGCGGGGCCGAAGGAATCCCCGGAAGAGCGGCCCGCGATCGAGCTGAGAACGTCAGAGCACGAGCTTCTGGAAGGCGCGGCGGCCGAAGAGACGAGCTTTGCCGCTCCGCCCGCGGCGGAGGACGAAGGCGTCTACTTCCGCGCCTACCATCCGAGGGCCATGGCGCCCGGCGTCTGGCGAAAGCTCCTCGTCTATGCGCATCTCTCCGAGGTCCTGGGCAAGGTCGAGCACGATGCCCGCCGAATCCTCGGGAGGGAAGTGGGGGCCTACAAGGACGTGGGCGCCCCTTCGATCATGGCCCTCGCTCCCGGCACCGAGATCACGGTCGTTCCAACCGGCGAGGATCTCGAGTTCGACCCAAAGGAGCGAGTCTTGATCTGGACCGACTCCTGGCAGCGAAGCGATTTTCAGGTTCGGGCGAGCGCGGCGCGCGGAGGCCACGTCGCTCCCGGCTCCATCGAATTCTATGTGGGACCGCTTCTCGTGGCGGACCTCCGCCTCGACGTCGTGGTGATTCCCGAGGAGGAGGCGGAAGAGGAGCTCGAGCCGGGTCCGGAGGTGCACGCCGCCAGGATGTACCGCTCGGTTTTCGCCTCCTACTCCCACGCCGATACCCGCGTGGTCGAGGCGGTGGAAAAGGCCTATCAGGCCCTCGGGATGGACTATCTGCGCGATGTGATGACGCTGAAGAGCGGCCAGAGCTGGTCGGACGAGCTCCTCCACAAGATCGAGGAAGCGGAAATCTTCCAGCTCTTCTGGTCCACGAACGCGAGCCGCTCCGCCTATGTGGAGCAGGAGTGGCGCCACGCCGTCCGGAAACGTGAGGAGAAGGGGGAGAGCTTCATCCGGCCGGTGTATTGGGAAGAGAGACTGGCGCGAGTGCCGCCGGAGCTCTCGCACATTCATTTCGCGCGGGTGGACTTCAGCCGCTTTCTGGAGGCCACGGACGAGACCCATCCGCCTATCCCGCCGGACAGCGACCTCATGACGCTCACGGTGTCGACCTATCTGGGAGAAGGGGAGGGTTCCGCCCTTCTGGCCCGCACGCGGATCTCCATCTCAGGCGACGTCGAGACCCACGTGTTCGGTGAGAAGCACGGGGGAAACGAGAGCCTGCTGACGCTTCATCACGAGACGGTCCGAGAGGCGTTGAAGACCCGGCTCGCTTATCTGGACATGCTCTCCCGCAAGCGCTCCTAGGAGCGCTGCGCGGTCCCGGGGAGAGGCAGGCCTCAATGCTCTCGCAGCAGCAGATACCCGACCCAGGCAGTGACCCCAGCCAGCAGCAGAACCGGAAAGATCGTCAGCCGTAGCGCCGGAAGCGCGCGGGCTTTGTTGTGGAGCACGAGCGCGCTCCATTGGTCGCTCTTGACGAAGTGGGAAGTCGCGGCAAAATACGCCACCCCGGAACCGAGCGGGTCTCTGAAATTCGAGGCGGCTCCGGATCGGAGGAGGTTCGCGACGGACGGCTCCTTCCCATACCCGTCTTCGGGCAGCCCGGCGCCGACGGGACAGGGATGACGGATCAGCTGGTCGCGATTCAGGAGGAGGGAAAATCGACTCGGGCATTCACCGTCCACGTTCTCGACATCGACCAGCCAGTTGTTGAACATCACGAGATCGATCGTCCCCTGGAGGACGCCCAGGATGTCGCCTCCCGGCTCGTCGGTCTTGACGGGGGTGGCGAGGGCAATCAGCATCGGGCCCTCCTTCTGCGTGCTCTTGTAGGCAAGGCTGAATCCCGCCTGCTTACGGGGCTCTCTCGGCTTGTCTTTTTCGTTCAGGACGTCTCCTTCCCCGTTGAACCATTCTCGATAAGGATAGGAGCGGCCGATCACCCCTTCGAGGGTTTTCTTCGGGGCGCCCGCGAGCACCCGCGCGCTCCCGTCGGTCACCAGGACGGTGTGGATGAAGCCGAAGTGCTCGGCCCTTCCGCGCAACTCTTCCATGTACGCCTGGAGCTCCGCTCTTCGCTCCTCCGAGCTCGGGTCGCGCAGCAGTCGCCTCAGCGCATCCTGCTGCGCTTCGACCTCGATGAACGTCCTGGCGAAGCGAAGTCTGTCGTCGACGACCGTGGCGACCTGCTTCGCCCATTCGCGCGTGCTCGACAACGTCTGCGCCGCGATTCGCTCTCTTTCCTGATGCCCTTGAAAACCCAGGATCAAAACCGCGGCCACGAGCGCCGCGACGACCACCGCATCTCGCAACCGGTGGCGTCTCGCGAGATCCGCCGCTCTCTGACTCGCTGCCAGTAACTTCCGGTCGTCCTCGGTCAGGAGCGCCTCGTTCAGCTTCGCCCACGCCAGTTCGCTCTCGAGCTCGAGGCCCCTCAGTAGCAGGCGGTCGTCCAGGTCTTTGACCCAGTGGCCGGAGCGCCTCTGGAGCGGTCTGAGATGGGTCTGGGCCCAGCTGGAGTTGTTCCTCTGAATCGGCCGGATGAGGCGATCGTGGGCGAGCTCGTACCAATCGGCGCCGTATCGCCTCTCCGAGCGGACGAGAAAGGCCTTCTGGAGTATCGCCACCGCTTGAAGGGAGTTGCCGCCCGCGGAAACCGGCCCCTGCTGAACCTGGTTGCGGATCCCGCTGCCGCCTACGAGCTCGTGGGCAATCCAGTCGCGAATCGCGCGCTCCTCGACACCGCTCGCGCTCGCGGCTTCGCGCACGTGCTCCTCGTAGTAAGAGGCCAAAGCCTCGTCCACCTCGCCCACGACCTTGGCGACTTCGGCGTCCTCGATGCGGCGGTCCTTGAGAGCGCCGGTCTCGGCGAGCCTTTCCCATAAACGGCGACAGACGATTTGCAGCTGTACGGGTTCCACGTAAAGGCCCCGGTGCTCCTCGGTCCCGGTTGGCCCCTGGATGCAGGAGCGGCTCAGGTCCTTGACGAGGTGGTCCAGGGCATCCGCTTCGAACGTCACCCCAACCGCCCTCGCGGGCTCGGCAATCGCGTGGACGGCCTTCTCCCGGGTCAGGAGCTCGAGCCGGTAGGTGTTCGTGAACTGCGTGGGGATCAAATTGATGTAAGGGTCGAGGCCGGCAATGAAGTCCTCGCGCATGGAGAAGAGCGCGAAGCGCCGCGGGTTCTTGAGCGCATCCCCGAGCTCGACGAAGAACTGACGGCGCCAGTCGGCCGTCTGCTTGCTGTGCGCACCCTGGGTCAGGATCTCCTCGAACTGGTCGATGACGAGAACGTCGAAAAAACCACTCGCATCGCCGCCGGAAAGCTTCTCTTCCAGAGACGTGAGGTGATCCTTGAGAGGGATGCGGGCGAGCTCTGCCAGGGGAGTGGGTGCCTCGGGGTTCAGATGCTCATCGAGTTTCAAAAGGAGGCACAGGAGAAAGGGGTTGGCCCCGTCGGGGATTTTGTCGACGGGACGGTCGCACGCCCTCAACGTCGGCAGGACGTGGAATCCGTCGTCCTGGAGCCGCGTGGCCACGGCGGCTTCCACCAGAGAGGATTTTCCCGCGCCCGAGGGGGAGTAGAGCAGGACGATGCGCTCCGAAATGAGGAGATCGGTGAGGGCGACCCCCTCCTCCTCCCGGCCGTAGAGTCGTTCCCCCCGCTTGAAGGCTCGGGGTCCGACGTAGGGGTTGTCCGCGACGATCATTTGCGGGCCGCCGCCGGCGAGCCAAGCCTCTCGCTCAACTCCTCGACGAAGTCGCGCGGGCTCCCCCAGTACAAACTGATGTTCTCGCTTCCGAAGTACTTCGTGAGGTAGAGACGGGCGTTCTCGGGCTCGCTCGTGAACTCGCCCTCGGGATCGATCTGCACCGCCACGTGAGCGTGCCGCGTTCGGAGTCCGGCCCCTCCGCGTCTCATGAGGCTGCGAAAGAGGACGCGGAATCCCCAGTCGTCCATGCGGAACCCGAGAAAGAGCAGGCTCGAGTCGTTGAGCGCCGACCCGACCTGAGGCGGGAGCCGGCTCTTGTTGCGGTCGAGCCCCATCAGGTAGTCGAAATAGTCGTCTTCCGAAAGGACGACGGTCTCGGGCTGCGAGAGGTGACCGAAAAGGTGGTAGACGAGCGGCTCCTCGGTCGAGAGGTGCCAGCTCGGGTTCTCCTCGAAAACCGAACGAGGCCAATCGACGTCATCGGTGTCCTTCCAGCGATAGAGCTCGACCCGCGGCTCGCGGCCGTAATAGCGGATGCCATCGGCGAGGAGGTCATTCGCGTTGGTGGTGATGTAGAGGGGAAGCCCCAATTGCGCGAGCACCCGGTGGGGCTCGTTGGGGTCGGTTTCGATGTACTGCCCGCCGACCAGGCGAATGATCTCGTTCAGGGTGAGCTCGTGAAGCTCGGAATCGACCCTCTGCTCCATCGCCTCGGGACTGAGGTCGAGACCACTCAGGAGATTTCTCAGGACCTGATGAATCTCGGAACCGTAGGTCTGCCGCAGCTCGGAAGAGAAGAACTCGTTCAGCTTGTCCCGCATGGTGAAGCTGTCGTGGCGAGCTTTCAGGTATTGCGCCACCTGGGGCAGGCTTTCGCGGTCGAGGGCGAGGGGGTAGTGCTCCCGCTCCGCCCAGCGACGAACGATCTCGCGGCGTCCCCCGAGCAGGTAGTCGCTGAGGGCCGGACCGAGAATGGGTGTGCATTTCTGCTTCTCGATCTTTCTCACCAGGACGTCCCACTGATCGAGCCCTCCCTTGTCCAATCCGCGGGAGTACCAGAGCCTCCCGGTGCGAAGCCGCATGAAGAGCACGGGCTTCCACCAGTCCGGGCGGTTCTGGACGGCGCTTCGCGCGATGGAGGCCGCCCGATCCACGACCCCGTCCTTCTGGAGCTCTTCGAAGAAGACCTTCATGAAGGACTTGCCCGTCTCCATGGAGATACGGCCCTGCATGGCGAGGACGGCGGGAATGCCTGCCTGGGACAGGCGCGGTCCGAGCGCGGCCAGCTGATTCGGCGCGTTCTCGTCGTCGGACAGGCTTCCGGCGCTGTCGCAGGACGCGAGGACGATCAATCGCGGCCTCGTCGATAGCTCCTCGAGCCGGCGCGCGAAGTCGATGCCGTCGACGAACTGTGTCTTCCCCTCGGCGTTCTCGAGATAGAGGGCCGACCGGCTGCGCTTTTCGTCGAAGACCCCGTGACAAGCGAGATACAAGATGTCATAGCCCCCGCGAAGCTGGTGCTCGAGAATGTTCTCGAGGGTCGCCTCCCCGGGAGCCGTCAGTTTCTTTACGACCTGAGCGCTGCGCAGACCGCTCTCGGCAAGCTCGAGCTCCAGCCCGGAATCGATAGGGCGCAGACCCTTTTCTTCGAGATCCTTGGGATTGGCGATCACGAGGAGGACCCGAAGCAGCGACCGGGTTCTCATCTGCACCGGGCGCCAGTCCCGGCTGGAGAGATACCGCGAGAAATGCACCCGGTGCCTGGTGAAGAGCGGATTGTTGTTTTCGGGATCGCGCAGCCGCTCCCATCTCAAGGTCTGGAGCTCGGGCGCGGTCGGTCCGATGAAGAGGCGAAGCCGAAGTGGGTCGTCCTGTGCCTCGGTCGCCTTCAGGACCTCGGCGAAACGGACGCGAATGTTCTGGTCGCCGAAGAGGCTCCTGCTGAGCTCGCGGCCATAGGCAGCGTCGTCGAGCCCCATGCTCTTCAGTTTGTCGAAATCGAGCCGCGCCTCTCCCGTCACCCACTCATCGGTCCCGGCGGCCGGAGACATATACCGGAGATCGACGGTGTACATGAACGCATCCCGGCGATGGAGTCCAATTTCGAGCTCTGATTGCGCCATCCTCGCCTCCCCACACTCTCCGCTCGAGGAACTGCCCCCGTCAGAGGACTCGCAGGCGAAGGCCGCTACGCCGTCGTCGCGGCGACGGACCCTCGGGAGGCCAACCGTGGCCGTCCCCGAGCACCGTCACACCAGCAACCTCCGAAACCGTGAGCGCTGGACACTTGAGTGTACCCAGAGTGTTACTCCTTTGCAGACTGTGATGTCAAGGACGACGATCTGCAATTTCGACGAAGAGGCCCGCTGGTCCGCGTCGGTAGCCGCTTCCTCGGTTACACGCGCGCTTCGACCCCGTCTCCTGACTCGGTGCGGGTGATGGCGAGCAGATTCAGATCGTCGGGGAGGGGCCGACCATTTCCGAAACGGAACGCTTCCTCGCTCAGTCGCTGGATCACATCCTCGCCGCATCGACCCGCCAGCTCCGAGAGGAGCCGCGGCAGGCGGTCGTCTTCGAAAAGGTCGCCGTTCGTGCCCGCGACCGCGTGAATTCCGTCGGAGCCCACGAGAAGGACATCGCCGCACTTCAGGTGTACGCGGCGGACCTCGAAGGGGGCGGGAGCCGCTGAGAAAAGTCCGAGAGGGAACCCCGCGTTTGCCACTTGTTCGACGCGCTGGTGCACGGAGCGCAGGACGAAAGGGTAGGGGAGTCCGGCATTGGCGAACTGGATCCCTTCGGACGACGACGAGAGCTTCAAGATTGCCGCGGCCGCGAACATTCCGTCGGGAAGAACACGATGAAGTCGTGCATTCATTCGCTGAAGCAGCTCCACCGGCTCGGTCGTGTCGGCTACGGTCTCCTCGAAGATCTCTTTCATGAGCATGGTCGTCAGGGCGGCTTCGAAGCCGTGGCCGATGACGTCGGAGACGATGACGATCAGGCCGTCCCGGCTTTCGACGAAGTCATAGAAGTCGCCGCCGACCTCCTCACACGGCCGATAGAAATGCGCGAACCGGTAGCCCTCGAGCGATGGCGGACGAACCGGGAGGAGGCTCTGCTGGATTCTACCGGCCCGGTCGAGCCCTCGTTTCAATGCGCGATACCTCCGCGCCAGATGTCGGTGCTTCGCTTGAAGCCTCTTCAGACGAAGCCGGAGGGCCGCGACGAAGTCGTGGGAACCCTCCAAGACGGCTCTTGCGGGGGTTGAGGTAAAGGGTTTCATTCGGCACCTACCGCCCAAGGGCCTGCCCGTCGCAGAGACGCTCGGCGAGGGCGGCCCTCGTCTGCTCCTCGAGGTCCAGTTTCCGCGCGATCAGGGCGTGGGGCCGGAGATCGGACGCGAAGATGCCGATTCGGTCATGGGGTTTCCCGGGAAGAAGGACGTGCAGGATCTCGTGGGCGATGATTCTTGCCAGGCCGAGGACCCATTTCGCGGGTGGTATGTCTTCGTCGGAGATCCTGTCTGCGCGGCCCGGTACCCCGAGCACGCGTTCGATCGAGGGATAGAAAACGAATACGGGCGAAGAACCGCGCTCGTCTCGACGCACCACCCCCAGTGCCTTCGTGGACAATCCCCAATCTGCCGGTGGGTGGGGCAGGATATTCACGAAGATGACGATTTCCTCCCCAGCGTCGTCCTCCGTCGACCAAACCAGCTCGACGTCCATTCGACGAAACTCCGCCGCCAGCGCCCGACCCACGGGTTCCACTCCCCAGGGGATCTTGCGATGACCGTCCGCGAGAACAGCATGCACGCGCCGCGGTGGCTTACAGCTTTCTCCGGTCCGCGCGCTGCCAACCGGGACCGCCAGGACACAAAAGACATTGAGCAGGAAATGGACGCGCTCTAAATCGCCGTTCCAATGGCGACACCTGGAGCGAAAGGCCTTGTTCTTCATCGCCCGGCGCAGCCGCCCGCCGGGCGGCACCTCTAATCACGGATGACTTGCGGGGTGAAGACATTTCTGGTTTTCTTGAAGACGGTTCTGTCGGGCGGAGGGAGGGAAGCTTAGGGAATCTCTGCCGCGGCCTCGCTCAGTTGCGCAAGATGCGAACGTAGTAACGCTCGATCTCCTCGAGCGCACCGAGCGATTCACCCCATAGACGGATCGAGTAGTCCCCCTGGGGGAGGTAGGAGGCGGGGACCTGCAGCGGAAGCAGGACTTGCGTGGACGTCGTGCTCGCTCGCAACGCGCCCCTTCGGAAGATCTCGACTTCCGAAGCATCGTGAATCGAAACTGCATAGGCGGGGTTCGTGTCTTCGGCCAGTTCCAGGCGGAGCTCGACGAGCAGAGTCGCCGACGAGACGCGGAGAGCCGGGACGACGGATTCGGCGCCCCTCAGCGCGCCAGGAAGCAGAGCGGCGACGAGTACCGGCCGTGGGGCAGGAGACGGCGCTGGCGGAGATGTAGTCGCGGCGCGGGCGCGGACCTCGGCATCCTCGATCTGGCGCCTCTGCGCTTCGATGAGGTCTTCACTGGTTGCGACTCGCGCCTCCGCGGCTCGGAGCTCCGCGAGGGCCCCTCGCAGCGTCTGGTTCATCCAGACGGCCATTCCCAGCGACACTGCCGCCACGGCGGCTGCTGCGACTTGCATCCAGCCGTGCCAGTTGGCAATTGGAGCGATAGGGGAGGGCTTCGCGCCTTGTCCTGAAGCCGTCCTCGGGAGGTTCTCGACTCGTACGCGGGCAAGCGCCTCGCTGAAGCGAACCCGCCGTCGGCGCTCTTCGGTCACGAGAAAGCGGGTCTCGAACCAATGACGGTCTTCCTGGAACAGGAGGCCCGCGGTGTAAGCGTCGATGAGCTCCTCCTCGATTGCCGAAACCATCTCACTGAACGCCGGCTCGGCGAGAAGCCGCCGCTCGAGGTGCTCCCGATCGGCCTCCGATGTCTTGCCGAGCAGGAAGTCTCGAATCGCGGTCTCGTCTTCCTCGCTGGGACCGACGACCTCAGGGGTCATCGATTCCTCCCTTCGCCAGGTGTCAATTGCGTCATACGGTAACGGCCTCCAAACACCCCGTGACGCATTGGAATAATTGTTGCCGAATCCGATAGGCCCGGATTCGCAGCGCGTTCAACCCGATTCCGATCTGCGCCGCCATCGCTCTGCGTCTCGCGATCTTGTCCGAGCGGTCCCGACTGTAGTAATCGAGGATGAGTGCCTGGTCCGTCTCGCTGATGGTCTGCAGGCACTTATCAAGGCAACGCGAATTCTCTTCGGCGGTCTCGTCCACGATTCCCGATGCCCGTGGCTCGTGGTCGAGGCTGGACGGCTTACGACGCCGGACATACTCTCGATGAACGTTTCGGACCACCGCATGGAAATAGAGTCCTGGATCCCCGACCCAGCCGTCGGCAATCGTGGAGACTTTCTGGGCTACTCTCGCGATGGCCTCGTCGGCCAAATCCTCCGGCACGGGACA
>Ga0105095_10001320_pt1 | contig 12964 bp, 10 predicted proteins | sample PPLLak2March2015_2_FD_79180 | JGI IMG/M metagenome (GOLD analysis project Ga0105095, IMG submission 79180) | Freshwater sediment microbial communities from Prairie Pothole Lake near Jamestown, North Dakota, USA - PPLs Lake P8 Core (3) Depth... | ecosystem: Environmental > Aquatic > Freshwater >... | reverse complement strand
GCGGGACTGCCTACCGGCGCGAGCCAAGCCTCATGGAGGAAGTGGCGATCCGGTTGCTTTGGTGGCGCGGCCAGCGACGCTACCGGCCCTCTACCCGCTACGACACCGCCTCGTTCTGGGCGTGCGACGAGCCATTCGCGCCGCAGCTCAATCCTCGGCGCACCACACGAAGTGGGGCGTGTTGCAGCTGCTCGCCTGAGCGATCCACGGGGCGAGCGGGCCGCTGGTCACGGCACTGCCGAAGCGAACCATCCGGCCGTTGTCATTCGACGCTGCGGAGCTCCAAAGCGCGCAGTTCCCATCCACGGTTCCCACGTCGGACGGCGCCCCGGTGCGCACCCACCCGTACAGCTGCGTCGGCGGCCCCCGCCCGTCGAGGCCGGGGCGAGGGGCGAGGGCGTCGTCGTACGCGAGCGTGGTGGCAGCGTGCAGCTCGGGGAGCGACGCCATGTGGAAGCCCGCGCCGCACGCCGAGAGCGCCTCGTTGCCCGGAGCGGGCGTCGTCGAGAGGAAGTAGCGGCGGCGGCCGCCATCTCGTGAGCACCTGCCGTCGTCGCACACGTTCCCGCCGGTCGCCGAGCCGCCTGCGACGGACCCATCGCCGTTGCCGGTGAACGAGTTCGCGAAGAACGCGACTCCGTCGAAGAACAATCCGCCGTAGCCACCGTTTCGGCCGACGCCATTTCCCGCGACGACGCCACCGAATGAGCGAATTCCGGCGCTTCCGTTGCCGGACACGTGGTTGCCCATGATCTCGCTCTCGCGCCCCGCGAAGATCCCGAAGCCCTGGTTGCTGTACACGTGACAGCCGCGAATGATCGCGGCGTCTCCGACTGTGATTCCGCTTCCCCCGTTGTTCCACACGTGGACGTCGTCGATGCGCGCCGACCAGGAGAGCCGAATTCCGTCGCTGCCCATCCCCCGGATCGACCCATTGTGGACGCTCACGGCGTCGTTGCCGCTGATGCCCACGCCCGCACCGGTCGGCGTGCAGCTCGTGGTCGGAATTCCGGCGCAGGTCGTGACGCCGGTGATCGCGAAGCCGCCGAGGTCGATCTGCACCTGCGGCGTCTGGATGAGGACCGCCGTGGTATCGGCCGTTGCGACCTGGAGGTCGCTCGTGAGGCGGAAGCTCCGCGCGGGCGCCGCAGCCGTGATCGTCACCGGGAAGCCGGCCGCGTCGCCCGTGAAGCAGCCGGTCTGGGTGGCGCAGGTCTGGCTGATCTCGAGGACGCCGTCGGCCGCGCGCGACGAGACGGGAAGAGACAGCACGAGCACAGCCGCCGCCGCGACGGCGGCGGGCAGGGTGGGGCGGAGCGGGAGACGCATCGGGAGCCTCCACGGCGGCGGCGACAGCAGCCGCGGAGGTATGTGGCGCGAGACACGCGAATGTGGCGCCGCGGAGCCCGGGCGAGGTCCGGGCTGCGAGCAGCCAACGATGCCGGCGCTGTCTTCGACGACCCGGATCACGATCGCGCAAGGGGGATCTGGAGGGGTCGGCTCCGCTTGCACCGCCCCGGCTCACGTCAGCCCGCCCGGAGCGTCTCCCTCAAGAATGCGATCACGCGCTGGATCGTCCCGGGCTCGTCGAAGGCGCCGTCGCCGTGGTCCGTATTCTCGAGGATGACGAGCTCGACGCGGCTCGTGGCCGGCGACGCGGCGAGGGCGTCGCGCAGCCGCTCCGACTGCGCCTTCGCGACGACCGGATCCCGATCGCCGTGCACGATGAGGAACGGGGGAACCTTCGCGCCCGGCGGGACGCGCGGGAGATAGGCGAGCGGGCTCACGGCCCGCGCGGCCTCGGGGTGCTCCGCGACGGTGAGGCCGACGAGCGCCGACTCCGCGGAGTCCGGCGCGTCGTTGCGCGTCCACAGGCGCGGGACGCCGGAGGCCTCCATGTCGGCGTCCATCGTGGTGAAGTCGACGGGGCCGCACCAGTCGACGACCGCGTCCACCTCGAGCTCCGGCCTGCCCGCGAAGGCGATGCCGGCCGTCGCCGCGAGGAAGCCGCCCGCGGACGCGCCGAAGAGCGCGATGCGATCGGCATCGACCCCGAAGTCCGGTCCCTTCGACTTCAGGAACGCGACGGCGGCCGTCACGTCGTCGAGCTGCGCCGGCCACTTCGCCTCGTCGGTCAGGCGATAGTTCATCGCGGCCACGGCGAAGCCGTCGGCGAGGAAGGCGTCGAGACCCTCGGGCCGCGACTTGTCTCCGACCCGGAAGGCGCCGCCGTGGATCCAGAGCACGAGAGGCACGGCGGACGCGCGAGCCTTCGGGACGTAGACGTCGAGGACGTTCCGATCGGACGCTTCGGCGTATGCGAGATCGCGATGGACCGAGTGCGGCGTCGTGATGACGTCCCGGGACGAGCATGCGACGCCTGCGAGGGCCGCCAGCGCCCACGCAGCGGCCAGACGACGGGATCGCGGATCGATGCCCATGATGCTGCCGCTCCACCACGCGCGGTTCCAGGCTGCTCCGCAGCATACTCGCGGGGCGTGCCCGCGCGCCGCGCATGAGGCCCCGGGCGCCGGGAAGACCGTTCCTTCCCGGCGTCCATCGAGTCGTGCGCTCGAGCGAAGCGCCTCAGTTGCACTCCCACGCGAGCTCGTAGACCTGCACGCCACTTCCGCTCGATCCCGACGCGACGTAGAGCGTGTTCCCGTAGCGGGTGATGCCGCCGAACCCGGCGACGAGCGGCGGGAACGAGATCTCGAGCTTCCGCTCGGATTGGGTCGCCGTTCCGGAGCTCCAGATCTCGCCGCCGCCTGCGAAGGCCTCGCCGACCGCCACGACCTGGTCCCCGCAGACGTCGCTGATCTCCTCGAGGGCGAAGTCGTTCGCATAGCCGAGCATCCCCGCGGACCCCGAGCTCTGGTCGAAGCGATACCACTCGGCCCAGGGCCAGAAGCCGTCGAACCAGGTGGTCTGCGCGCCGATCATCGTGCCGTCGGCGAGGCGCCCGATGTCCGCGAAGATCGGAAGGTAGTCTCCCTCCTCGCCGACCCAGCGCTCGGGGCTCGTGCCGTCGGTGCGGATGCGCCAGATCGCACGTCCTCCCGCGTCGTACCAGGGCGGCTCGGGGGACGCCTCCCGCCACGAGCGGTGGAAGTAGACGTAGCCCGCAGCGGCGTGGATCGAGGACGCGAACTGGTTGTCCCAGGGCCACGAGAACAGCGTGCTCACCACGCCCTCGGGCGTGATGCGCCGGATCTCGCGGGCGTCCGAGAAGAAGTCGCCGCTCCCGCCGATCGCGAACAGGTTCAGGCCGTCGCTTGCGAGACCCCGCATCCAGCCTGACGGCCCGAACACGGATCCCGCCACGAGCGAGAGCCCGAGCTCGGGCGCTTCGAGGTCGAGCGCGTGGATCGAGGTGGTGCCGCTCTGGAAGTCGTTGCCGAACGCCAGGTAGAGCTTGTCGCCGATCTTCTCGAGCCCGATCAACGTGCCCGGGCTGCTCTGGCTGAAGAAGAGCTCTTCGAGCGCGACCGCGTTCGGATTGCCGCCCTCGCCGTCCACCAGCAGGTTCGCGAACACCTGGAACACCGGACCGTCGTGATGGACCTCGACCGGCTGGAGTCCCAGCGTCGCGAGCGGGTCGCCGTTCGCGTCCTCGAGCCGCAGGAGCTGATCGAGGGGAAGCGGGGTCAAGGCCTCGGACACGGCGGCAGCGACGCTGTCGCGCAGGCCGGCATTCACGAAGGCTTGCACCACGCCGTCGTCGAACCCCGTTTCGTTCACGAGCACCGTCGCCGTGAGCGTGGTCTCGTCGCAGGCCGTGCCGAGCACGAGCTGGGGTCCGATCGCGATGCCATCGAGGTGGCTCGTGATGGGCCGCAGCCGGACTCCCGCTACCAGGTCGAAGGCGATCGAGAGGAAGATCTTCGGGTCGGCCGCCGGATCGCTCGAGCCCTTCAGGTGGAGGCGGGCGTTGGTCAACACCAGGCGCGGCGCGGCGATCCCGGTCGGGCAGACGACGCCGCCGTCGAGGAAGGGCGCGACGTCGGCCTCGAGGCGCGCGCTGAAGTTCGAGCGTCCCGCCTTCACGCCGTCCGGCATCGCGTCGGTCACGTCTCGATCGAGGCCGCCCTCGGCGGTGAAGGCGGCCAGGAACTGATTCAAGGCCGTAGGCGTGAGCGCCATGCCGATGTCATAGGCGCGCCCGGTCAGCGTCGACGTCGGGCCCAGGTCTGGCAGCGCGGCTGCGACGGCGAGCGACGGGACGCGCGGCGTGTCCAGGGGGTCGCTGTGCAAGGCCGCATCGGCGAGGACGCCGTCGTCCTCCTCGGCTACCGATTCGAAGCGTCCTCCGAACTCCAGATCCAGATGCGTGTCGGGCGGGCAATCCCCGAGGCACTGGTGGATCTCCGCCGAGAGCTCGACCACGTGGGCCGCGGCGTCCACCAGCCCCACCAGCACCACGTCGCCGATGAAGTTCAGCAGAGGCGCGATCAAGAGCGTCGGCGCATCGACGCCGACCGCGTCGCACAAGCCGGGTCCGCCCGGATCGTAGACGTCTCCGTCCACCTCGAAGGCGGTGTACGGTGTTCCGTCGAACGCAAGGGTTGCGTCGTTCGTGGAGTCCGGCTCGAGATTCCCCTGCACGCCGATCTCGCCGCCGATGTGGACCGACACGGCGCACGTGACGGAGCCGGGGATCGGCCCCGGAAGCTCGAAGGTGTGCTGACCCTCCGCGTGGATGTCCGGCGCGAGCGTGAGGCGGATTCCGTCCTCGTCGCTGATCTGCACCGAGAACGAGTCGGCGGAGTCGATCAGCCCCTGGACCAGATCGCCGCGAAAGCCGCTCTGGAAGTCGGGGTTGTCGGCTACGAAGTCGGCCAGCAGGTCCGCGACGATCTCCGACATGGGCAGCGCGTCGAAGAACGACTCGTTCAGCCGAAGCGCGATGGACTGAGCCGCGAACTCTTCGGGCGCGAGCGCCTCGCCGCGCACCACGACGAGGCGGACGCGCGCGCGTGCGCCGGGCTTCGAGGCGTCGTGTAGCTCCACGAGCAGGGGATTCGCCCCGGGCTGGAGCCCCGTTGCCTCGAAGCGGAAGCCCTTCTCGGGGAGCAGCGTCGCCGGTGAGCCGTTCACCGTGACGGTGGCGTTGGCTTCGTCGACGTTGCGGTAGGTACCGCTCACGGTGACGCTGGCGCTGCTCGTGATGAGCCCGTCCTCGGGCGTCACCGTGTAGAGCTTGGGCTCGCCGCATCCGATCTGCCCGGAGAGCAGGGCTCCGCCCAACAGCAAGACGCGCGACCACGAGAAAGGACGTCGAACGAGACTGGACAAGAGCAGCCCTCCGCACCCGGTATTACACACGAGTGTGCGGGGCAGCGTACGCGGCGAGGGAAAGCGATCTCGACGGGAAAAGCAGGGAAGCACCGGGAAAGCGGCTCAGCCCAGGCGCAGCGCGTAGCGCGCCACGCGCTTCTTGCCGTCCTCGTGCTCGACCACGAGGCGCACGGTCCGGAGACCTTCTCGCCCGCGACGGCCGACGTCGATGCCGGTGGGAACCCGCGCGGTTTCGGTCCCTGCCCGGAAGTCGTGCCGAACGCCGACCCAACGAGGCGCTCCTGGCGGCCCCACGTCTGGGGGATCATGGCCGAGGAGAAGCGGGCGCGAATGGGAACGATCGTTCCCATTCGCGGCAGCGCCGTTCCCTGAACGCTCGCGGTCGGCGCGCTCCCGCCGGCCCGCCGGGCTCCCGTAACCCTCCGGCTCGGCGACGGTTCTTTGGCCCTCGACGTCGCGTTCCTCCGCTCGGCGCGCGACTTGCGTGAGCGCGCCGCCGGGAAGGGGAGCACCCCGCGCGGGTGGTCTCCCGAATCGACCCGGCGAGACGTCGGCGCTGGCGAGGTGCGCGAGCGGTCCGGGGTGTCGCATTCGCCTTTGGAGGATCGCATGCGGGGTTCGCGCTGGTTCGTGTCGGGCTGCCTGGGCTTCACTCTCTGCTTCGGTGTCAGCGATGGAGCGCAGGCCTCACTCGCCATCGGCAGCGGCCTGGGAACGACCCACGCCGGCAATCTCGTCGTGAACGGGAGCTTCGAGACCAACGCGCCGCCGAGCGGCATCGCGAACAAGGTCTACTGGGCGACCGGGACTACGCTCACGCCGTTCGCCGTGCCGCCCGGCTGGAGCAGCACGGGCGACGCTTCTACGTACGCGGCCTGGGGCAACGACGGGACGCTCCCGCAGTCGATCGCGGGCAGCGATGCGCTGCCGGACGGCAATGCGGCCCTCTACTTCGGCAACGGCGCCCCCGTCCTCGTGAGCCAGCCGCCCACGTTCAACGCCGACGGCACCGTGTCCTTCCCCTCGCCGCCGTCCTTCACCCAGTTCTTCGCGACGACGCCGGTGATCCTGACGCAGACGATCAATACGCCCGCCACGCCCGCGCCGTCGTACAACCTCTCGTTCTGGGTCTCCGGCGAGGGCGCCGTGACCGGCCAGCAGTTCACGGAGCGCGGCATCTTCGGGCTGCAGCTCACGAACGTCCTGCCCGGCGATCCGATCCAGTACCTCGCCGTTCCGAACGGCGTCGGCGCGTTCGGCGCCTCGCATCTCTACGAGTTCACGTTCTCGCCGCTCAACCCGTTGCTGCCCGTCGACGTCAGCTTCCTCAACTGGGGGCACTTCGATCTGAGCCCGCACGGCGGATCGAACTTCACGACCGAGCTGGTCCTCGACGACGTGATCATCAACGCCGTGCCCGAGCCGGGCACGGTGGTGCTCCTCGCGGCGGGCCTCGGCGCGATCGCTGCCGGGACGCGGAGACGGCGCGGGGCGGAGTAGCGCCTCAGATCCCGGCGCCGTGCTCGAAGGGACGCTCGCTGAGCGCGCCGCCGCCCGCCCTGGCGGAGATGCGTCCCGTGACGACGCCGAGCGCCAGCACCAGCAGCGCGAACACGAGCTGCGGCGTCGAGGCCGGGAGCGCGTGGCGCGCGGTCTCGATCCAGCGATCGGCTTCGCGCACCAGGATGAAGCACGCCATGACGAGCACGAAGCCAGCGAAGGCGCGCCGCAGGGACGCGGGCGCGATCCGCAGCGCGAGCCGGGCGCCGACGAAGGATCCCGCGATCGCCGCCGCGGTGACGCTCGCGACCAGCACGAAGTCGACGCGCACCTGGCCGACGTAGCCCGCGAAGCCGGCCGCGGTGTTGAGCACGATCACGAGGAGCGAGGTGCCGACGGCGGCGGGCATCGGGAGCCCGCCCCAGAGCGCCAGCGCCGGGACGATCACGAAGCCGCCGCCGGCGCCGACGAGACCGGTGAGGAAGCCCACGGCGAGCCCCTGGGCGAGCAGGCGCCCGACGGCGGGGTGCGCCGGCACCGCGGACGCGGCCGGCGCGCGGCGCCCGCGCCACATCGCGATCGAGGTGAGGAGCATCATCGCCGCGAACAGCACGAGCAGGAGCGCGCCGTCGAAGTACGCCGCCGCGCGGCCGCCGAGGAAGGCGCCGCTCATGCCGGCGGAGCCGAAGAGCAGCGCCGTTCGTACGCGCACGTTGCCCGCGCGCCAGTGCTGGAACGTCCCGACGAGGCTTGCGACGCCGACGACGACGAGCGAGCTCGCGATCGCCTCGCGCGGCGGCAGGCCGAATACGTACACCAGGAGCGGTACGGTGAGGATCGAGCCGCCCCCGCCGAAGAATCCCAGGGAGACGCCGATCAGGACGCTGAGCGCGAGGCCGAGAGGCGACACGGCGCTCAGAGCGCCGCGAGGGCGCGACGGAACGCGGCCAGGCTCAGGTCCTGGTCCGGCGGCGGGTTCGCGCGCTGCGACTCCTCCACCGTCTCGAGCACCCGCTCGATCGACGCGCGCGTCGGCGCGTCGAAGGAGAGCCCGCTCGCCGCGAGCGCCGTGCGGAGCGTCGCGCGCGCAGCGTCCGGCGCGAGGGCTCCCACCTGGGCCATCCACAGGACGATGGACTCGAGCAGCTCGCCGAGGCTTCCGGGCTGGACGCGCTCGGTCGGAAGCGCGGCCCGGTTCCAGGCGATCATGCCGCCCACGAGATTCACGGTCGGGCCGATGCCGAGGGCCTGGAGACGCTCGCACGCCTTCGCCGAGCGGACGCCGGAGCGACACACGAGGAGGAGCGGACGACCGGCCGGGATCTCCTTCGCCCGCGCCTCGAGCTCGGGGAGCGGGACGAGCTGGGCACCGCCCACGTGGCCGAGCGGTCCCCGGTACTCGTGGTCGGCGCGCACGTCCACCACGTGGAACTCCTCGCGTCGGCGCTCCGCCTCGGCGGGCGTGATCTCCTCGGGTGCGCTCATCGATGGCCTCCCAGCACGTTCAGGGGGATCTTGAGATACGAGATCCCGTTCGACTCCGGATCCGGCAGCGCGCCGGCCCGGATGTTCACCTGCAGCGACGGAAGGATCAGCTCCGGCGCCGCAAGCCCCGCGTCGCGCTGCTCGCGGAAGGCCACGAACTGCGCCTTCGTCGTCCGTGCATCGAGCTGCACGTTGCTCCGCTTCTGCTCCGCCACCGTGGTCTCGAACGCAAGCGGGCGCCCGCCGGGACGGTAGTCGTGGCAGACGAAGAGGCGCGTCTCGTCGGGCATCGCGTACAGCCGCTGGATCGAGTCGTAGAGGATCGCCGCGGAGCCACCCGGGAAGTCGCAGCGCGCCGTGCCGTAGTCGGGCATGAAGAGCGTGTCGCCGAGGAAGATCGCGTCCTGGACCTGCCACGACATGTGGGCCGGCGTGTGGCCCGGCGTATGCAGCGCCTGGAGCTCCAGGGCGCCGAAGGCGAGGCGCTTGCCCTCGTCGAGCAGCACGTCGAACTGACGCCCGTCCACCGGAAAGTCCGCGCCGAGGCCATAGACGTCGCGAAACGCCTTCTGCACCTCGCCCACCTGCGCCCCCGTCACCGTGCGCGCGCCGTAGCGCTCGCGGAAGTACGGGAGCCCCGTCAGGTGATCCGCATGGGCGTGGGTGTCGATCACGTACGGGATCGCGAGGCCCCGCCCGTCGATCCAGGCCGCCACCTGCTCGGCGGACTTCCACGACGTGCGGCCGCTTCGCGGGTCGTAGTCGCGGACCGGATCGATCACCACGCCTGTGCGGCCGTCGTGGACGACATAGGTGAGGGTCGACGTGTGCTCGTCGAAGAAGTGCTGGATCTCCATGCGTGCCTCCCGACGACGATCACATGATGCGCGCAGCGTCCGACCTGCTCCGACACGACTATCGCAGGAAGATCAGTCTCCGCTTGTTGGGCGGCTGGTAGAGAGAGCTCGCGATGCCGGTCGCCGAGTCGACGATCTCCAGGCCCGTGACGAGCCGACCGAGCGTTCCTGGATCGGCGATCACCGAGGGACGGAACATCGCGCGCTCGCCGCTCGCGGCGCCAAGCGCGTGCCCGGAAAGATCGAACGAGCCGATCGCCCCCGGCTGGATCGAGAGCTCCTCGTCCGCGATCGGAGGCGCGGCGCCATCGCGCCGGCTCGCTGCGGTTTCGAACGGGGAGTAGCGGAGCACGACGTGGCAGGGCTCCTGCGGATGCGCCGCATCCGGATTGCAGATCACGTTCAGGGTGGCGGACTCGTCGACGCTGATCCCGGGCGGCGCGAAGCTCAGCTCCCGGACCCTCCGGTCGAAGCCATCGGGGCGCTGCGAGGCGGGCACGAACGCGTGGGGCAGCGTCCGACAGGGCTCGAAGGCGTACCGGATGTCCGCGCGTCCCGTCGCCGTATCGAACACTTCGACGTTCATCGCGAGGCGGTCCGACAGGAAATCCCTCACGTCGAAGTCCACGACCGCGCGAACGACCTCGCGAAGCGCGGGATCGGCGACGAGCGAGTGCCCGGGAAGGTCGAGCGACGCGACGCCGCGGACCGGAACGTCGGTCGTGAGCGCGAGCGGCGCGGAGGAGGACGGGCTCGCGACCGGCGCCCCGTCGGCGTCCGCGAACCGCAACGTCACGGGGCAGGAGCCCACGCGCTGCTGCGGCGTCGCGAGGCACGTCACGTTCAACCGCAAGGTCTGGGTCCGTGCGAGCCCGATCGGAAGCTGGGCGATCGGCTTGCACTCGCTCGACGCCACGTCCGGCTTGCGGTCGACCTTCGTCCCCCCGGAGGCGATCGACGCCGATCCCACGGAAAGCAGACAGACGACGAAGATCGAGAGGATCACCGTTCTCATCCTGGGCTCCTTGGTCCCCACACATCGCCCCCGGGCTGATTATGCCCCCGAAACGGTGGCCGCCGCCGCGCCTTTTCTGGCAGAGGGTCGCATGATCGGGCCGGCGTCCTCGGCGTCCGATGGCAGAATGGCGTTGGAGCGGAGGAACGAAGCATGCCTGCCGACCACGAAACCTCCGCCATCCGGCGTTCGCTCTCGGACGATCTGCTGGACGCGGTCATCCGCATCGGGCTCATCGTATTTCTCGTGTTCGCCTGCATCCGGATCTTCGCGCCCTTCACGAACCTGCTGCTCTGGGGAGTGATCCTCGCGGTGGCCTTGTATCCGTTGCATCGAGGTGTTGCTGCACGACTCGGCGGTCGCGAAGGTCTCGCCGCGGCGCTGATCGTGCTGGCCTCGCTCCTGCTGCTCGGGCTGCCGACCGTGGTGCTCGGCAGTCTGTTCGCGGGTCAGATGCACGCCGCATTCGCGGCCTTCACGACGAATTCGTTGACCATCACACCCCCCGATCCATCGGTTTCCGAGTGGCCCCTCATCGGCGGGCGCTTGTTCGCGGCATGGAACGCGGCGGCGACGGATCCCCGAGCGTTCATCGAGAGCCTGCAGCTCGGGGAGATCACCCGGCGCGTGCTTTCCGTTGCGGCGAGCGCGATGGGAGGGGTCTTGCTGTTCCTCGCAGCGCTCGTCGTCGCGGGGATCATGATGGCGTACGGCGATCCGGGCAGCAGGGCGGCCGGGCGCGTTCTCGATCGTCTCGCGGGGCCCGCCAACGGCCCTCGCATGCATGGACTCGTCACGGCGACGATCCGTTCCGTCGCCGTCGGCGTGATCGGGGTCGCCTTCGTGCAGGCGCTGCTGCTCGGCGTCGGCTTCGCAGGGGCCGGTGTCCCCGCCGCGGGCTTGCTCGCACTCATCGCGATGCTGCTCGGCATCGCGCAGGTGCCTGCACTGATCGTCTCCCTGCCGGCGATCGCGTATCTGTGGTGGGCGGGGGATGCCTCGACCGCGAGCAACGTCGCATGGAGCGTCTACCTGCTCGTTGCAGGGATGGCCGACAACGTCTTGAAACCGCTCCTGCTCGGCCGGGGAGTGGATTCACCGATGCCCGTCATCCTGATCGGCGTGCTCGGAGGCATGATGGCCGCAGGAATGGTGGGGCTCTTCCTCGGTGCCGTGCTGGCGGCGGTTGCTTACCAGATCTTCATGGACTGGATCGGCCGTGGCGGAGACGAGCCAGCCGGTGAGGCGGCAGCGCCGACTTTCGACTCGTCTGCGACGTCGCTGGATCCTCGTTGAGGACGGGAGCGCAGCATGAGGAATGGACTCTTCGTCCTGGCCCTGCTCGATGCGCTGGAGATCTCGATTCTGGCGGGCGCCGGCAGCGCGAGCGCTTCCGAGCCCGGCGTCGACCCGGAATCGGTGTTCGACTTCCTGCCGACCGAGCTCACCATCCTCAGCCCCGATGACGAGCTGGTCATCGGTCGCGGGCGCTACACCGTGGCCGAGGCGGATGGAATGATCCTGGTCGAAGGGGTGAACGAGTATCTCGACGGCAGGCGCGATCGCGAGCTCGAGCGACTGACGCCGGGGCCGCCCGGGGAAGCACCCATCCTCGTCGGCGCGGAGCACGAGTTCTTCAACGCGGATGGATCGCCGCGGATCGTGGATCGCCTCGACGCCAGGTCCGGCGAAGCGTCCTGCACCGAGTACGACAGCGACGGCGCCGCAGAGGTTCATCGCTCGACCCTCGCGGTTCCCGCCGACACCTACGCGGGCGCCACACAGCTCATGCTCGTCGTCTCGCGTCTGCGTCAAGGCCACCGCGAGCGGATCAAGCTCCACTCCTTCCACTGCATGCCAGGACCGAAGATCATCCCCATCGAGGTATCGGTGGCCGAAGAACGTACGCGGTGGCGGATGTATCCAGGCCATCTCGCGAAGACCGAGATCAAGCCCGACCTCGGTTGGATCGGGGTCCTGATCGCGCCCTTCATCGGAAAGATGGAGGTCTGGTTCGATCCTGCCGACCGCTGGAACTACGTCGGCGCCACGTTCGATCGCTTCTACGAGGGGGAGCACATCCTGACGGTCCGAAGGCGGATCGAGGAGTCCTCCGGCCGGTAGCTGCCGGCGCCGAGCCGTGCGATACGCTCGCTTCGGCGCCATCCGCCTGGTACGGCGCTTGCCCTCTCCTCCACTGGAGGGAACACATGGGCCCCGCCACCGCTTCCGCTCCGATCGACCCGCAGCGCGTCGCCGAGCTCGACCGGCTCGTCGCCCGCGCGCGCCGCGCCGCCGAGGCCTTCCGGCGCCTCGACCAGGCCGCCGTCGACCGTATCGTGCGCGCCATGGTGGTCGCGGGCCTCGAGTCGGCGATCCCGCTGGCGCGGATCGCGATCGAGGAGACCGGCTTCGGCGTCTTCGAGGACAAGGTGGTGAAGAACTTCGTCGCCACCGAGTTCCTCTACGACTACCTGAAGGACCGCAAGACGGTCGGCGTGATCCGCGAGGAGCCCGAGCGCAACCTCCGCTACGTGGCCGAGCCGGTCGGCGTCGTGATGGCGATCCTGCCGGTCACGAACCCGACCTCGACGGCGCTGTTCAAGGGCATCGTCGCCGCGAAGACGCGCAACGCGATGATCTTCCGTCCCTCGCCGCGGGGAGTCCGCTGCGCACAGGCCGCCGTCGAGATCCTCGCCAAGGCGGGCGAAGCGGCGGGCATGCCGGCGGATGCGCTCCAGGTGATCCCCGACGCGCCGCATGCGGTCACGCACTACCTCCTCCATCACCCCGACATCGACCTGATCTG
>Ga0105095_10001317_pt1 | contig 12966 bp, 9 predicted proteins | sample PPLLak2March2015_2_FD_79180 | JGI IMG/M metagenome (GOLD analysis project Ga0105095, IMG submission 79180) | Freshwater sediment microbial communities from Prairie Pothole Lake near Jamestown, North Dakota, USA - PPLs Lake P8 Core (3) Depth... | ecosystem: Environmental > Aquatic > Freshwater >... | reverse complement strand
TCGAGCACCTGCTTGTGCACGGCATCGAGCACCTCGAATGCAGGCACGACGGCACCCGCCGGCAGCACCTCGATCTCCAGCCGGCCGCCGCTCATCGCCTTGACCCGGTCGGCCCAGAACTGGAAGTTCTCGAAGATCAAGGTCGAGGATGGAAACGCCGCCTGAAAACGCAGCTTGGTCTGAGCTTGTGCCGGCGACGGCGCGAGAAGGCCGAAAGCGAGAAGCAGTGCACCAATGCCGGCTGCCAATGGACGCGATAGTTGCATAGCGTGTCTCCTTGAGTTGCGAGCTGCACAAAGGAGCGCCCGGCCGGTTGCCGTGGAACGCTGGTGGCGCTCGCAGCCGGTCGCCACGCTGCTCATCCCGGCGGCTTGCGAGTGCCGCTCTTCATCGCCGACCGGCGTTCGCCGGTGAGCATCAACACGGATCGATCACGCCATTGCCCTGCATCGTGAGATGCGGGGAGTTTTCTGGTGTTCCTGATCTCGCGCCATCCCGGCGCACAGGGCATGGCGCGCCCAGCGCGATACCCGCGTGATCGCGTCAAAGAACGCGCTCGCCATACTTCTTCAGTGCGCCGTCGGACAGGGTGAGCCCCAGCCCCGGCGCCTCCTTCAGCGTCAGCCAACCGTTGGCGATCTTCGGCGGGTCTGCGAACAGTTCGGCTTGAAGCGGGTCGCGCTCGGGATCGGGAAACGACTCGACGATGCAGCCGGCGGGGCTGGCGGCGACCACATGCGCGTGGATGTAGCAATCGTGATGCGGCGCAATCTGGACGTGGTTCAGCTCGCACAGCGCCGCCAGCTTGCGGCCCTCGGTGAAGCCGCCCATCATGGTGCAGTCGAACTGCAGGACCTGGATCGCCTGCTCCTCCAGCAACGCGCGACAACCATAGCTGGTGAGTTCGCTCTCTCCGGCGGACAGGGGGATACGCGTCTTCTGCGCCAGGAGCTTGAGCTCGCGGCGGTCGTCGAACCAGCGCACCGGCTCCTCCAGCCAGCGCGGCCGCAGCGGCTCCAGCAAGCGCACGGCTTGCAGCGCTGTAGCCAGGTCCCAGCCGCGGTTGACGTCGACCATGAGGTCCTTGTCCTCCCCGATGACCTCGCGGACCACGGCCAAGCGCTCCATGTCCTCGGCCAGCGTAAGCCCACCCGCCTTGGCCTTGAAGCCGGTATGGCCCTGCGCTGCGAGCATCTGCATCTCGTCGCGCAGCTCGGCCAGCGTCTTGCCGTCGCGGTAGTAGGCGCAGGTGACGTAGCATGGCACCTCGCTGCGATATCCGCCGAACAGACGATACAGCGGCAACCCCGCCGCCTTGCCGACGATGTCCCAGGCGGCGATGTCCACAGCGGACGAAATGCGCACCAGCGCCTCCCGCGACCAGCCCTTCTCGTGGGCCAGACGCCGCGACGTCAGCGCAAACAGCCTCTGGTAGAGCTGTTCCGGGGCAAGCGGGTCGGAACCAAGGATCAGCTCCGCGATACCGCTGCGGAAACACTCGACCACCGGCGCGACGGACGTATAGGTAGTGGCCAGCCCGATGCCCTCGACGCCTTCGTCGGTGTGCATCCGCACCAGCAGCTCGTTCGCCCGCGGAACGATGAAGTGACTGACCCAGTGCGGGCGCCCCGTCTCCGGTGCGCGCAAGACGTAGACCTCGAGTTGCGTGATCTTCACGTCTTTCCTCCTCCCCGGCCACTGTATCGAAAAGGCAGAGGCCGTGCATAGCGGTGCCGGCGCGCGGAGAAGCGTTCCGATGGGCGTCGGCTCGGCTTCGCAATGTAGCCGCACGGCGACGCGCCCCTGCCATTCATCAACCACATCCGGCTGTTGCACCGCGCGGCCCAGCCCGCCGGCACTCCAGAGTCGCCGAATCGCGCCGTTACTGTTCGCTGGGCAGAGCGACGACCCGCCGGCAGCAGGTTCCTGCGGCGCGCCGGATGCACCGGCCTGTCAACTGACTTCCGGCACACGCATAGCACCGGTCCGAGGCCCCCGGGCCGATTCCCAATGACCATCACGTCACACCAGTTCGCTCTCCCGGTCGGCATCCTGCTCATGGAGTATCGGGTGAGCGGGCTGCTCGGCGCCGGCGCCTTCGGTATCACGTACCTGGCACGCGACACCCATCTGGACAAGGACGTCGCGATCAAAGAGTACCTGCCGAGCGCGTTCGCGGCCCGTGCCGCCGACTGCAATGTGGTGCCGATCACCCCGCAGCAGGAACAGGATTACCGCTGGGGTCTCGAGCGCTTCAGTCAGGAGGCTCGAACGCTGGCCCGGTTCAGCCATCCCAATATCGTGCGCGTGAACCGCTACTTCGAAGCGAACAGCACCGGCTACATGGTGATGGACTACGAGCGTGGCGAGCCTCTGAAAGCGTTCGTGCAAGCCCATCCCTTTCCGTCCGAAGCCAGCCTGAAGGCGCTGATCGCGCCCCTGCTCGACGGCCTCGAGAAGGTCCACGCCAGCGGCTTCCTGCACCGGGACATCAAGCCCGACAACATTTTCCTGCGCCAGGACACGGGGCCGGTGTTGATCGACTTCGGCTCGGCGCGGCAGACCGTCGCCGATCCCGGGCAGGCGCTCACGACGATCGTCTCGCCGGGCTACGCGCCCTTCGAGCAGTACACCACTTCCAAACAGCAGGGGCCGTGGTCCGACATCTACTCCCTGGGCGGCGTGCTGTACTTCCTGGTGATCGGGCACAGCCCGCCCGACGCCATCTCGCGCATGAAGGGCGACACGCTCGGCGAGCGGCTCGGGGCGGTCGCCGAGCGCTACAGCCCAGCGTTCCTCGAGGCGATCGCCTGGTCGTTGGCACTCGAGGAGAGCGCCCGCCCGCGCGATGTGGCCACATGGCGCAACAAGTTGCTGGGTGCCGCGATGCCCACGCGCGAAGGCCGGTCGACCAGCGTGGAAGCCGCAAGGGTGGAACCCTGGATTCCGAGCATCGTGCTTCAGCCCGATTCTGCCGCCACCCTTCAGCTGCACGGTCCGAAGCCGACGGTTTTGCTGCTCGATGCGACGGGGGAGGACATACGGGCGCGAGCCAGGACCGCGGCGCAACGCGTGCGCGGCTGGGACTGGCTGCTTGGCCATCCTCTTCTCATCGGCGTCACCGCTGGACTCGGCGCGTTGATCGCCAGGCTGCCCGCGTTTCAGGAGACGCAGATGCTGGACGGCAGGCTCACCGCCGCGGCTGCGATCCAGCTGCTGGGCGCGAGCGGCGCCATCGTGTTCCTGTGGCTGTTCGGGCGGGCACTCGCGCGGCGGTTCCTCGCGAAGGGCGGCCCCTGGTCGGTCCTCTACGACCTGGTGATACCGGTCATTACGCTCGGTTCACTGGCCCTCACCTATGCCGTCGTGCTGCGGCTGCTCGGTCACGCACTCGACGAGACCCAGGTCTCGGCCTGCGCGTGGGGCTTCCTGCTCGGCGCCTGTGCGTGTGCGATATGGCTCAGCATGGCGGTGTTCAGCCACGCCGAGGCGTTGCGCGGGCTTCTGCACGGCTATCGCCACACCCCCCGGGGCGGCGATCAAGGCGGCTCGGTATGATCTGGACTGAAGGAGAAACGATGCGATCCTGGACCTGGATAGGCCGCTACGCGCTGGTGCTGCTGGCCGCCGCACTGCTCGGCGCAGCCATCAGCGAGCTGCCGGTCTTCAAGCAGACTACGCTGGGAACCCCGAAGCTGCCGGCTGCCGCGCTCGCCAGGTTCCTGGGCTACGGCGGGGCACTCGTCATCTTCGCGCTGCTCGGGCGCCGCGCGGCCGGCCAGTTGCGCCGCTCCGAGAACGGCACTGCGCGGCTCGCGTTCCTGCTGCTCCCGCTCACGGCGTTAATCGTACTCAGTGTGGGCTACGACGTCGTGCTCGCGATCCTGCATCCGTTCTTCGGTTCCGCGCACAAGGACCTGTACAACTGGATCTTCGTGCTCGGCATCTCGGCCTCCGCAGTGTGGCTCGTGGCGGCGTTGTACCGGCATTGCGAGGGGCTCGTCGAGCTATTCAACCCGGCGCGCCCGCAGCCGCCGGCGGGAAGCTGCGAGTCCTGCGGCGCCGCCTTGCACGGACAGGCGAGCCCATCGCATCACGATCCGGTTGTGGGCCCGACATCAGGGCAGACCGTCACCTGAACCGGTAGCTCGTCCCCTCCACCTGCGACAACAGATCCGACGGGGCATCGGTTGCCACCGCGCGGCCCTCGATGACCGGAGCCACGGGTGAGTGCTGAGCCAGATACTCGGTGACCACCCGGTGCACGGTGATGTCGTGACGACGGGGGTCCGCCACTTCTCCGAGGCGGCAGACGACGTTGTCCGGGTCGCCCTCGCGTTCGCAACCGAGCAGGGTGTAACTCTTGTTTCGCTCGAGCGGCTGTCCCTGGATCTCCACTTCCCGCACCCGCTCCCCGGGTGGATTGCCCACCGTGAACTTCACGAACATGCCTTTGAAGCGAACCAGCCACCCGCCGAAGCGCTTGGTCGCATCCTTGGCAAAGGCATTCTCCAGCTCCTTCTCTAACCAGTCGAGAATCTGCTGCCCGGTCACCATGCCGGTCTTGATCGTCGAATCGACCGGCAGCATGCTCCACAGATACTCCTCGGTGATGTCCGCCTCGCGACCCTCCGCCGGGACGAGCGGCGGACAGAAGCGGAACCCGTTGGAGACGACGAGATCGGTGTCGAACTTCCACATCAAGGCATCGGTGATGAGGTTGTCCATCGGCGTTTCGATCACGTAGTAGCGCAGCAGCGGCGTCTTCGTACGTCCGATCACCTTCTCGATCTGTTGCCGGTAAGGCTGTCGCGCCACGGCCACGAGCTTCTTCATCTCGCCGTCTTCGGGGTACCGTTCCGGATCGACGTCGAGCAGCGCATAGTTCTCTGCCTGGATTCTGCCGTTCTCGATCACAATATCCAGCTTGCCGACGAAGGAGGCGAATGCGCCGGGCTCGGTCACCTTGGAGAACCTGCCCTGCAGCGGCTCGCGGATGCGCTCGTGGGTATCCCCCCCGAGTATGTAGTCCACGCCCCGGGCCCAGGGTTGATTGGACAGGTGCAGCTGCTGCGCGAGCCCCATGTGCGCGAGCACGAACACGAGCTGGCAACCTTGCTCTTCGCGCAGGATTCTCACGTACTCGGCGAGGTCCGCCTCGGGCTGGGTGAACTTGATACCTACGGAGTAAGCGGGCGATTGCCGGATCGGCGTGAGCGGGTCGTTGTAGCCGACGAAGCCGATCCTGGTGCCGCCGAGAGTGAAGACCTGGTAAGGCGGGAAGATCGGATCCTTGCCCTCCCCGTCTGCGTGGAACATGTTCGCGCAGACCTTGGCCGCGGTATACATGCTCAGATCCTTGACCATCATCTCCTTGCCATACACCACCTCCCAATTGCCGGGAAGGACGAGGTCGTAGGCGATCCGGTTGACCAGCGGAACGATGGCCTGACCTTTCGAGAGCGCCGCCACTGCGCTGCCCTGGAAGCAGTCGCCACCATCCACCACCAGGGTGTTGTGCGGGTTCTGCGTGCGCAGCGCGTTGATCATCGTGCACAGCGTGGCGAACCCGCCGCGCTTCTTGAACACCGCCTGCCCGCGCTCGTAGAAGAACTCGTCATGAATCTCGAGCTGAGCGTGAATATCGGAGGTGTGGAGAATGGTGATGCGCTGGGCCTTGCCGGTCTTCACCGCCGCACTCCCAGCCAGCTCCGCCGCGTCGGCTTGGTTCTGCAGCCAGAACGCGGCCGCAGGACCAAGGCCCAGCCCGACGCTCATGGCTCCGACGCGCTTGATGAACTCCCGCCGGTCGGATTGATGGCGCCGCGTTGCGGTTGCATCCACAGCCTGGGTATCGCAGCACTGACAACCCGGGTGCGAGCATTTTCCGGTGTGTGTTTTCATGAGTTACCTCTTGAACCGCGGAGGACGCAGAGGAAACGCGTACGAGGGTATGACTGGATCATGCAGTGCGACCGCCTTCTGAGACAGCCGAATCATCATAGCGATAAGCCCTGAGCCTCGTCTTGCTTTTCCTCTGCGTCGTCTGCGTCCTCCGCGGTTCACGCGTTTGGCGCTCCAGTACAAAGACACGTTAGTTACGAAACATCGTATGGCAGAAGTGGCAAGCGCCGAAAACCCGCATGGCCCTCGTTCCGGTTTTCTTCGTGGTGAGAGGTGGAATTAGTGTGCCGCAGCACTAGAGCCCCCAGTACAGGCTCTTGGCCTGCTGGTAGAGGCGCAGCCCGCCGACGCCTTTCTCACGGCCGATGCCGCTGTCCTTGAAGCCGCCGAACGGCGTTGCGATCGAGAGCTGCTTGTAGGTATTGATCCACACCGTACCCGCCTGCACAGCCCTGGCGATCCGCCACGCTCTCTGATAGTCACCGGTCCAGATTCCCGCTGCCAGTCCGTAGGGCGACTCGTTCGCCTGCCGCGCGAGATCCGCATCGTCGTCGAACGGCAAAGCGCACAGTACCGGCCCGAAGATCTCCTGCTGACAGACGGTGGCGGCATTGGTCAATGCCGCCACCACGGTCGGCAGGTAGTAGGCCCCCTCGCCAAGCCGGCGATCCGCGGGGCGCGCGCCGCCGACCACGATCTCGCCGCCCTCTGCCTGCGCGCTCGCGACATAGCGCTCCACTCGCTCACGATGAGCAAACGAGGACAGTGGGCCGAGCTGCGCCCCCGGGGCATCCGGCAGATCGATCTTCAGCCGGCGGGCACGTTCCGCAACCATAGCGAGCACCCGGTCGTACACCGTGCGCTCGACGAACAGGCGCGAGCCCGCCACGCACGACTGGCCGCTGGCCTCGAAGATGCCGTCCGCCACAGCGGCCGCGGCTGCCTCGAGGTTCGCGTCCGCACAGACGATGTGCGGCGACTTCCCGCCCAGTTCTAGGGCGACCGGCATCAGCTTCTCCGCTGCGATGGCGGCGATGCGACGTCCGCTCGCCGTTCCACCCGTGAACGACACGAACTTCACGCCTGGATGGCGGACCAGTGCATCACCCGCAACCGCACCGGTCCCGGGGAGGACGTTGACGACGCCCGGCGGCAAGCCGGCATCGAGGGCGGCCTGGCCGAGCGCCAGACCGGACGAGGGAGTGATCTCGGATGGCTTCAGGATCACCGCGTTGCCTGCGGCGAGCGCGGGGGCCACCTTCTGCGCCTCCATCGTGAGGGGCGAGTTCCAGGGGGTGATCGCAGCGACGACCCCATAGGGCTCGTAGACGGTCATCGAAAGGTACTGGCCGCGGGACGGTGTCACTTCCGACCCCAGCGTTTCGCACACCGCCGCGTAGTAGCGGAACGTCGCTGCAGCCGAAGCCGCCTGCGCTCGGCATTCCGCCAGGACCTTGCCATTCTCGACCATTTGCGTGCGCGCGAGATCCTCGCCGCGCGCTTCGATGATGTCCGCGAGCTTGGCGAGCAGGCGTGCCCGCTTGTGGGGCAGCATGTTGCGCCACGCGCTGGCGTGCGCGGCCTGGGTCGCGGCCTCGACCGCCGCATCCACATGGCGTGCCGTGGCGGCGCACACCTCGTAGTTGACCTGACCTGTCGCTGGGTTCACCGACACGATCACATCGTCGCTGTCGGCCCTCCATTCGCCGCCTATCAGCAGCGCTTTGGCATTGCTTGCGCGCTTCATGCCATACCCTGGGCGCGTTGGGCGGCCGACGCACCGGCGATTCTGCCGAACACCGCCCCGTTGGTAAGTCCGCTACCACCCGGATAGTTGAAGTAGAAGATGCCGCCCACCAGCTCGCCCGCGGCATACAGCCCCGCGATCGGCTCGCCGTCGGTGGAAAGGACTCGGGCATCGGTGTCGATGCGCAGCCCCCCGAAAGTGAAGGTGATGCCGCACGTGACGGCGTAGGCCTCGAAGGGCGGCTCATCGATGGTGTTGGCCCAGTTCGATTTGTTCACTGCAAGCCCGGTGGTGCCGCGGCCATCCTTGACGTTCGGGTTGAAGGGCACGTCTGTGCGGACCGCAGCGTTGTATTGCCTGATCTCCTCCAGCGCCGCGTCGGCGTTCACGTCTTCGAGCTTCCTGGCCAGCTCCTCCAGCGTGTTGGCGGAGACTTTGGTGACCTGTTTGATCCGGTACTCGTCGCGCAACAGGTGCAGCACCTTCTTGTCGAAGACCTGCCAGGCGAACTGGCCGGGCTGGGCGAGGATCACGCGACCGTACTTGGCGTAGGTGTAGTTGCGGAAGTCGGCGCCTTCGTCCACGAAGCGGCGTCCCTCGGCGTTCAGCATGATGCCGAAGGGGTAGGAGTGCTTCTGGAATGCATCGCCCACGGTCAGGTCGCCGAACTCCGGCGCGTTGCGCTCCCAGCCCACCGCGTGACACCCTGACCAGTTCCCGGCGGGTGCGGCGCCGATGTCCAGCGCCATCTTGATCACGTCGCCGGTGTTGAAGCGGGTGCCGCGCACTTTCGCGAGCTCCCAGTTCGGGCCGAGGTAGCGCGCTCGCCACTCGGGATTGGCCTGGAAGCCGCCTCCGGCGAGCACCACGCTCGCGGCGCGAACCTCGACGGTCTTGCCTGCACGTTTGACGCGCACACCGGTGACACCATCGTCGCCGTGAACCAGGGCAAGGGCGCGCGCCGAGTACCAGATGTCGATGCCGTTCCTGGCAGCCGCCTTGGTGAGGGCATCGACCAGCCCCGGCCCGCCGCCCCAGGTTTCCACCGTCAGCCCGCCCCAGAACTTGAACTTGCCGTCGATCTTGAAGGCCTGGCGCCCGTAGATCGGCACGAAGCGCACGCCTTTGGAGCGCATCCACAGCAGCGTATCGAAGCTCCTCTTGACCAGGACTTCGGTGAGGTCCGGATCGCAGCGGTACTGGGTGACGCGCCCCAGGTCGTCGAAGAACTGGCCCTCGGGGTAGGTGCCGAAGTCCGTGCGCGCGAGCTCCTCATCGGTGAGATCCGGCATCAGCTTCCTGAGGTCCTCGAGGCCGCTATAAGCCACGCGCATGGCGCCAGCGGTGAAGCGCGAGTTGCCACCGGCTTCGTCCTCTGGCGCGCGCTCGAGGACGAGGACGCGCTCGCAACGCTCGCGCGCCGACAGGGCAGCGCAAAACGCAGCATTTCCGCCACCGACGACGATCACATCCAATTCAGGCATCGCTTCTTCTCTGTCTGCGGGCATTCGCACTCTCACTCAGCTTTCAGTTCCAGTTCCCGGACCAGCTTGCCATAGCGCTCCCACTCCTGCTGCACGAACACGGCAAACTCACCGGGCGGACCGGCGGCAGAGCTTGCCCCGGTGGCCGCTAGATGCGCTTGCACGGACGGAGTGGCCAGCGCCGCCGCGATCGCGCGGTTGAACCTGTCGACTACAGCGACGGGGGTGCCTGCCGGGGCAAAGAACCCGGTCCACGCGTCGACTGCGTAGCTGGGGTAGCCGGCTTCGGCAATGGTCGGTACGTCTTCCAGGATGCTCGCGCGCTGCCGGCTCGTCACCGCCAGCGCGCGCAGCTTCCCAGCCCTGATGTGCGGAATGGCCACCACATAGCCGCCCATCATCAGGGGCACGCGCCCGGCGAGCACGTCGGTCAGCGCCTGGCCGTCGCCTCGGTAGGGGACGTGCAAAAGGTCGACCCCGGCCGCGCGCTTGAACAACTCCGTCGCCAGATGGGGCAGCGCGCCGGTGCCGCTCGAGGCATAGCTGGGCGGCTGCGACCGGCCGCGCGCGAGTGCGACCAGCTGATTCAGGGTGGTGACGCCCAGTCCTGGGTGCGCAACGAGCACCATCCCCGCGACGTAGGCCTGCGAGACGGGCGCGAAGTCCTTGATCGGATCGAACCCGGGGTCGGGGTAGACATGCGGGCTGATCACATGGCTGTTATTGGTGAACAGCAACGTCGATCCATCGGGCTTTGCTCTCGCGACCAGCAGGGTGCCGATCGTGCCGCCCGCGCCTGGCCGGTTCTCGACGATCATCCGCCGCTGGATCTGCTGGCCGACCGCGTCCGCGATCACGCGGGCGCGCGCATCGAGGCTGCTGCCTGCGGTAACGGGCACGACGATGCGGATCGTGTGGTCGGGAAGGTCCTCCGCGCGCAAGCACCCACTGGCCAGCACGCAGGCACAGGCAATCCACCCCGGCACCCAACGCATCAGCCCTCTCCCTTGTCGACGTCTGGAGTCCACCGCTCTGCGATCATGCCGGATCTACCGGCGACGCGTAAATGGCTTCGGACGACATGAAGGCGAGGCGCTACCGACCGCCTTGACGTGGCGGCCACGCTGGCGTGTGGTAGCCGAGCGGGACCGGCGGTCGCGCCCAGCGCGGTGGGGTTTCATCCATGCGCGCGACCGGGCCAAGATGCCGGGTCAGTCCTAGCGCTGAGGGCGTCTCGAGCGTGATGCGGGCGATCTCCTCTTCTGGCAACTCGCGGGGGACATCGGCAAGCGCGTCGGCGTCGACCAGACCGCGATCCACGATCCACTGTCCGGTGCGAGCGAGCGATACCCGCACGAGCCAGCTCCCGCCCTCGACCGTACGGCGCGCCAAGGCGACCATCGCCCCGAACGCCATGAGAGAGCCGCTGACGTAGTCGATCGCCGAGACCGGCAATGTGCGCGGGGATTGGCGCCCGCCCTGAAGCATCGCCATGCCGCTCACGCACTGCACGACAGTGTCGAAGCCGCGTCGCGGCGCCCATGGGCCCGCGCGCCCCCACGCACTCAGGTCGACACAGACGATGCCCGGCCGCAGCCGTGCCAGCGCTTCGGGACTGAAGCCGCGCGCGGCGAGCGACTCGGGCCGGTAGGACTGAGAGAACACATCGCACCGCCCATCGCGGATCAGCCCTGAGAGCGTCCCCAGGTCCGCTGGCTGGCGCAGATCGAGAAAAGTGGACAGCTTGCCCAGGCCGGTGTCGATCTCGATGTCTCCCGAGTGCGGAAGATGCGGGCCCGAGACTTTCAACACGTCGGCGCCGTGTTCGGCGAGCGTACGCGCACAGGTCGGTCCGGCCAGCACGCGAGTCAGATCGAGCACGCGAAGGCCGGACAGCGGGCGGTCGCCGTCGGACCAGGGCTCGCGCGGCGCATCGCCGATGCGCTCGATCTCGAGCAGCGGCAACGCTGCCACTGCCGCCGATTGTGGATGGCGCAGCCACTCTTCCGCACTGCGCACGAATGCCGCACAACCGCCGGCCGCATGCACCGCTTCCTCGAGCGCCAGTGCGTCCAGGTCGCGCACGGCACGGCTGACGGCATCCCGGTCTGCATCGGGCCCGAGGCCGAGCACCGCCAGTGCCGCTGCACGATGGTTCGGGAAATTGCAGTGCAGGTACACCCAGCGCTGGTCCCGCGCCGGGTAAAGACCGCTGAGCGGATCCCATGGCTCCTTGGGCGCCGCCCCGTCGATACGCAGGTAGCGCGCACTCCTCAGGGACGCGGTGGCGTGACGCAGATCGACCGAGATGCTCTGGCGTCGCGCGCGGCGCGCGCGCAACCTCCACAGCTCTGCTGCGGCCGTCGCGGAGGCTGCGACCGCGGCGGCCGCGGCCGCGCCGATGCGGAAACGCGTTGGCAGGACCGGATCGCTGCCGGTGATCTCGAGCGCATCCTGCCGCGCATCGGTCAACGCGGCGAAACGCAGCAGCTCATCGAGCGCCGAATGCGGCATGGCGGTAGCGGGATCAGTCGATCGAGGCATGCACGAGCCAGCTCAACACTACAGCGCGGCCCCGCACTTCGCAATCGCTTTCACCGATAGCAACTCCAACCGTATCACACGCCCCGCCCCGCTCAATTCAGAGTGCTGGATTGGGGTGCGGTGGCGGGGAAAGCGCTCGGCGGGCATCAGGCCCTCATGTGCGAGCGTCTCGTCAGCTCCTCGTCAGCGCCGCGTCAGTCGCCGGAATGTGCTTTCCCGGTAGCTTTGAGCTCGCCGGCAATCCGCCGCACCACAGCCACCGGAGGAAAACATGACTCGCATCTGGAGCAGCATCGGGGCAGCAATCCTTGCGGCATCGACTCTCACCGCCCGGGCACAGGAGGTTCCGCCGCCCCCCTGGCTCATGACCGGGACACACGGGATCGAGGTCGGCTACGCGCTGGACGAAGCCATCGTACGGCGGTTGCTGCCCGTGGGGGTGGAACCAGCGAAAGAGTTGACCGGGGGGTTCGAGCTGTATGTCAGCCCTGGAGGCTATGGTCTCGCACCGTACTCGGCCTTCAACGTGTTCGTAGACGTCGAAGGGATCGACATGCCCGACGGCCGCAAGGGTCGCTGGATGCTGATCGGCTATTATGGCCCTACCGAGCAGGTGGCCGCGGCGCTGAGAAAGCACTACGCTTATCCGGTCCAGGCCGGCTCGGCACGCGTCGAAACGCGGGGTGCCGAATGGATCTGGACCGCTTCGACCAACGGCGTGGACCTCATTGAAGTGCGCATTCGGCGAAAATCCACCGACTGCGAGATGCATGCCTCAATAGACTACTGGTCAGGCAAGTCATTGTCCGGTCCCATCTTGGTCAATCGCATCCCTAACACGTACTGCTGGCGCGACGTGGAGGTCGCGGGCGTGAGATTGAACGCGTCTCAAGACGATCGCCTCGGCGCCATGCACTTCGAGAGAAAGCCGATCTCCTACGCCGTCGAATGGGAAAACGGCGCGTGGTCCTTCACCGCTCCGGTGCCACACCCCTGATGGGCGAGGGGCCGAAGTGCCGTTCTGTGCGCGTGTGAGCGCAAGTTACCCGTGTCAGGCGCGCGAACGACCGACAGCCGAACTGCGCTACGATCTGCGAGGCAACGGTCCCCATGCTTGACGTGTCGAGGATGCAGGCGAGTGGGCCGCGATCGCCTGCGTCCTTGCTGTGATGTCCGGCTTCGGATCTCAAAGGCCGGCTTTGCCAAGCGCCTCGGCGAGCATCGTCCTGAACGCGGGATCGCGCCAGGAGATGAGGTAGAAGTTGTCCTCCGCCCTCGCGTGGGGAT
>Ga0105095_10001316_pt1 | contig 12981 bp, 6 predicted proteins | sample PPLLak2March2015_2_FD_79180 | JGI IMG/M metagenome (GOLD analysis project Ga0105095, IMG submission 79180) | Freshwater sediment microbial communities from Prairie Pothole Lake near Jamestown, North Dakota, USA - PPLs Lake P8 Core (3) Depth... | ecosystem: Environmental > Aquatic > Freshwater >... | reverse complement strand
GAGCGCTGGCGCAGAAGTACTTGGGCACCGAAAACCGCACGTCGGTGACGCTCGTGCAGGCGCCCGGCGTCGGAGGACAGGAGTGAAGACGATGGTTCTACTCGCGTCTCTCTCCCTCGGGGCGGATCGCGACCCGGTGATTCTCCAGAGCCCCGGCAACCCCCTCGTCAGCTTTCGCTTCGTGCTGCACGTAGGATCGGCCTTCGATCCTCCGGGGAAGGAAGGTCTCGCGGCGCTCACCGCGCTCATGCTGAGTCAGGGCGCGACCGAGGAGCTCTCCCTCACCGAAGTGATGGAGGCCCTCTACCCCATGGCCGCGGACTTCTCGGCGCAGCCCGACAAGGAGGTCACGACCTTCCTCGGGCGGGCGCATCGGGACCACCTCGAGCCCTACTACTCCGTCTTCCGCGACCGGCTCCAAAGGCCGCGCTTCGATGCGCAGGACTTCGAACGCAACAAGAACGAGCTTCTCAACTACCTCACCAAGTCCCTTCCGAGCGCGGACGACGAGGAGCTGGGGAAGAAATCCCTCGAGTGGCAGCTCTACTCCGGACATCCCGACCATCCTTACAGGCACCCGGTGCAGGGCACGGTGGCCGGTGTCCGGTCGCTCACTCTCGACGACGTGAAGGCCTTCTATCGCGAGCACTACACCATCGAGAACCTGCAGATCGGAATCGCCGGAGATCTCCCGGAGGGGTTCGCCGACCGTGTCGTCGAAGACTTCGAGAAGGCCCTGCCCTCGGGAAGCGCGTCGGCGCCGACCCTCCCGAAACCAGCATCGGGCAAGGGACTCGAGGTGACCGTGGTCGAGAAACCGACGGCCGGGACGACGGCCATCAGCCTGGGAATCCCCCTCGAGATTTCTCGCGGCGACGAAGACTTCTATCCCCTGCTCGTGGCCAATACCTACCTGGGAGACCACCGCACGTTCAACGGTGTCCTCATGAACGAGCTCCGGGCGAAGCGCGGTCTGAACTACGGCGATTATTCCTACATCGAAGCCTTCCGGCAGGATGGCGGGAGCACCTTCGCACTTCCGAACGTCCCGAGGCGCCAACAGATGTTCACCGTCTGGATACGACCGGTCGCGCCCGAGAACGCCCATTTCGCGCTTCGTGGGGCGATCTTCTATCTCCGGCGGCTCGTCGATCGGGGCATGACCGCGGAAGAGCTCCAGGCAATGCGCGAGTACCTGACGAGCTACTCGAAGCTGTGGGTGCAGAGCCTCGATCGAAGGCTCGGCTATCAGCTCGATTCCCGCTTCTACGGAACCGGCTTCTACATCGACGAGATTGAGAATCGGCTCGCCACCATGACCGTGGATGACGTGAACCGGGCGGTGAAGAAACACCTCGACCGCTGGGATTTTCGGGTGGCGATGGTAGCCTCGAACGCGCCGAATCTGGCCTCCGCGGTGGAAGAGAACCGCAGGAGCCCGGCGACCTACCAGACCTCGGGAGCGTCGGAAGAGGTGCTGGCGGAGGATCGCGAGATCGAGAACCTCGTTCTCCCCATCGATTCGGTGCGCGTGGTCCCGGTGGCGGAGAGCTTCCAGAAATAGCGTTCCCGTCCTATAATCAAGCTAATCCACAACTTCCTCTCTCGAAAGGAGACGGTGAGCATGAAGCTCGCGCTCGTCACCCCCATTCTGCTGTCCGCCCTGGCCATCCCGGCCGAAACCGAGTACTTCCGCTGGCGCGGCGACGTCGACGGCATCGACGACATCCTTATCAAAGGCAGCCAGGTCAAGATCGAACACGTGGCCGCCAAGCCCATCCAGAGCCAGGACCATAAGTTCAGCGCTCCGCTTCCGTTCGCGGAGGTCGAGCTGACGCTCCAGGTCCTCCACGGGCGCGGGTCGGTGCGCCTGCTGGAGCAGCCGACCAAGCGGAACCAGTACACCGCCGTGGTGCGCGTCGACGACCAGGACCATTCTGGAGACGACCGCTACGAGTTCGAGCTCTCCTGGTCCCGGGAGGACCTGCACGAGACCGCCGTCTACGAGTCGACGTTCCGTTGGCGCGGGCGCGTGGACATCGGCTGCGAGATCGAGATTCGGGGAAGTCGCCACACGGTGAAGGACTCGGGCGGAGCGGGTACGCACGAGAAAGGCGCGACCTTCAGCGATCCGCTTCCGAGCTCCGAAGTTCCAGTTTCCGTCGAGAAGCGCGACGGGCGCGGGCGGGTGGAAATCGTCCAGACCCCCGATGCGGGAAACGGCTACACCACCATCATCAAGATAGAGGACACCAAGGGCGGCTCGGACGACTACGACATAGAGCTTCGCTGGCCGCGGCAGTAAGCGATGAAGCGCGCCGTCTTCGTCCTCCTGCTCTTCGCGAGTGCCGCGGCCGAGGCCGGCGGCTGGCTCCCGGTCACTTCGGGCGTCGCCACCGATCTTCAGGGCGTGGCCTTCGCCGGGGGCCCGGGCGTCGCGTACGCGGTCGGCGCCTCGGGCACCATCCTCAAGAGCACCAATGGCGGCGCCACCTGGGCTCCTCAGGTTTCGGGAACGGGCAATATGCTCCTGGCCGTCGACTTCCCCGTCGATTCGCTGGTGGGCTACGTCACGGGGTCCGGAGGCACGATTCTCAAGACGACGGACGGAGGTCTCAACTGGATCGCTCAGGTCTCGGGAACGACCAGCGCTCTTCGGGCCGTGCAGTTCCCGGTGGATGCCACGACGGGATACGCGGTCGGCGACGGAGGGGTGGCTCTGAAGACCATCAACGGAGGGTCGACCTGGACGACCCTCGTCTCTGGGACGACCAACCCCCTTCGAGGAGTGGACTTCCCGCTCGACGCCACCACCGGATACGCCGTCGGAGACGGAGGCGTCATCATCAAGACCACGAACGGCGGCGCCACCTTCGGGCCTCTCCCTTCGGGAATCGGGAGCGCGCTCCTGGACGTGGATTTCACCACGGACGGTGCCACCGGATACGCGGTGGGTGGAGTCGGCGTGATTCTGAAGACGGTGGACAGCGGCGCCAACTGGGCTCCTCAGGCATCGGGGGTATCGAGCTCGCTGAGCGGCGTCCGATTCCCCTCCGCTTCGACCGTCGGTTACGCCGTCGGTCTCTCGAACACCATCACCAGGACCACCAACGGCGGTCTCCATTGGTTCCGACAGCCGACCGGGGGCGCGGGCACGCTCACCGCGGTCGATTTCGGAAACGGCACCACCGGACTCGCCGTCGGCCTCTCGGGGGTGATCCTGAGAACGACGGATGGTGGCGACCCTATTGTCGTTCTTCACCCGACCGCGAACGGAACCTTATCGAATTTCTCCGGATCGTCCGGTTGCCCCTCGGGAAAGTGGGATTGCGCCAACGATCAGCCGGGAAATCCCGGCGTCGGGCAGCCCGTGCCGAACGACGGGGGCGCGACCGCCATCCTCGACGGCACCGGCCTCACCAATCGTCAGATGTTCGATCTCAACGACGGCGTCATTCCGGCGGCGGCGGTCATCACCTCGATCGAATTGCGGGCCGCGGTCGGCGCGGGCGCCGGCACCGGGCAGTCCGTGCTCCTCAGCTTTCAGCGGATCGGCTTCGATGCGACCCCCGTGGACGGATCTACGATTGCCATCAGCTCCGCCTGCTGTGTCTCGGGCCTGGTTCGTTTCATCGAAGGGCTGTCGTGGACCGCGGCGCAGCTCGACGCTCTCGAGATCGGGCTCCGCCACACGGCGGGAGGAGAAGTCCTGGCGAGTCAGATTCACGTGGTGGTGACGTATCAGGCTGCGGCGCCAACGGTGAACTACCGCTCGATCGGGACCGCTCCGGGCTACTCGACGGGAACGGTGAGCGCCTCGAACGGATCACCGACCGTCGTGGGAACCGGCACCTCGTGGCTCGCCGCGAACCGGGGCCGTGGCGATCAGATACGCATCGAGGGAGTGGACTACGCGATTGTCTCCGTGGCCTCGAACAACGTCCTCACTCTCACCTCTCCGTTCACCGGAGCCAGCGGCGCGGGCAAGAGCTACGCGATCGCGCGTCAGTTCTCGTCGCTCGCCGACTGGGAGGATTGCATCAGCGGAGCCGTCCCCTGCACTTTCCTGCCGGTCGCGAGCGCCAGTCTGGTGTCCGACAACCGCTCGGAAGTGGGGATCGTCTACAAGGACTCCGTATACAACCTCTCTCTCCCCTTCACTATCGAGGGCTCCATCACCGACGCCAATCACACCATAACCCTCACCGCCGATGGACAGAACCGCCACCAGGGGCTCGCGGGAACGGGCGTCGTCATGGACAACTCCGGCGGTTCGGGAAACGCGGTCGAGGTTAGAGACGATTTCGTCACCCTGGAGTGGATCGAGATCCGGCGTGGCGGCGCGGGAATCGACGGCATCCGGGTGTCGAATCTCGGCCTGCCCAACCAGGTGGTTCTCCGAAACCTGTTGATCCACGACATGGCCGGCGACGCCATCGAATTCGCCCAACCGGACCTCGCCGCAGACGTCTTCAACAACGTTCTCTACCGGGCCACGATTGGCATCCGCAGCTCCACCGCGTTGTCCGCGGCATCGAGCCTCAGGCTCGTCAACAACACCGTCTTCTCGTGCAATTCCAGGGGCATCAACGACGCCGGCGGCTCCCCGGTCGTCACCCTGGTCAACAACATCGCCGCCGGGAACCCGGCAGGGGATTTCGCCGTTTCCGGCCTAAACCCTTCGAGCGACAACAACCTCTCGACGGATCCGACCGCCCCCGGCGCCAACGGCCTCATCAACGTACCCCTCGCCACCGTTCGCTTCGTTTCCACCGGGGCCGGGATCGAAGACCTTCACCTCCTCCCCGGGAGCGCGGCCCTCGACGCGGGGGCGGATATGAGCGGGCTCTTCACGACCGACGTCGAGGGTGACCCCCGGTCGGCGCCATGGGACATCGGCGCCGACGAGAGCGGCGGCGCGTCGACGCTCACGATCTCATCCGCCTCCAGCCAGACGTTCGTCGTCGGCTCGGCGGTTCAGTCGGCGGCAACGATCACGATTACCGACGACCCGTCGACTCCAGCCATCCTCGCGTCGAAGGACATCCGCATCCGTATTCCCTTCGGGTTCCCGATGCAGTGGGACGCGGTGATCGCGACGGCGACTCTGGGCGGATCGGCGGCGGGCAAGGTGGACTCCCAGGTCCTTGCTTACGAGGATGCCGGGCGCACCGTGGTCCTCGACGTCACCACCGATTTCGCGGCAGGCGACATCCTGACGATCACGGGACTCGGCTTCTACTCGTTCACCGCGCCCGCGCCGCTGGATCATCTCGGGCTCGAAGTGCTCGACGACGGCGTCGCCTCAGTGTTCGACGACAAGACCATCGACATATTCCCCGACGGCATTCCCAACCTCTCGTCGGACGACAACCAGATGTTCGTTGTGGGCGCCCCTCCCACCCCCATCCTTCCCTTCACGGTATCCGAGGGAAACGCGCCGCTCATCCGAGCGGCCAACGATCTCCGGATACGCATTCCCGCCGGCTTCAACATGACGTGGAACACCGCCGACACCGCGGCGGTCATCGCGGGCTTCGCGGCCTCCAAGGTGAGCGCGACCGTCTCCTACGAGGACGCGGGCAAGACGATGGTGCTGAACGTCCTCACGGATTTCGTGCCCGGGGACTTCGTGACCGTCTCCGGACTCTCGTTCACGAGCTTCACCGCCGCCTCCCCTCCCGACGAGCTCGAGCTCGAAGTGGACAACCTCGGGGGCGTCGTCGATATCGACGACAAGCGCATCTTCATCGAAGTTGCCGCGGATGTGCCGGTCTTCACGGCGCTGGCGACGAGCTCCCAGGTCAGGCTCCAATGGGTGTTTCCTGCCGCCGGGGTCTGCGTCCACGTCCGCATCCGACGCGACGTGGGAGCGTTCCCTACTCCGTTCACGGGAACGTCGCTCGTCGACTACCCCTGCGCCGGACTCCAGGGAATGCCGATTGCTTTCGGCGAGACTTCCCTTTCGAACGGCACCGAGTACTACTACTCGGCGTTCGTCAACACCGGCGCGGGCTACACTCCCGGGAAGTTCGTCAAAGCCCGTCCGTTGGACACCTCCGGAAACGTCAAGTGGGCCTACTCCACGGCGGCCACGTCCATGGCTCCTCCCGGGCTGCGGATTTTTGGAGGAGATGCCTCCGTATACGTAGTGTCGAACGACGGGCTCCTGCACGGACTGCAGGGGGGGGCCGGGGTCGCCGGCGGTGCCTGGATTTCGGGTTACGTTCCCTACGACGCCGGGGCTCCGGTTCAGACTCGGCCGCCCGTCGTTCCCTTTGCCGTGGGAGGCGCCGCGAACGGCGCGGCGTTTCTCGGCTCTCAGGACGGAAACATCCATGCCGTGGATGCGAACGATGGCTCACTCGAGTGGAGCCGCTCGATCGCGGCCAACGTCCAGGCGGCCCCTGCCGGACACTTCGTGGCGTTCGACGCCGCGGCCTTCGACCTGGTCCTCACCGGCACCCGAAACGCTTCCGCGTCCAATTCATTCAGGGCTCTCGAGGTCGCGACCGGCCTCCCGGCCTGGAGCTTCGTCAACGACGTCGTCCAGGGCGACGGGACGGGGATCGGAATCGTAAGCGGCGGCGCGTCCGTGGATTACCTGAACCAGCGAGTCTACTTCGCTTCCCGCACGGGACCGGGATCGAACGGAACGCTATGGGCGGTCGACTTCACGGCCACGACCCCCACGCTGCTCTGGAGCGCGGCTCTCGGGAACATCGACGGAAGCCCGGTGCTCTTCAACGGCAGGATCTACGTCGGAAACAACGCCGGAGTGGTGCACGCCGTCGATGCCGGAAGCGGCACCCCGCATTGGAACCTTCCCCTCGGCGACGGCGCCATCAAGGGGTTCCTGTTCCCCCGATTCGGAAGCAACCGGCTCTTCGTCTCCACCAACACCAAGGTATGGTCGATCGAAGACAACACCACGAGCGGCGCCGTCGTATCGGGTTGGCCGGTGAGCATCCCCTCGCCTTCCATCCTGCTTCAACCGCCGGACACCCCGCACGTCCTCGTCGGATCCGGAGACGGCAGTCTCTATCAGATCGACATCGCTTCCCCGGGGACTCCGACGAGCGTCGTCCTCGGATTGGGCAACGCCGCCGTCGGGGCGCCGACCCTGGATCTCATCAATTCGATGATTTACGTGGGGACCGACGCGGGGATCATCTACGCGGTGTCGTACCCGATCCCCTGACGCGCTCGGGGGCGTGGCCGCGCTTGTAGACCATGAACGTGCGCCGGAACTCGATGACGGTGACCCCGTCCTGGTTGCAGCCCGTGGTCTTTGCCTCGACGATTCCCACGTTCGGCCGCGACTTCGACTCCCGTTTCGAGAGTATCTCGCTCCGCGAATAGATCGTGTCGCCCTCGAAAACGGGATTCGGGAGCCGGACCTCGTCCCATCCGAGGTTCGCCATCACGTTCTGCGAGAGATCGGTGACGGATTGCCCGGTGACCAGGGCCAGGGTGAACGTCGAATCGACGAGGGGTTTTCCGAACTCCGTCTGGGACGCGTAGTGGTGATCGAAATGGATGGGGTTCGTGTTCTGGGTCAGGAGAGTGAACCAGCTGTTGTCGACGGAAAGCACCGTCCTCCCGAGAGGGTGCTCGTATACGTCTCCGACCTCGAAGTCCTCGTAGAAGCGGCCGTTCCAACCTTCCTTCACCGCCATCAGACCACTCCTTCTTTTCGAAGGCGCTCGATATCGTCCGCGTGGTAGCCGAGCTCCGCCAGGACCTTCGGCGTATGCTCTCCGACGTCGGGAACCGCCTTCAAGACCGTGTCCAGCCCTTCGACGTTCGCCGGTGGCAGGAGCGTCGATAGCTTCCCCACGGGAGAGTCGACCTCGCGCCAGCGGTCGCGCGCCGAGAGCTGGGGATGGCGCACGAAATCCAGGACCGAGTTCACCTGGGCGTGGGCGATGTCCGCCTCGTCGAGCCGCTCGAACGCCTCCGCGGTGGTCATTCCCAGAAACGCGGCATCGACGATCTCGAAGAGCTCGTGGCGGTTCTCGACCCGCGCGGCGTTCGTCGCGAAGCGGGAGTCATCCGCGAGCTTCGGTCGGGCGAGCACCACCTCGCAGAAGCTACGCCATTCCCGATCGTTCTGAACCGCGACGTAGATGAGCCCTCCGTCCGCGGTCTTCACGTCGCCGTAGGGGGCGATGGTCGCGTGGTGGGTCCCCGCGCGCCGGGGCTCGACGCCGCCGTATCCCGTGTAGTACGCGGGGTAGCCCATCCATTCCCCGAGGGCTTCGAGAAGTGTCACTTCGACGGCGCTTCCCTCGCCCGTCTTCTGGCGCTTCATGAGGGCCTGGAGGATTCCCGAGTAGGCATACATTCCGGCGGCGATGTCGGCGACGGAGATCCCGACGCGCGCCGGGGAGGCCTCGGTGCCGGTGATGGAGACGAGACCCGATTCCGCCTGGATCAGGAGGTCGTAGGCCTTCTTGTCTCGATAGGGGCCGCTCGGCCCGTAGCCCGAGATCTCGCAGGTGATGAGATGAGGCGAGCGGCTGCGAAGAGACGGCGCTCCGAGCCCGAGCCTCTCGAGCGCCCCCGGACCGAGGTTCGAGAGGAAGACGTCGGCGCGCTCGATGAGCTTCCCGAGAATCCGCTTACCCTCCTCGGCCTTCAAGTCCAGGGTCAGGGATTCTTTCGAGCGGTTGAGCCATACGAAGTGGCTCGACATCCCGCGGACGGTCTCGTCGTAGTGGCGGGCGAAGTCGCCCGTTTCCGGCCGCTCGATCTTGATGACCCGGGCGCCGAGGTCGGCGAGCTGGCGTGTGGCGAAGGGTCCGGCGACGGCCTGCTCCACGGAAATAACCGTGACGTCGTCGAGAAGCCGCATATCAGTAGGATCGTGGCAAACCCAGGACCCGCTCCGCGATATACGTAAGAATCAAGTTCGTCGAGATCGGCGCTACCTGGTACAGCCGCGTCTCGCGGAGCTTCCTCTCGATGTCGTACTCCGCCGCGAAGCCGAAGCCGCCGAACGTCTGGAGGGCGGCGTTTCCCGCCTCCCACGAGGCGTCCGCCGCAAGGAGCTTCGCGAGGTTCGCGTCCGCTCCTGAAGGCGCTCCCCGGTCGAAAGCATCCGCGGCGCGGAAACGAATGAGGTCCGCGGCCTCCGTGTGGGCGTGGGCGAGAGCCAGGGGAAACTGAATTCCCTGGTTCTGTCCGATGGGGCGGCCGAAGACCACCCGCTCCTTGGCGTATGCGCTCGCGCGATCGAGAAAGAACCGGGCATCGCCGATGCACTCCGCGGCGATGAGGATTCGCTCCGCGTTCATGCCGTCGAGGATGTAGCGGAATCCCTTCCCTTCCTCCCCCACGAGGTTTGATGCCGGAACCTCGAGATCGTCGATGAAGAGCTCGCAGGAGTGGTGGTTCATCATCGTGCGAATGGGACGGACGGTGATGCCCTTGCCGATGGCCGCTCGGAGATCGACGAGAAAAACCGACAGGCCATCGGTCTTCTTCGCGACTTCTTCCGCGGGCGTGGTGCGCGCGAGGAGCAGGAGATAGTCCGAGTGCTCGGTGCGCGAGATCCAGACCTTCTGGCCGCTCACGATGTAGCGGTCCCCGGCTTTGCGGGCGAAGGTTTTCAGCTTCGTGGTGTCCGAGCCGGCTCCCGGCTCCGTGACTCCGAAGGCCTGGAGCCGGACCTCGCCCCGCGCAATTTGTGGAAGGAGTCTCCTCTTCTGTTCCTCCGAGCCGTGGCGCAGGAGCGTGCCCATGACGTACATCTGCGCGTGGCAGACGGCGGAGTTGCCCGGAGAACGATTGATCTCTTCCAGGATCAAGCTCGCTTCCAGGACTCCGAGCCCGCCTCCTCCGTACTCTTCGGGGATCAACGCCGCGAGCCAGCCGCCTTCGGTGAGGGCCGAAACGAACTCGGTCGGATAGCCGAGCTCTCGATCGAGCTTCTGCCAGTACTCGCCGGGGAAGCTCTTGACGATCTCCCGGACCGACTGACGGATCTGTTCCTGCTCGGGCGTGAGGCGGAAGTCCACGGGGCGTTAGTGTAGCCTAGTGCCGTGCTCGATCGGGAGCTTACGCTCGACTCCAAGTATCTCCTCGAAGAAGGCACCATCCTGCTCTCGGGCATCCAGGCCCTGGTTCGCATCCCCCTCGACCAGCACCGGGCGGACCGCAGGAACGGTCTTCGCACCGCGACGCTCATCTCGGGATACCGCGGCTCCCCCCTCGGTGGACTCGACCTCACGCTGGCGCGCGCGCGGCGGATTCTATCCGAGCACGAAGTGCACTTTCTCCCGGCAGTGAACGAAGATCTGGGCGCGACCGCGGTTTTCGGAAGCCAGGTCGCGGGCCTCTTTCCCGGAGCGAAATACGACGGAGTCCTCGGCATGTGGTACGGGAAGTCCCCCGGAGTCGACCGCTCGGGAGACGCCTTCAAGCACGGGAACTATGCCGGAGTTTCCCGGACCGGCGGTGTCCTCGCGGTCGCCGGCGACGACGCCACCGCGAAGTCCTCGACCCTTCCTTCGCAATCGGAGCCCGCGTTCTACGACGCTCTCATGCCCACGCTCGCCCCGGGAAACGTCCAGGAGGTCCTCGACCTGGGCCGGCACGGCTACGCCCTCTCCCGGATCTCGGGCCTCTGGGTCGGCTTCAAGATCGCGACCGAGGTGGCCGACGCCTTCGCGACCGCGGAAGTCTCGGCCTTCCGCGTCGCCCCCGTCGACCCGGAGTTCGAGCTCGACGGGAAGCCGTTTCGCGCGACGCAGAAGCTCCTCCTCGTCGGGCCCTGGAGCCTCGACGTCGAGAAGGAGATTCAAAGGGGACGGCTCGAGGCGGCGAAGGCGTTCTCGCGCGCGAATCGCCTCAACGAGATTCGCGTTTCGACGCCGAAGGATCGCATCGGCATCGCCGCTCCCGGAAAGACGTATTTCGACCTCCGCGAGGCGCTCGCGCTCTTCGGCCTCGACGACGACGCGCTCCGGCGGTTCGGCATCCGGCTCTTCCAGGTGAGGATGCCGTTTCCCCTCGAGCCCGAGACCGCGCGGGAGTTCGGACGCGGCCTCGAGGAGATTCTCGTCCTCGAGGAGAAGCGGGCGTTTCTCGAGCTCTTCCTCAAAGACGCGCTCTATCACGAGAGCGCGCGGCCGAGGATCGTGGGCAAGCCCCTCGTCCCCGCGGAGGGAGCCCTCGACCCGGACTCTATCGCATCGATCCTGGCGAAGCGGCTCTCCCCCTACGTGCCCCCGTCGAGGCTCGAGCCGAGGTTGGGGGTCCTCGGCTTTCTCCGGGAATCGATGGCAGATCCCTTGCCGGTCTCGCGCCTGTTCCACTTCTGTTCCGGCTGCCCTCACAACCGCTCGACGACGGTTCCGGAGGGGTCGCTTGCCGCCGGCGGCATCGGCTGCCACGGGATGGCGCTCACCATGGATCGTTCGACCGTCGGCATCACCCACATGGGAGGCGAAGGCGCTCAGTGGGTGGGGATGGCGCCCTTTACCGAGACTCCTCATATCTTTCAGAACCTCGGCGACGGCACGCTCTTTCACTCGGGTAGTCTCGCCATCCGGCAGGCCGTCGCCTCCGGCGCGAATATCACCTTCAAGGTCCTCTATAACGGCGCCGTCGCGATGACGGGAGGCCAGAAGGTCGACGGGGCCATGTCGATCGAGCATCTCACCCGAGCCCTCGAAGCCGAAGGCGTGAAGCGGGTCCTGGTCGTCAGCGACGCCCCGCGATCGAAGGACGTCTGGCCCCGGACGCGGCTCGAGGAAGCCGAGCGCCTGTTGCGGGAGATCCCGGGGACGACGGTCCTCGTGTACGAGCAGGAGTGCGCGGCGGAGCTCCGGAGAAAACGCCGGCGGGGACTCGCGCCGACGCCGGAGAAGCGCGTTTTCATCAACGAGGCGGTCTGCGAGGGCTGCGGCGACTGCGGGGCGAAGTCCAACTGCATGAGCCTTCATCCCGTCGAGACGGAGTTCGGAAGAAAGACCCGGGTGCATCAGTCCTCGTGCAACCAGGACTACTCCTGCCTCGAAGGCGATTGCCCGTCGTTCCTGGAAGTCATCCCCGGACGGAAGAGCCCGGTCCTTCCGAAGCTCGAAGAGGTCGAGCTTCCCCGGCCCGAGAACCGGAAGCGCGAGGCCTCGATCTACATGGTGGGCATCGGCGGGACCGGAGTCGTCACCGCGAACCAGATCCTCGCGATGGCGGCCGCTCTCGAGGGGAAGAAGGTTCTGAGCCTCGACCAGACCGGCCTGAGCCAGAAGGGAGGCCCGGTGGTCTCCCACCTCAGGATTCTGTCCGAGCCTCGAGAGGCCTCGGGCCAGATCGCGGCGGGAGAGGCCGACGTCTATCTCGCCTTCGACGTTCTGACCGCGGCCCAATCCCAGCATCTCACCCGCGCGCGGCCGGATCGCACTGTCGCCGTCGTCTCGACCAGCGCGATCCCGACCGGCAGAATGGTCTCCCACGTCGAAGAAAGCTTTCCCGCGCTCGATTCTCTCCGCCACCGCATCGATTCCCATACGCGAGCGGAGGAGAACCTCTACTTCGACGCCGTCTCGATCTCGGAGCGATTCTTCTCCGACCACATGCCCGCGAACACTCTCCTCCTTGGCGCCGCCTACCAGAAGGGACTCCTGCCGCTCTCGAAGTGGAGCCTGGAGAAAGCGATCGAGCTCAATGGAACCTCCGTCAATCTGAACCGGAGCGCTTTCCACCTCGGACGGAGGCTCGCCGTCGGAACCCTGGAGGAGGACGAGGGCGTTCGACCGGCGAGCCTCGAGCGGCGCATCGCCGAGCTCACCCTGTACCAGGACGACGCCTATGCGCGGGTTTACTCGGACTTCGTCGCCCGGGTGCGCGAGCGCGAACGGGAGGCGGTCGGCAACGGGGCGCGTTTGACGGACGCCGTGGCTCGCGGCCTCTACAAGCTCATGGCCTACAAGGACGAGTACGAGGTCGCGCGGCTTTCCACCCGCCCTGAGCTTT
>Ga0105095_10001312_pt1 | contig 12997 bp, 12 predicted proteins | sample PPLLak2March2015_2_FD_79180 | JGI IMG/M metagenome (GOLD analysis project Ga0105095, IMG submission 79180) | Freshwater sediment microbial communities from Prairie Pothole Lake near Jamestown, North Dakota, USA - PPLs Lake P8 Core (3) Depth... | ecosystem: Environmental > Aquatic > Freshwater >... | reverse complement strand
CCGTCATCCTAACACTCCTAATCACAGCGGCAGCTGGAACCCTTTTTGTGAGATTGGGAAATGCAAACCCATATCTTTATCATGAGCACGTGCTGCCTCCCGCAGGTTCAATTCCGCTTGCGATCTCTATACTGTCTCCAAATAACAATGCTATATTCAATGTAAGCGCGGTTACTCTCGCCTTCGACATAAAAACAGAGGGCACCAACCTCCATACAATATATTCTGTTTATTTTGAGGCAAGTTGGCTACAGGAAAACGTGGCTGTCTACAAGCAAAACACCTACAGTCCCGAATTTCCAAGTTTCTGGAGCTATAACGAAACTTTCCGAAATCTGTCCGATGGCAATTACAGCATAGTCATCACAGCTCACGGAGGAGGAGGCTATGCCGAAGGATTGACAGCATACAGCTTTGATATGACAACCACGTCAGTAATCAATTTCACAATCTCTCCTCCTCCAAGAGTTTCTATTCTTTCTCCGCTAAATGAAACGTACAATTCATCCGAGATTGCGCTGAACTTCGCTGTTAACAAATCGTTTTCAAAAATCTCATTTGTGTTGGACGACAAGAACAACGTGACGATTAACGAAAACGCCACTCTAAATGGATTAACCAATGGGATACATAATGTCACAGTCTATGTTTGCGATGCCATGGGAAACATTGGCCCCTCAGAAACCGTGACTTTCACCGTTGATGTGCCAGAACCTTTTCCGGCTGCTTTTGTTTCAGCAATTTCAGCAGCCTCGGTAGCTACTGTGGGAACTAGCCTGCTTCTATACCGCAAGAAGCGCATTCGAAAGGTAGAACAGGTATGAAAAAGACTGTTGGCATCACCCTTTTCCTGACGAGTCTGATTACTTTAGGCTTAGTTTCTATTCAACCCACTGAAGCCCAATATCAAGGAAACGTTACCATAAACGCTGATGGAAGCATAAATCCGTCGGCAGCGCCAATAAAGCAAGAGGGCGACACATACATTTTGACTGACGATTTGATAGGAAGCCGCATAACTGTCTTGAGAAGTAACATGACGCTTGACGGGAGCGGACACGCGATTCAAGGAGGAAACACTACCGCCCTAATTCAGTTCCCGAGTGGCTCCACCGTTCAGTTCCCTAGTAGCTTTGGCGGAATTTATTTAGAAAGGGTCCATAACGTCTCGGTGAAAGGCTTTTCCATTAGATCCTGCTTTGTCGGCGTATCTTTGAACCAATCTTCATACGTTGCCCTCTCAGTTAACAACATTACTGGAACATGGGGTGCTTATGCTTTTTCACCCCAACTGCCGGCTGGGATTTTTCTTTGGGAGTCAAGCAACAACACAATAAATGGGAATCGCTTGGAAGGCAATGAATTCGGTTTGTCCCTCAGGGAACGATCTGGATATAACATTATCGTCGGGAACACTATATCAGGCAGTGCTAACAAAGGCGTTTTGTGGTCCTTGTCTTCAAACAACATTTTCTACCACAACAATTTCGACAACGAATTGAATGTTTACGATAGCGACAGAGTGAGTTCATCTAACGTTTGGGATAATGGCGAGGAAGGCAATTTCTGGAGAGGCTACAGCGGTCCAGACGCCAACGGGGACGGAATAGGCGGTTCGGCTTACATAATTAACTCCAACAATCGAGACCGTCACCCGTTAATGAAACCATGGGAACCAGACGTTGCGCCTCCAAACATTTCTGTTTACTCTCCAGAAAACAAAACATACACCGATAGCAACGTAATGCTGACCTTCTTGACAAGCGAGCCTGCCTCAAAAATAAGTTACAATCTAGATGAAAATGAGGGTCTAACAACGAATGGAAACGTCACACTATCTGGACTAACCAATGGAGAGCACAAAGTGACTATTTACGCTTTGGATAATGCGGGTAACTTCAGAAAATCAGAAACCGTATCGTTCACCGTGGCTGAACCCGAAAGCTTTCCAACTGTTCCCGTGGCCGCAGTCTCCGCCGCCTCAATAATCGCTGTCTGCTTGGGTTTGATGGTTTACCTCAAGAACCGCCAGAGGGATAAGAATCCATGAAGAAGGCAGCATTAGCACTATTATTGATAACCGCTCTCTCTGCGTCGCTAATGGCTGGAGTGGATACTATTGAAGTGGCTTATGCAAATTTCTTTCCTGGCGATGCTCTCATTATTTCTTCTCCACTTTCTGACGTGGTTTACACAAACACTTCTATCCCGCTCAACGTAGTGGCTAATGTTGCTAATCCTACTCCTGAGATTATGAGCATTACTTACAGTCTTGACGAAAACGCGAATGTGACTCTGACTGACTTGAACAAGACGCTGCGCCTACCAGGCCACATCGACGGTTCCCAATTCTATATTGAATCATCTTTGGAGAATTTGTCCGAGGGAAACCACACCATAAAAGCCTATTCACAGGATTCCTCAGGCAACCAGATGTCCGCATCAGTAGAATTCATCATCGACACAAGCTTCAAAAGTCCACTTTCGATTCTGTCTCCTCAGAACATCACTTACACCACGACTGAACTTCCATTGACTTTTGTTTGCACTGAAGAGATAAGGCGTACAGAAGATTTCACGATGGCTGATTACGTTCTAGACGGGATGGGCGCAGGATACATTTCTGGAAACTTGACTTTAACCGGTTTGTCAACAGGCAAACACGAACTAACAGTCATCGTCTGGACTGTGAAGGGAGTCTTTTCAGAAACGATACACTTCAGCATATCTCAAACCCCAGAGCCTACGCCTTCTCCCAGTCCATCACCTACTCCCCCTCCTTCAACAGAACCAACGCCAAGACCAGAGCCTTTTCCGACAACATTAGTCATCGGTTCTGTGGTTGCAGTGACTGTTGTCGGCTTTGGTTCGCTGGTTTATTTCAAGAAACACCGGAGAGATGAGACTCCGAGAAGAAGAGGACTCCAGCTTTTCAGAAAACTTAAATAATAATGTAACAGTTTTGCATCTCCACGAGGTTGTAGACCAACCAAACCATGAAAAAGCGGTCGTAGTCTAGTTTGGTCTAGGACATCAGCCTGCCACGCTGACGACCCGGGTTCAAATCTCGGCGACCGCACCAATCTCTCTATTTGCTCGCTTATTACCGCTGGATGGTTGTACCATTCCAAAATATCAAGGTGCGATACGGCAAATCAACAGGTGCGTTATGGGTTTTTTCCTCATAAACAATGTCTATTTTTCCCGCGTACTTCGTCAGCAGAGTCGATGTGTCATTCCAAATCTTGGTAGAAAATGAATCCGAAGGCCACAAACCCCAGATATTGTCCTGTGGACCGCGAAAACCATACCCGTAATCCGCAGGCAATACATAAGCAACGTCCGCCGGAAACTCGTCGCACCGTTGACCGCCGTTCGTTTTATCCCAAAATTTCTTCATAGCGTCTAGATGCTCTTGCATCAACACACCATATTGTCCAGACGGCGTCGAGTTGCCGTCAAAAACAACAATGTAACGAGCACCCGATTGCCAAGCCAATACCATGTCGCTGTAAAGCTGAGTTCCGTCTTCCAAACCATCGTCAGCAGGGTGATACGTTATAATCGTCCCCCAACTTTTGCCCAGAGTCTTTGCTGCTCCGCGGTCAAGCGCAATGGCCACTTGGCGATTTTGGGTGCCTCGGGGCTCACCCACAAACTCACAGAGAACTGTGTTGTACCCGCTTAGGAAATCATACCAGTAAAGCGCATAATCAGATGTGTACAACTTCAAGTTCGATGGGGGCGAGTAAAAAATCTGTTTTTCCAAAAATAAGAACGTATTCATATTGATGATGAAATGCCTTGCAGCGTCGCTTGTGTTATCGGCTCTTGAAACAAGCTTGTCTGGATTATCTATTTCGTAGTCCATTTGTTTGCCTCCAACCTCATCAAACAGGTATGCGCCGAGACACCTGTTCCCCCATCGCCGAGTCGCATTTTCAAAGAATGATGCATCAGGACCTCGAGGCGGAAACACAATTCCTGCATATCCCACATACACAATAAAGTAAAAACCTCTTTGATACAGATAATCACAGACGGCTATCAACTTTGATGTGTTGCTGGTAACCCTTGTTGATCCTATTATGATCAAGTTTGCGAATCCGCGAGTGGCATCAGCGATACGGTAAACATCTTCTTCATCTCCGTATCCCACATCTACACCTACGAAGAGCACTCGATCTTCATAGACTGGTCTTACCAACAAGGTGGTTCCGATTGATGTAAGCAGAAGGCCGAAAACAAGCAACATTGCAGAAATTGCCAGTAGGTGCCTTCGCTGATTCCGTCTAACCCCAGAGGACATTATGCCCTAACCTCTTCCAAAAAGCACTGATGAGGGCATTTCAGTCTTTTTACAAAAACCATGTCAACATCGAAACTCCACTATCCCTAATCTAACTTTTCCTTTAAAAATTAACGCGTTAGCGCGATCTGTTCAAGTGTTTTCGGTCCCTTTATGGCGCGCTGGAAGTCTACCAGAAACCGGGAACATACTCTCGGATCCTGAGAGGGACATTCAACGATTTAGCTATTTCCTGAACCTTCTCGATGTCAACTTCAGGCATTCTGACTGCAGAAATCTCAACCTGTAAGTCACCCTCTACGGCTTTCTTAACGAAATCTTTCACAATTTCGAAAGCACCCTCGAACTCCGGTCTACAATTTGCCCCGTACGTCTCTTCGCCCCAGCCGTTCAAACTCACACTAACCTTGTCTACTCCTGCCATTTTCAACTCTCGCACCACGTCTCTACCATCGTTTAACCAGTAACCGTGTCCGTTAGTGTCCACGCGAACAATAACAGCGCCAACGTGGTTCCGTATCCATCGGGTAACCTCCACCAAAATATCCAATCGAGCCGTCGGCTCGCCAAAACCGCAGAAAACTATCTCTTTCCAATGTCCCAAAGCTAAAGCTGCCTCAAGCTCCCTCACAACCTCAGCCAACGCTGGCTCTTCTCTCAATTTCAGGTTGAAACCGCCAACACCCTGTTTAAAATTGCGAAAACAAAACCAACAATTATTCGAACAGCGGTTAGTAATGTTAAGGTAGAGGTTGTTGTCAAGCCAGTAGACGACTCTCGGTTTTTCGTCCATGATTTACTAGTCACCCGGAAACTAATCAAAATACAGAACACGCGTTTAACTATATAGTTTGGAGTTGTGCGCGCGTTACCGTCAACTTCTGCTTCTGAAAATTATCACGACCAGTATTCCTATTGCCACCAGCAATCCTGAAATAACCATCCAGTACCAAAATTCTCTTGAGCCCTGAACTGACAAATCGGAAAACATAACAACCAAGTCCCCTTCCAACGGCTCATTGAACACAGAATTCATATAGACGGTCAGGCTTTTTACACCAGCTTCGCTATTTTCAATGAAATTCTTATCGTTCCAGACACTGTCGCTCTTGGTTGTATATGCGCGAATGTTGGTGCCTTCAGTTTCGAATCTGACCGTGAAATGGGCTTTTGAACTGTTGCTTAAAGGCGACAAGTAAGGACTGATGTTAAGGTCATATAGGAATAGGTAGCTTCCGTTAATGATTGTAAGCGGATGTTCGTAGTGTATTGTTAGTAGAAAATGGTCTGAGACAGGACTGATTGTGGCTGAAATCATGGGCCAATCCCCAATGGCTGTATGATGTAAAAAGTCCGGATATGCTTCAGTGAAGTTGCTCCAGGGTAACTCTTTCCCGTTGAGTCTTATGCTGATATTCGTTGTTCCGGGAGGAGTTGGATAAACCATGGGCAGCTCGTCAAAAGCATCGCATTGCACGGTGTCGTTTGAATTTCTCAATAAGTATATGGGGTAGACTCCGTCGATTTTCGCCCAAATAGTTCCGTTAACACGTGTAATTGTGTAGTTAACGTACTCCTCGGGCATGGCAAGAACGGGCGAAGTCGCCTGTTCAGGATTACCCCTCACAGAGGTAACGAATTGACTCCCGATAATCTCAGGGAACAATATCACAACAATCAAAGTTGCAGTAAACGCCAGTTTTCTCTTCAACATCATCATTGAATTATGAAACTGAATGGTTCTAAATAAGTTACGGAGAGATCTTCGCCGAAGACACGATAGTATCCAGTTAAACATGCGATATTGGCGTCTTGTGACTGCCAAAAGCAAGACTATGGATTTAAGTACCTTTCACAATAAGAAGGAAACATCAAAACCTACAAACAATCGAAGTGAATTTGCCGATGCCACTTTACGATAAAGAAGAATTGGACAAGTTTAGGCTATCAGGAAGAATCCTTCGCGAGACAAGAGAAGAAATGAGACAGATCGTTCATGAAAACATGCCAATAATTGACGTATGCGAAAAAGCCGAAGGCCTTATACGCGAAAAAGGCGGAAAACCCGCCTTTCCATGCAACGTCTCCATAAACGAGGTTTCCGCTCATTATACTTCACCGCCAAACGACAAGCTAAGAATACCTGAAAAATCCGTGGTGAAGGTAGATATAGGCGTCCACGTCGACGGCTATGTAACAGATACTGCCTTCACGGCCTGCTTCAACCAAGAATATAAGAGCATGCAAAACACAGCTGAACTCGCTTTGAAAGTGGCTATAGACAATATACACGGGGAAATGGCCGTGTCGAAGATAGGCGGAATAATCGAGAAAACAATAAAGAACCGCGGTTTTAAGCCAATCTCAAACCTCACAGGGCACTCAGTAGGTAGATATCTGATACACGCGGGGACTTCTATTCCGAATGTCTCTCAGGTTTCATTCGGTAAGGTCAAAACCGGCGAGGTCTATGCAATCGAACCCTTTGTTACATTACCCGAAGCTGCAGGCCGCATAGAAGACAGCGATGAAATAACGATTTTTCGTTTGGTCAAATCTAAGCCTCAAAAAGACCCCTATGCAAAAGCAATGCTTGGATACATTGAAGACAACTTTAGAACTTTGCCTTTCGCTCAGAGATGGTTGAAGAATGTGGTTCCTGAAAAACAGCAACACGAAGCCTTTAAGGAACTACTTAGTTCAAAAGCACTTATAGGCTATCCCGTGTTTGTTGAGGTAAGCAAAAAAGTCGTGGCTCAAGCGGAACACACGGTGCTCATAACGGAAACAGGTTGTGAAGTCTTAACTTAGAAAGCATAGGTTTTTTCTTTTTCTTTGACTTCTCTATAGATTGCAGTTATAATCATTTTATCGTCGCATTTCTGGCATTTTTCGAGCTCTTTGTAGACGTAGTCGCCCCGTTGGAATTCCCTCACGCTCTTGTACGCACATTTTTTGCATTCTACAGTAGTCATAGTTTTAGGAGCGTTAATTTTCAAGTCGGATACTCGTCTTCGAGACTGGAACAAGACGTAAACCGATAAACCCATAGCTATGAAACCTACAATAAGCAAGAATCCAGCATATTCTGTTTGTCCAGCCGTAAAAGCCATCACAGACCATAGCAGAGCAACAATTGACAAAGCTAGTATTATCATGACTATTGTCAAGAGATAGGTTGAGATTTTGTCAGCCGTAGATGTTTGTTTACTTTCCACCATTTGCTTTGCCTCTTATTGTCCAATTCCGATGGTGTTTCCCACACCAACGATAATCACCTTGTCTCCTTCTTTCGTTCTCTCGAGGATCACGTTTTTCACTCGCTCTATGACTTTGTCAGCTGAGTCCGAAATCTCTTTACGCATAGGAGATACTGCGTCGCCGATGTCTTCTTTGACTATTACTGCGTTAATGGGGATTTGATACTTTGCGAGGGCTTCTTCGATCTTGTACTGGTCAACGCCGGGTCCTCCTATAGCAGCGCCTATTCCTTCGGAGACTTCGCCAACTGTTTCGCCTTCAAGCTTTAAGCCAGCATCGATCATTATTACGTTGGCAATTTTCCCTTCGTTCTCCTCGATCACAGCCTGCACCGCGTCTCCAGGTTTTCCCACGTTTCCGCCAGGTCCCTCAGCCTTGAGTATGAATGTAGTCCTTCCTTCCATTGGGACTGTAGCCACAACACAATCTTTTGGCACTTTGCGGATTTCATATCCATGCATGAGTTTCGCAGCCACTAACGGGCCAGCTCCATCACCTATTGGCTGGCCATAAGCAAAAGCTTTCAAGGCGCTCGCATATGCTTCGGCTTCTTTCATAACTAAAGGCAGTATCATTTGAAGCTGCATTATGACATAAAGGCTCAATGTCTTCTTGCCCTGAATGTAAAAGTGACGCACAACTTTGAATATGTAGTTTAGGGCCATTGCTGCTTCCAGAGTATTCTCCAAATTGTTCACTTGAACCTCATCGCCCGCAGGCGCCATGAGCTTCACTTCGTCTTTCAGGCGAGTGTCCCTTACATCGAGTATGTGGTCCAGCTTGTAGACTATTCCTGCAGGATCCATGCTCTGTGGCGAAATTGTGAAGTATTCCAGGTAACGATCCACTCTCGGGGATGGGTCAGTCGGTGGTTTTCCGATTTCTTTTATGGTTTCTATGGCAATTTTCCGCCCTTCTTCCTTCATGAACTTCAGCTTGTAAAGAGAGGCCTCGACTTCCCTTATCATCACATACATCTGGATTCGTTGCCCATACAACATGAAAACCACAAATAGCATTATGCTTGCTGCATAAATTATCTGAGAGATTATGTCGCCGCCAGGAAGAAAGGCCATATTTACACCACTCCACCACACACTATTGAAGCTTAGTTATAAATCTTAGCTAAATCTCCCGCAGATTAGCAATAATAAGAGTGGGCTGCCAGCTTTCCCAGGTTCACGTGGCCTAAGACCACACTACAGCGGGGAACGGAACACGGTTTAACTTCTGAGTTCGGGATGGGATCAGGTGGGACCCGCGCCCTATGGCCGGCAAACCCAGACGTATACGTTCGACTTTCCTTGATTAACCTTTCGCTTCTGCTTGATTGAGTCTGCAGGAGAAAAATGGCTTTCAGAGATTTCACGATTTGGATAGGCATAGTCAGTGTAAGAGAACACGTAGGTTGCGAGGGAGTTCTTTGTAATAGTCCGTGAGGCTCAGAAGCTTCATTTTGGAAAGAGTCTCTGAAGGCAGATGTTCAGTAGGCACGGCCTTCAGAAGAAGTTCTGTTTCTTCTTCCGTGAATTCCGCAGTCTCGCCCACCATGTTGAGAAAAGGCTTGTTTTCAGGGCATGCTGCTTGACAACGAATACAACCCACGATGCAGTTATGCCACTCAGGTTTTATCCAGTCAGGGAATGGGATTTTCGCTTCTTTCTCGTTGTGGTATGTTATGCATTTTTCTGCGTGAAGTAGAAAACGATCTGATGATATAGCACCAGTCGGGCAGACTTTTCGGCAAATGCGGCAGTCTTGGCAGCGCGTCATCATCTTCGTCTCTTGCCAACTATCGATATCGCATGGGGCATCCGAGTAGACGGCTGTCAACCGCATGAAGCTGCCCATACCCTGAACGTAGGTGATGTTGTTTCTTCCATACTCAACCAAACCGCTTCGCGAAGCGAGCAGTTTCAGGGGAAGCCGAGGCATAGCGATTCTGTAGCCTTCTACGGCTGCGGCTTCGGCCACGAGATGTTCAATGTGAAGACGCTTCTCGTCGTACGCTGTGTAGGTAGGTGGCAAGATGTAGGCTTGTTTCTTCCCGCTCCAGTTGAAAATTGCTTTGGTTGGTGGCCGGGGCATGGCAACAATGACGATCGATTTTGCGTTTCTAAGCTCTTCAGGCGGCGTGAACTCAAAAGTCAGTATATATTGGCGGACAAATTCACCGTCAAACTGTCCTAGGTCTCGGCGGTTTTCGATTTCTTGTCGGAGTTCAGCCAGATGGCAGGTGGATACTGTTCTGAATTTGCAGTTTTCCCGAGTAAGATTGCCAAAATCCAATTTAACGTTCACACATTGAGATATTTTTGTTTTGACTTATTTGCCTATTCCCTCCTCGGATTACCCAAAATTCCTAAGGAAGAAAAAGTGAAGTGGGGTCGGAGTGATTTGAACACTCAACCAATGGGTATCTTCAAGACCGCTCCAGAATTAAGTCATCCCCCGAAGGGTCAGCATACCCGTGCAATCTTCTGGAGCCCATCGTCCTACCTGGTTAGACTACGACCCCAACCACTGCGGACTCTATTTACTGAAGCAAACAAATATTAAAACAACACTATAGCATGCGCGCTACGATGTCTTCTTCCCCGGTCGAAAAACCTTGAAGCATGAATTATTGGTACACCTAAAATTAACACCGTGCCTGTTGGTTCGTAGGGATTTTCATACATACTTCTACATTGCGCTGGCACCATCATCAAGAGAGACCGCGCTGAAGGTCGTTGGTTCAAATCTGGCAAGCCTCACCGAAATCTTATTTCTCGGCAATATCACGTGCGAAATGTTGTCTTCAAGTTGAAGGTTTGCCAGAAATGCAGAGATAACACCCAGACTTGTCGACAATAGTGATGCTGGTAAATCCAGCTTTTTTCAACAAATGCTTCATTTCTTGCTCTTCAGGAAGAACATCGTGGGCAACTGCTGCTACATTTCTGTGATGGGCTTTTATCTGCGTGCTGCTTAAGGCATGGGCGATTATGAGTCTGCCGCCTGGCTTCAACACCCTATTCATTTCGTTCAAAGCATCAACTTTGTTGTCTAGGTGAGGGAGCAAACCGAAACAAGTGATAGCATCAAAAGACTCTGAGGCAAAATCCATTTTCTCAATTAGTTGAAGTTTTACGCTGACGTTCGGAAGATGTCCATATTTTGCTTTACAGATGTCAACCATTTTTTCTGCGTAATCAATGGCTGTGATGTGCCCTTTGGAGCCTACAGCTTTGAGTAAAAAAGGGATCAGAATTCCCGTGCCTGTACCTGCATCCAGAATTCTCTGGTCGCGAGCGAGATTGAATGAAGGTACTATTTGCTCCAAGAAGTCCTCCAATTTTTTATTGTGGAATCGATCATCCCAGGTGTTAGCTGACTCGTTGAAGAAAAGACGCCGGTTCATCATTCAGAATCACGAATGAAGTTCGGTTGTGGTTGTTGCATGGTACTATTTTTGGCTGTAATTTTGCGTGCGTCCAAGCCTGTCACCAATGATGTTCCTATTGCGCCTCCTATTACGCCGCCTATTGCATGTAATCCTGCCCAACCAAGAACCCCTCCCATCGCGTTGAACGCTGAACCAGTCATGAAGAATGTGCCGATAATAAAACCTGCCAAAGACGCAGAAAAGATTGAAATTGTCATCATGCTTGCAGCCGTGTATGTCTTTCTTCTAAATGTCCTGCCATATCCAGAAGCCGCCGTCGTCAGATCGAAGAATATACTCGCAGCAGTGAATCCTAAGAAATGGTACGGGTTTGGGGCAATTGCAAAATTGATGAGGGTGGCGATGATGCCGATTATTGTTATAGCGCCGATTTTTCTTATCCACCAGGCTGCTAGTACAAGTACGGAGAAGCCAATCATATCGCAGAAGAATGGCAAATGGGATATGCTGAAGAAGATCGGTGCAAAAATGGAGTTTAGGATACCCCATAGTGTTGCACACATCGCGATTGCCGCTATATCACGGCTGCTAAAGTAAGGCATAACGTATTCCCAGTAACACGATTATTGAAGAGAGTAACACCGGATTATATTTAACCTTTACGTGTATACAAGCATTTGTACATTATCTACTTTTCCAATTGGCAGGGCAAGAGTCCAACACATCTCGGGTACTCCTAAAGAATGGAGACCCTTGATTCTAAAGAGTTACTGGACTCAGAAAGAGAATCTTTTCACTCCTTTTCTCTTTCAGGAAGCAATTTATAAGCCAATCCTGAGAACGAAGCGACTAACCGGTTTTCCTTGCTTACTTTTACGTCGCATAAGGAAAAGTTCTTTCCCTCAGATATTCGAATGGCTTCCGCGGTCAGGACATCGTCCTCCGAGCTGGGCTTGAGAAAGTTTATGCTCACTTGCACTGCAACGGCTTGTTTCTCCCCGAAGTTCACTGCTTCTGCGAAAGCACAGTCCGCTAGAGCGAAGACCACGCCTCCATGTGTCATTCCTACGGAATTGGTGTGTTCCCGAGTTATCTTCAAGCTCACTTTTGCATAACCATCTTTGGAGTCAAGGATTTTAATGCCCAAGTGCTTCCTGAAATAATCAGTTCCCTTCAATTTATTCGCCTTTTTTTGTTTCGCCCTCTTTCAAATAGTCATAAAACTTGCTGATAAGCGAAGTGATTCCTTTCGGGAGAAATATCACCACCAGGATGAGAAAAATCCCCAAGCCCACGAATTTCAGTGGTGGCCCGACGCTGCTCACTCCTGGAAAAAGGGGACTCAAAGGTTGGAGATATGGATACGCAAGTGGCATGAAAGATTCAATGGAAACAATGATGATTGCCCCAATGATTGGGCCCTCTAGTGTTCCTAATCCCCCAATAACCGCCATTATAAGCGGAAGAAAAGAGTTGTCAACTTTGAAGATGTCGAGTTGAATAAAAAGCTGGGACTCCACCAGCAAGCCGCCTGCCAAACCAGCGAAGAAAGTGCTTATGACAAACGCCAAAAGCCTATATTTTGCAGTGTTGATGCCGATCATCTTTGCTTCAAGCTCGTTTTCGCGAATAGCCTTGAAAGCTAAACCCCATTTGGACTTCATAACCAAGAAAATGGCGAGGATGGAAAGTGCAACTATTGCCAAAGTTGCGTAATAGAATGGTAAACCTTCTGGGACGAAGGTTACAGTAGGAAACCCGATCATTCCCCCAAATATGCTGTCGAACTGACCAACTATAGTGACTATAATTATTGAAAAACCGAAAGTAACCATCGCCAGGAACCACGCCTTCAACCTAACACACGCAAGACCGACCAATAACCCAATACCTGCTGACAACAAGCTGCCCACAAACAGCCCTATAATCGGGGGCACCCCGAGTCTTGCTGCCAACAACGCGGAAGCGAAGGCACCTATTCCCAAGAAAGCCGCATGTCCCAAGGAACCCTGTCCAGAATAAGCCAAGAGATTCCAGCT
>Ga0105095_10001308_pt1 | contig 13015 bp, 11 predicted proteins | sample PPLLak2March2015_2_FD_79180 | JGI IMG/M metagenome (GOLD analysis project Ga0105095, IMG submission 79180) | Freshwater sediment microbial communities from Prairie Pothole Lake near Jamestown, North Dakota, USA - PPLs Lake P8 Core (3) Depth... | ecosystem: Environmental > Aquatic > Freshwater >... | reverse complement strand
TGGCCGTTCTCGACCACCGCGCGCTCCTTGGTCAGGTGGATGCCGAGAATCGCCGACTGCGGCGGGTTGATGATCGGCGTGGAGAGCATCGAGCCGTACACGCCGCCGTTCGAGATGGAGAAGGTGCCGCCGGTCAGGTCTTCCAGCGCAAGCTTGCCGTCCTGCGCCTTCTGGCCGAACTCGGCGATTTTCTTCTCGATGGCGGCGAAGCCGAGCTGGTCGGCATCGCGAAGGATCGGCACCACCAGGCCGCGCGGGCTGCCCACGGCGACGCCGATGTCGAAGTAGCCGTGGTAGACGATGTCGCTGCCGTCGATCGACGCGTTGACGATCGGATACTTCTTCAGCGCGTGCACCGCGGCCTTGACGAAGAAGGACATGAAGCCCAGGCGTACGCCGTGCTCTTTTTCGAAGCGCTCCTGGTACTTCTTGCGCAGCTCGATCACCGGCTGCATGTTCACTTCATTGAAGGTGGTGAGGATCGCAGCGGTCGCCTGCGACTGCACCAGGCGCTCGGCGATGCGCGCACGCAGGCGCGACATCGGCACGCGCTGCTCGGGGCGGCCGGAGAGCATCTGGTCCACGTTTACCGGGGCGGGGGGTTGCTGCAGGGCAGCCTTCGCTGCCGGCGCGGGTTGCGCCAGTACGTCGCCCTTGGTTACCCGCCCGTCTCTGCCTGTCCCCTGAATCGCAGCTGTGTCTAAGCCTTTTTCCGCAGCCAGCTTCTTCGCAGCTGGCATGACCGCGGGAGCGGCACTCTTCGCAGGTGCAGGGACTGGTTTCGCGCCTTCCGCAGGAGCGGCGGAAGGCGCGATCGTGGAAGGGCGACCTTCCGTATCGATCTTCGCGATCACCTCGCCCGCCTTCACCGTGCCCTTGTCGCCCTTCAGGACGCTCACCAGCACGCCATCGGCGGGGCTGGGCAGTTCGAGCACCACCTTGTCGGTCTCGATGTCGATCAGGTTCTCGTCGCGCTTCACCGCTTCGCCCTGCTTCTTGTGCCAGGCGAGCAGCGTCGCCTCCGAGACCGACTCGGAGAGTTGCGGCACCTTCACCTCAATCAACATCCGAACCACCCCTTCTGGCGGTGCCCTGCACGGGGAGCACCAGGTTGTCGCCGATCGGCGCGAAGGCCGTGGCCACCAGCTCCTTTTGCTGTTCGATGTGCAACGACAGGTAGCCCACCGCGGGCGAGGCGGAGGACTTGCGCATGGCGAAGGCGAGCACCTGGTCCTGGCGCATGTGGCGCAGCAGGTAATGCTGGATACGATGCCACGCGCCCTGGTTGCCGGGCTCTTCCTGGCACCACACCACCTCGTTGGCCTTGGCGTAGCGGTCGATGGCGGCCTGGAAGTCGTCGTGCGGGAACGGGTAGAGCTGCGCGATGCGGATGACGGCCACGTCCTCGCGCGCGAGCTCCTTTCTCCTGGCGAGCAGGTCGAAGAACACCTTGCCGCTGCAGAACACGATACGCGTCACCTGCTCGGGCTTGAGGTCGTCGTTCCATTCCACGTTGATCGGCTTGAACTTGCCGTTGGCGAACTCTTCCAGCGGCGACACGGATTCCTTGTGCCGCAGCAGGCTCTTCGGCGTGAAGATGACGAGCGGCTTGCGGTAAGGCCGGATCATCTGCCGGCGCAGCAGGAAAAACAGCTGCACCGGCGTGGCCGGCATGCAGACCTGCAGGTTGTAGTCCGCGCACAGCTGCAGGAATCGCTCGATGCGGCCCGACGAATGCTCCGGGCCCTGCCCCTCATAGCCGTGCGGCAGCATCAGCACCATGCCGCAGATGCGGCCCCACTTCACTTCGCCCGAGGCGATGAATTGGTCGATCACCACCTGCGCGCCGTTCACGAAGTCGCCGAACTGCGCTTCCCACACCACCAGCTCGTTCGGCTCCGAGGTGGAATAGCCGTACTCGAAGCCGAGCACCGCCTCTTCCGAGAGCACCGAGTCGATGACCACGAAGTCGCCCTGGTTGGGCGCGATGTGCGCGAGCGGTACATAGGTTCCGGCATCGAACTTCTCGCGATTCTGGTCGTGCAGCACGGCGTGGCGGTGGAAAAACGTGCCGCGCCCGCTGTCCTGGCCCGAAATGCGCACCGCGTAGCCCTCCTTCAGCAGCGATGCGTAGGCGAGGTTCTCCGCCATGCCCCAATCCACCGGCATCTTGCCCTGGCCCATCAGGCGCCGGTCAGCGATGATCTTCTCCACGCGCGCGTGCAGCTTGAATCCCGGCGGGATGGCGGTGAGCCGCTCGGCGAGCGCCTGCAGGTCGGCGAGCGGCATCTGCGTGTCGTCGTTCTCGTTCCACTTGGTCTTGTTGTACTTGGACCAGTCGACGGCGAACGGCGGCTTGAAGTTGCTGAGGATCGTCTTGTTGGTGTGGTAGCCGCCCTCCATCGCCTGCCGGTAGCCGGCGACGAGCTGCTCGGCCTCCTCGGCCGTCAGCACGCCCTGCGCCACCAGGCGGTCGGCGTAGCGCTTGCGCGTGCCGGGATGGGCGTTGACGATCTTGTACATCAACGGCTGGGTGACCATGGGCTCGTCCTGCTCGTTATGGCCGAGCTTCCTGAAGCACACCAGGTCGACCACCACGTCCTTCTTGAAGGTGTTGCGGTAGTCGAGCGCGATCTCGATCGCCATCACCGCCGCCTCGGGATCGTCGGCGTTGACGTGGAAAATCGGCGCCTCGATCATCTTCATCACGTCGGTGCAGTACAGCGTGCTGCGGATGTCGCGCGTGTCCGAGGTGGTGAAGCCGATCTGGTTGTTGATCACGATGTGCACCGTGCCGCCGGTGCCATAGCCGCGCGTCTGCGACAGGTTCAGCGTCTCCATCACCACGCCCTGCCCGGCCACCGCGGCATCGCCGTGGATCAGCACGGGCAGCACCTGGGAGCCGTCGCGGTCCTTGCGCCGGTGCTGGCGCGCGCGTACCGAGCCCTCCACCACCGGGTTGACGATCTCCAGGTGCGAGGGATTGAAGGCGAGCGTCAGGTGCATCGGCCCGCCCGGCGTGTTGATGTCCGAGGAGAAGCCCTGGTGGTACTTGACGTCGCCGGCGAGCGCCGAATGGTCGTGCTCGCCCTCGAACTCCCGGAACAGGCCCTTGGGCATCTTGCCCAGCGTGTTCACGAGCACATTGAGCCGCCCGCGGTGCGCCATGCCGATCACCAGCTCCTGCACGCCGCCCGCTCCGGCCCGCTGCAGCAGGTGGTCGAGCACCGGAATCAGGGTCTCCCCGCCTTCCAGCGAGAAGCGTTTTTGCCCGACATAGCGCGTGTGCAGGAAGCGCTCCAGCCCCTCGGCCGCGGTGAGGCGCTCGAGGATGTGCTTCTTCTCGTCGGCCGAGAAGCTCGGCCGCGAGCGGATCGGTTCCAGCCGCTCCTGGATCCAGCGCTTCTCGGCGCGGCTCGACAGGTACATGTACTCCACGCCCAGCGTGCCGCAGTAGGTGTCGCGCAGGTGCTGGATGATCTCGCGCAACGTGGCCTGCTCGGCGCCCATGTAGGTGCCGGTGTTGAATGGCGTGTCGAGGTCGGCATCGCCGAGGTCGTAGTAGCCGGGCTCGAGCTCGACGATGTGCGGCTTGGGCAGGCGCTTCAGGGGGTCGAGATCGGCCAGCAGGCTGCCGCGAAAGCGATACTCCGCCACCAGCTGGATCACCGACACCTGCTTGCGGTCGGGCGCAGGGCCGGCCGACCCGCGCGGCACGCCCGCTTTCGCGCGCTGCGCGAAGGCCTCGACAATGGGCGCATGCGCCACATCGACGACCGCGGCACCGGTACCGGGCAGCCGCTGCAGCCGCTCGAAGTACTCGCGCCACTGTGCCGCCACCGACTGCGGATCCTCCAGCCACTGCTCGTAGAGCTGCTCGACGAAGGGCGCGTTGCCGCCGAACAGGTGCGAGTTGCCGAGGAATTCCTTCATCATGACGGCCTCACCTGCGCGACAGCGGCACCACCTCGCGCCGCGGCGCGCCCTTGTAGAGCTGGCGCGGGCGGCCGATCTTGTACTCGGGGTCGGCGATCATTTCCTGCCACTGCGCGATCCAGCCCACGGTGCGCGCGAGGGCGAAGATGCAGGTGAACATCGACACCGGGATGCCGAGCGCGCGCTGCACGATGCCCGAGTAGAAATCGACGTTCGGATACAGCTTGCGGTCGACGAAATACGGGTCCTCGATCGCGATCTTCTCCAGGGCGATGGCGAGCTTGAACAGGCGGTCGTTGTGCAATCCAAGCTCGTTCAGCACCTCGTGGCAGGTCTCGCGCATCAGCTTGGCGCGCGGGTCGTGGTTCTTGTACACGCGGTGGCCGAACCCCATGAGACGCACGCCCGAGTGCTTGTCCTTCACCTTGGCGATGAACTCGCCGATCCTGGAGGCATCGCCGATCTCCTCCAGCATCTGCAGGCAGGCCTCGTTGGCGCCGCCGTGCGCGGGGCCCCACAGGCACGCGATGCCCGCCGCGATGCAGGCGAAAGGATTCGCCCCCGACGATCCCGCCAGGCGCACCGTCGAGGTGGAGGCGTTCTGCTCGTGGTCGGCGTGCAGGATGAAGATGCGATCGAGCGCGCGCACCAGGACGTCGTTGGGCTTGTACTCCTCGCACGGCGTGCCGAACATCATGCGCAGGAAGTTCGCCGTGTACGACAGGTCGTTCTTCGGATACATGAACGGCTGGCCGACGGTGTACTTGTAGGCCATCGCCGTGATGGTCGGCAGCTTGGCGATCAGGCGAAACGCCGAGATCTTGCGGTGCTCGGGGTCGGAGATGTCCAGCGAGTCGTGGTAGAACGCCGACAGCGCGCCGACCACGCCGACCAGCACCGCCATCGGATGCGCGTCGCGCCGGAACCCGGTGAATAAGCGCGTCAACTGGTCGTGCACCATGGTGTGGTGCGTGACGATGCCGTCGAACTCCGCTTTCTGCTTCGGCCCGGGCAGCTCGCCGTTCAGCAGCAGGTAGCACACTTCGAGGAAATCGCAGTGCTGCGCCAGCTGCTCGATGGGATAGCCGCGGTACAGCAGCACTCCCGCGTCGCCGTCGATGTAGGTGATGGTCGAATTGCAGCTCGCCGTCGACAGGAAGCCCGGGTCGTAGGTGAACACCCCGGTCTTGCCGTACAGTGTTCGGATGTCGACCACGTCCGGGCCGATGCTGCCGGAGAGCACCGGAAAATCTATGTTGCGCCCGTCGTGCAGGGTGAGCGTCGCTTTCTTTTCCATGTGCGGTCTCCTCGCTTAGCTGGCGCGCAATCGCGCGACGATGTCCCTGAATTTCCCATCGTAGCGCTCGCTGCGACCGCTGACGATGTCCCACAGATCGTTGTCCGGCAGGTCGAGCAACGGGACCAGCTCGGCGTCCGACGGATTCTGGCGCAGGTATCTTTCCAGCACTAGGTCGAGCTCCAGCAGCCCGCGCCGGCACTTCCACTTCAGGCGTTCGCGCGCCACCCGGTCCATCAGATGGCCCGCTTCAGCATGATTTCCTTGATCTTGCCGATGGCGCGCGTCGGATTGAGGCCTTTCGGGCACGCGTCCACGCAGTTCATGATGCTGTGACAGCGGAACAACCGGTAAGGATCCTCGAGATAGTCGAGGCGCTCGCTGGTGGCCTGGTCGCGCGAGTCGGCGATGAAGCGGTAGGCCTGCAGCAGGCCCGCCGGGCCGACGAACTTGTCCGGGTTCCACCAGAACGACGGGCAGGAGGTCGAGCAGCAGGCGCACAGGATGCACTCATACAGGCCGTTCAGCTCCTCGCGCTCCGCCGGCGACTGCAGCCGCTCGCGCTCCGGCGGCGCCTCGTCGTTGATGACATAGGGCTTGATGGAGTGGTACTGCTTGAAGAACTGCGTCATGTCGACGATCAGGTCGCGGATCACCGGCAGCCCGGGCAGCGGCCGCAGCGTGACGTGCGCCGGCAGGTCGGCGACCTTGGTGACGCAGGCCAGGCCGTTCTTGCCGTTGATGTTGATGGCGTCCGAGCCGCAGACCCCCTCGCGGCACGAGCGCCGGAAGGCGAGCGAATCGTCCTGCGACTTGATGCGCACCAGCGCATCCAGCAGCATGCGGTCGGTCGGCTCGAGCCGGACCTCGTAGTCCTGCAGGTAGGGACGCTCGTCCTTGTGCGGGTCGTAGCGGTAGACGGAGATTTTCATCAGTAGGTGCGCACCTTGGGTTCGAAGGAGTCGACCGTGAGGGGCTTGAGGTGCACCGGCTTGTAGGCGAGCCGGTTGCCTTCCTTGGTCCAGAGCGTGTGCTTCAGCCAGTTCTGGTCGTCGCGCTCGGGGAAATCGGCGCGCGCCTGCGCGCCGCGGCTTTCCTGCCTCGCCTGCGCCGACACGACCGTGGACAGGGCCGATTCGACGAGGTTGTCCAGCTCCAGCGCCTCGATGCGCGCGGTATTGAACACTTTCGACTTGTCCTGGATGAAGCTGCGCTGCGCGCGCGCCGCGATTTCCTGCATCTTCTCGACACCCTTAGCCAGGTCGTCGGGAAAGCGGAACACGCCGCAATGCGCCTGCATGATCTTTCGCAGGTCGGCGCCCACCTCGGACACGCGCTCGCCGGAGGGCGCCGCATCGAGCCGCGCCAAACGCGTGCGCGAGACCTCGCCCGCGTCCTTCGGCAGGTTGCGGTGCGGCCGCGGCAGCGAGCGGATGTCCTTGATCATCTGCTCGCCCGAGGACTTGCCGAACACCAGGAGATCCAGCAGCGAGTTGGTGCCCAGCCGGTTGGCGCCGTGCACCGACACGCACGAGCATTCGCCGGCGGCGTAGAACCCCTGCACGATGGCCTCGTGGCTCGCGCCTTCCGGCACCACCACCTGCCCCATGTAGTTGGCCGGGATGCCGCCCATCTGGTAGTGCACGGTCGGCACCACCGGGACCGGTTCGCGGATCGGATCGGCGTTGGCGAATTTGATGGCGATCTCGCGGATGCCCGGCAGGCGCTGGTTGATCACTTCGGGCCCGAGGTGATCGAGCTTCAGCATGACGTGGTCGCCTTCCGGCCCGCAGCCGCGACCTTCCTTGATCTCGGTGGTCATGGCGCGCGACACCACGTCGCGGCTGGCCAGGTCCTTGGCGTTGGGCGCGTAGCGCTCCATGAAGCGCTCGCCGTCCTTGTTCAGGAGATACCCGCCCTCGCCGCGCACACCCTCGGTGATGAGGACGCCGGCCCCGTACACGCCGGTGGGGTGGAACTGGTAGAACTCCATGTCCTGCAGCGGAATGCCGGCGCGCGCCGCCATGCCCAGGCCGTCGCCGGTGTTGATGAACGCGTTGGTGCTGGCGGCGTAGATGCGCCCGGCGCCGCCGGTGGCGAACAGGGTCGCCTTGCCCTGGAAGATACTGACCTCGCCGGTTTCCATCTCGAGCGCGGTGACGCCGATCACCGCGCCGTCCTGCGGATCGCGGATCAGGTCGAGCGCCATCCACTCGACGAAGAACTGGGTGTTGGCCCGCACATTCTGCTGGTACAGCGTGTGCAACATGGCGTGCCCGGTGCGATCGGCAGCGGCGCAGGCGCGCATTGCCATCTTTGCGCTGCCGTAGTCCTGCGTGTGCCCGCCAAACGGGCGCTGGTAGATCTTGCCGTTCTCGAGGCGATCGAACGGCATGCCCATGTGCTCGAGCTCGACCACCACTTCGTTGGCGCGCCGGCACATGTACTCGATGGCGTCCTGGTCGCCGAGGTAGTCCGACCCCTTCACGGTGTCGTACATGTGCCAGTGCCAGTTGTCCTCGGTGGAATTGGCGAGCGGCGCGGCAATTCCCCCTTGCGCCGCGACAGTGTGCGAGCGCGTGGGAAAGACCTTCGTCAGCACGGCCACCTTGAGGTTGGCGCGCGCCAGCTCCAGCGCCGCGCGCAGCCCGGAGCCGCCCGCCCCCACCACGATCGCGTCGAACCTGCGTACGGGAAGCGCCAAGCTCATCTCCAGAGGATCTGGATCGTCCAGCCGAGATAGCCGGCAACGGCGAGCAGCACGGCGACTTCGAGGGTCAGGCGCGCGCCCGCCGGCTTCACATAGTCCATGAGGATGTCCCGCATTCCCACCCAGGCATGCCACGCGAAGCTGGCGGCGAACAGCAGCGTCGCCACGCGCATCCAGCCCTGCGCAAACAGGTCCTTCCATACGGCATGGCTGATGGGCGCGCCCCCGATCAGCACCGCGAGCACGATCACCGTGTACACCGCCATGATGGCGGCGGTGATGCGCTGCGCCAGCCAGTCGCGCAGGCCGTAGTGCGCGCCCGTGACGACGCGCTCTACCACAGCTTCCATCCCAACCAGGCGGTGAGCGCGAGGCTCACCCACAGCACGGCAATGCTGGTGCGCCTTGCTGTCGCAAGATCCACGCCCTTGTCGAGGTCGAGGAACAGAAAGCGGATACCGGCGCAGAAATGATGGCAGTAGGCCCAGATCAGCGCGAGCAGCGCGAGTTTCACCGGCAACAGCCCAGCGGTGCGGCGCATGGCCTCGAACCCTTCTTCAGACGCGAGGCTGCGGTCGAGGAGGAACAGCAGCCACGCGGCTGCCACGAACAGCAGCAAGCCGCTGATCCGATGCAGGATCGACACCCACCCGGCCAGCGGCAGCCGGATTTCGAACAGCAACGCGGTGAGGCTGAGGTATTTCGGCCGTGCTTTTCTTATTGTTGCGTTCGCCATGTGTGGGTCGGGTGAGCGGCAGGCGCTTGGGGCGATCAATATTGATTATAGCTCCGTAGCGCATTGATTGAGTTCCCTTTGTGCACTGCGTTTCGCGCGCGCGCTGCGGTAGAATTGCAGGCGTCCCTTCGTCCCGCATCCGGAGCCCTCGCACATGTCCAAAGCGCCTGTTCGCGTCGCCGTTACCGGCGCTGCCGGCCAGATCGGCTACAGCCTCCTGTTTCGCATCGCGAGCGGCGACATGCTCGGCAAGGACCAGCCCGTCATCCTGCAGCTGCTGGAGATTCCCGACGAGAAAGCGCAGAAGGCCCTGAAGGGCGTGATGATGGAGCTGGACGACTGCGCCTTCCCGCTGCTGCACGGCATGCAGCCCGCGTCCGACCCGATGGTCGCGTTCAAGGATGCCGACATCGCGCTTCTCGTCGGCGCGCGCCCGCGCGGACCCGGCATGGAGAGGAAGGACCTGCTCGAAGCGAACGGCAAGATCTTCGCGCCCCAGGGCCAGGCGCTCGACAAGGTCGCCAAGCGCGACGTCAAGGTGCTGGTGGTCGGCAATCCGGCCAACACCAACTGCCTGATCGCGATGAAGAACGCAAAGCACCTGGCGCCGACGCAATTCACCGCCATGATGCGCCTGGACCACAACCGCGCCACCTCGCAGATCGCGCAGAAAATCGGCAAGCCGATCGCGTCGGTGAAGAAGGTGACGGTGTGGGGCAACCACTCGGCCACCCAATACCCGGATCTGTTCCAGGCCGAATGCGAGGGCAATCGCGTCTGGCCGATGATCAACGACCAACCCTGGCTCGAAAGCACGTTCATCCCCACGGTGCAGAAACGCGGCGCCGCCATCATCGAGGCGCGCGGCCTGTCTTCCGCCGCGAGCGCCGCCAATGCGGCGATCGACCACATGCGCAACTGGGTGCTCGGCACGCCAGCCGGGGACTGGGTCAGCATGGGGGTTCCCGCCGACGGCAGCTACGACATCGCCGAAGGCGTGCTCTACGGGTACCCCGTCACCTGCAAAGACGGCAGGTACCAGATCGTGAAGGGCATCGAGGTATCGGCGTTCAGCCGCAAGCGCATGGACGCCACGCTCAAGGAGTTGCACGAGGAGCGCGACGGCGTCAAGCACCTGCTCGGCGCATGACCCCGGGCGCGAAGTTCAGGCAGGCATTGAAGGAGGAGCGGCCGCTGCAGGTCATCGGCGCGATCTGCGCCTATCACGCGCGCCTCGCGCAGCGCAGCGGCTACAAGGCGCTGTACCTCTCGGGCGGCGGCGTCGCCGCAGGCTCGCTCGGCATGCCCGATCTCGGCATCTCCAACCTCGACGACGTGCTGATCGACGTGCGTCGCATCACGGACGTGTGCGACCTGCCGCTGCTCGTCGACTGCGACACGGGATTCGGCGCGAGCGCCTTCAACGTCGGTCGCACCGTGCGCTCGCTGATCAAGGCGGGCGCCGCCGCCACGCATATCGAGGACCAGGTGGGCGCCAAGCGCTGCGGTCATCGTCCCGGCAAGGAACTGGTGTCGGCCGACGAGATGTGCGACCGCCTCAAGGCTGCCGTCGACGCGCGCACCGATCCCCAGTTCGTCATCATGGCGCGCACCGACGCCGTCGCGGGCGAAGGCCTCGACGCAGCGCTCGAGCGCGCCGTGAAGTACGCGCAGGCCGGCGCCGACATGATCTTCGCCGAGGCGGTCACCGAGCTCGCCCAGTACCGCAAGTTCGTCGAAACGCTCAAGGTGCCGGTGCTCGCCAACATCACCGAGTTCGGCAAGACGCCGCTGTTCACGCTCGAGGAGCTGCGCTCGGCGGGCGTGGCCATCGCGCTGTATCCGCTGTCGGCGTTCCGCGCCATGAACCAGGCCGCCCTCGCCGTGTACCAGGCGGTGCGCCGCGACGGCACGCAAAAGCACGTCCTCGCCACCATGCAGACCCGGGACGAGCTGTACGACTACCTCGACTACCACGCCTACGAGAAAAAACTCGATGAGCTCTTCGCCCAACGCCCCTAAGCCCAAGAAATCGGTCGCGCTGTCGGGCGTGACCGCCGGCAACACCGCGCTGTGCACCGTCGGCCGCACCGGCAACGACCTGCACTACCGCGGCTACGACATCCTCGATTTTGCCGACGAGGCCGAATTCGAGGAAGTGGCGCACCTGCTGGTGCACGAAAAGCTGCCGAACGCCGCCGAGCTCGCCGCCTACAAGGCGAAACTGAAGCAGCTGCGCGGCCTGCCCGCGCCGCTGCGCACGACGCTGGAGCAGCTGCCGAAAAGCGCGCATCCGATGGACGTGCTGCGCACCGGCTGTTCGGTGCTCGGCACGCTCGAGCCGGAGGCCGAGGCGCACCCGGTCGAGGGCGCGCGCGCCATCGCCGACCGGTTGATGGCGAGCTTCGGCTCGATGCTGTTGTACTGGCACCACTACGCGCACCACGGCAAGCGCATCGAGACGCAGACCGACGACGACTCCATCGGCGGCCATTACCTGCACCTGCTGCACGGCAAGCCACCCTCCCCGCTCCATGTGCGCGCCATGCACACTTCGCTCGTGCTGTACGCCGAGCACGAATTCAACGCCAGCACCTTCACCTGCCGCGTGATCACCGGCACCGGCTCTGACATTTACTCCGCCATCACCGGCGGCATCGGCGCACTGCGCGGCCCCAAGCACGGCGGCGCGAACGAGGTTTCCGACGAGATCCAGAAGCGCTACCGGACCGCTGACGAGGCGGAGGCCGACATTCGCCGGCGCCTCGCCGCCAAGGAAGTGGTGATCGGCTTCGGCCACCCGGTCTACACGGTGGCCGACCCGCGCAACAAGGTGATCAAGGCGGTCGCCGAGCGCCTGTCGCAGGAAGCGGGCGACATGACCCAGCAGCGGATCGCCGATCGCATCGAATCGGTGATGGGGGCCGAAAAGAAGATGTTCGCCAACCTCGACTGGTTCAGCGCGGTGTCCTACAGCAAGATGGGCGTGCCGACCCTGCACTTCACGCCGCTGTTCGTGATCTCGCGCACCAGCGGCTGGTCGGCGCACATCATCGAGCAGCGGATCGACGGCAAGATCATCCGCCCGAGCGCGAACTACACCGGCCCCGAGAACCTGGGCTGGGTGCCACTCAAGCAAAGGACCTAGGCATGTACGAGTCGGAGCTCACACGCTTCATGCGCCGCTACCTCGAGGAGCATCCCGAGGAGCTCGAGTCGCAGAAGAAGGGCCGCGCCGTCTGGTGGGACAAGACCGAGCGAACCCGCGGCCCGCTGCCCGCGCCGCGCCACACGCCGCGCGCGGGTGGCAACGAGTACACGTTCGAGCCGCTGTCCGAGAAAGAATGATGTCCGCGCACATTTCCAACGTCCGCCCGAGGCCGGACAAGGTCCTGAAGCTGATCGCGGACTACGCGACGAAGTACGAGGTGAAGAGCGACCTCGCCTACGAGACGGCGCGCTATTGCCTGATGGACACGCTGGGCTGCGGCTTCGAGGCGCTCGAGTACCCGGCGTGCACCAAGCTGCTCGGGCCGATCGATCCCGAGACGGTGACCCCGCGCGGGGCCAAGGTGCCCGGCACCCGGTTCCAGCTCGACCCGGTGCAGGCGGCGTTCAGCCTCGGCGCCATGATTCGCTGGCTGGACTTCAACGACACCTGGCTGGCCGCGGAGTGGGGCCACCCTTCCGACAATCTCGGCGGCATCCTCGCCACCGCCGACTGGCTCTCGCGCAACGGCCAGTCGATCACCATGCGGGACGTGCTCACCGCGATGATCAAGGCGCACGAGATCCAGGGCGTGATCGCGCTGGAGAATTCGTTCAATCGCGTCGGCCTCGACCACGTGGTGCTGGTGAAGGTCGCCTCCACCGCCGTGGTCGCGCACCTGCTGGGCTGCACCGACGACCAGGTGGTCAACGCCGTGTCGCAGGCCTGGGTGGATGGCCAAAGCTTGCGCACCTACCGCCACGCGCCGAACACGGGCTCGAGGAAGAGCTGGGCCGCGGGCGACGCCACCTCGCGCGCCGTGCGCCTGGCGCTGATCTCGAAGACCGGCGAGATGGGCTATCCGTCGGTGCTCACGGCGAAGACCTGGGGTTTCTACGATGTCCTGTTCAAGGGCAAGCCGTTCAAGTTCCAGCGCAAGTTCGGCAGCTACGTGATGGAGAACGTGCTGTTCAAGATTTCCTTCCCGGCGGAATTCCACTCGCAGACCGCGGTCGAATGCGCCATGCAACTGCATCCGCTGGTGAAAGACCGCATCAAGGACATCCAGAAGATCACCATCCGCACGCACGAGGCGGCCATCCGCATCATCGACAAGAAGGGCCCGCT
>Ga0105095_10001307_pt1 | contig 13019 bp, 10 predicted proteins | sample PPLLak2March2015_2_FD_79180 | JGI IMG/M metagenome (GOLD analysis project Ga0105095, IMG submission 79180) | Freshwater sediment microbial communities from Prairie Pothole Lake near Jamestown, North Dakota, USA - PPLs Lake P8 Core (3) Depth... | ecosystem: Environmental > Aquatic > Freshwater >... | reverse complement strand
GATTCCACAATACGCCCGGCGTACATGATATATATCCTTTGAGCGTAACGGGCGACGACGCCCAGGTTATGGGTCACGATAACCAGCGAGGTCTTAAGACGCTGTACCAGGTCTTTCATAAGCTCCAGGAGCTGCGCCTGGGTGGTCGCATCAAGAGCGGTAGTGGGCTCGTCCGCAATGAGAATATGCGGGTTGCAGGAAAGAGCCATGGCTATCATCACGCGCTGCCGCATTCCCCCGCTAAAATGATGGGGATAACCTTCAATACGCCTTTCCGCGGCGGGGATGCCTACCTGGCCCATTAGCTCAATGGCTCTTGCCCGGGCGGCTTCTTCATTCATTTTCATGTGCAGCACCAGCATCTCCGTGAGTTGCTGCCTGATGGTCAACACCGGATTGAGAGACGTCATCGGCTCCTGGAATATCATCGCTATCTTCGCTCCGCGTACGGCGCGCATCTCCGGGCCATTAGCCGGGTATTTAAGCAGGTCCTGGCCGTGGAAAATTATCTCGCCCCCGATGATTTTTCCGGGTGGCCTGATGAGCTGCATTACGGAGAGCTGGCTGACGGATTTACCGCAACCGCTTTCCCCCACCAGCCCGATAATTTCCTGCTCATTGATGTAATAGGAAACTCCGTCCACCGCTTTTACCACGCCGCTTTCCGTCTTGAAGTGCGTTACCAGGTCATTTACTTTTAGTATCTCAACCACGTTAAATCCTCGTTTAGAGTATGCCCCGGAGCCTCGGGTCTAAAGCGTCCCTCAAACCGTCTCCCACCAGGTTGAATGCGAATACCACCAGCATAATAGCGATCCCCGGCGAGATGGATAACCAGGGATGCGTGAGCAGATACCGGCGTCCGTCAGCAACCATAGCGCCCCAGGCCGCATCCGGCGGCTGTATCCCGACTCCGAGGAAACTCAAAGTCGCTTCTGCGAGTATAAGCGCGCCTAACTGGATGGTAATCAACACTATCATCGAGGGAAGGCTGTTGGGGAGGATGTGCATGAACATCACCCTTACATTACTGGCACCCATGGCCCGTTCTGCCAGAACGTAGTCGTTTTCTCTAATAGTGAGCGTCAAACCGTGCATTACCCGGGCATAACCCGGTAAGGTAGCCACACTTAAGGCGATAACCACGTTAAGAAGGCCACTCCCCAGGACGGCGGAAATAACCAGGGCCAGCAAAATCATAGGAAAGCCCATCAGGGCATCTATGATCCTCATGATAACCATATTGGTAATACCGCCGGCATATCCTGCCAGCATCCCCAGACCCACGCCGATAACCCCGGCTAATATGACCGAGCCGAAGCCAACTGCCAGCGCCGTCCGGGAACCATAAATCAGGCGGCTTAAACTATCTCTGCCCTGAATATCCGTCCCCAGCCAGTGTTTCCAGCTGGGCTGCTGCAGGGATTCCGCCATGTCTCCGGTTACCGGGCTGAACGGCGCCAGTAAGGGAGCAAAAATAGCGGTAAGAACAAGCAGCGCCAGTATGATTAGTCCGAACAAGACTATTTTCCGTTGAAAAAATACCCTGAAAAAGCGCTGCCATTCGCTGACACGCGGTGGTGCTTCACGGAATTCGTTAATGATCGCCTGTTTTGCCATCAGTTAAATACTTCCCTATTCATATCGGATCCTGGGGTCGAACCAGCCGTAGGATATATCAACGATTAAGTTAACTACGATAACTATGAAAGCAATGATCAATGTTGTCGACTGTACGACCTGGTAGTCCTGGTTAAACACGCTGGTAATCAGCAATCTGCCGATGCCCGGGATGGCGAAAACCTGTTCGATCACCACCTGTCCACCCACCATCAAGCCCAGTCCTATGCCCATCAGGGTTATTACCGGGATAAGGCTGTTCTTAAGCATATGTTTCATCACCACGGCGCGTTCCGTCAAGCCCTTAGACCAGGCGGTACGGATATAATCCTGGGAAATGACTTCAAGCACACTCGAGCGCATCTGGCGTGCAATTACCGCCCAACCCATCAAAGAAAGACAAACAACGGGCAGGACAGACTCATGGATATTCGCGGCAAAGTTCTCCCAGGGAAGGTGGTAGCTGGCGATGGGGAACCAATCAAGCTTCAGCCCGAAGATGTATATCAGTACAATGCCCAGCCAGAATACCGGCACGGATACACCGATATACGATAAGATCGTGGAAAAAGTATCCAGCCATTTGCCTCTCCTGAGGGCGGCTACCATTCCCAGCCCCATACCGAGGATATTGTACAAGATAAAAGATTTAATACCCAGGTCCAGGGTGATAGGGAAACGCTGTAATAAAAGACCTCCGACGTCATCATGGTAATAGATGGATTCTCCCATGTTTCCCTGCACGACGCCGGATATCCAGTTCCAATACTGGACTATTAACGGTTTATCCAGTCCGTACTTGATGTAAAGCTGTTCAAGCTGTTCTTGAGAAATACTGCCCGACCCCGCTTGTTGCCCCAGGAATATTACTAAAGGATCGCCGGGAAGCAGCTGCATTACAAAGAAAACGATGAGGGTTACGATGAGTAGGACAACAATTGCCCCGAGCAGCCTGCGTAAGATATATGCGGTCATTTCAAAACAAAATCCCTGATTGCATTATACTGGATTATTCTAAAAAGAACCAAACTGGCATAAGCTCATTCGAAAGCATTTTCAGGATAAAACCTTAGATGGGCGGCAGTAAACCCTCGTTCTATAAAAAACCGGGGAGGGCCCTCCTCCGTTATTTGGAGAGCCCCCCGGTTCGTTCAAGTTAGTTCACGATACGTTCTAGGACTAGTGTTCGTCCATGTATACGTTTTCCCAGTCTACCCGGATAAACCCATGGCGGTAGATTTCGGTATGGACGTAATCCGCACTGACGGTAGCAGCAGGAACCCACCACAGAGGGCAGATAATGGCTTCTTCATACATGTATTGCATGATTTCTTCTGTCGCCGCTTTCTGTCCCGCGCTATCCGCAATCAATACTACGTCTTTATCAAAGGCGATTTGTGTTGCATCCCTCTTATAGCTCGCCAGGTTGGACTTGGGGTCAGTGCTGAACCAGGACATGTAGGTGGCCAGGTAGTTGACATCCATTCCATAGAACATCTGGACGGTGTCTTCCCAGCCGGCACCGAATACACTGCCGAAGAACCTGCCCGGGTCAGCGATATCAAGAGTAACATCGAAGCCGGCCGCATCCAGATACTGTTTGAGAGCTTCACCGGCATCGACGCTGGCGGGAACGTTCTGTATCATCAAGGTGACGGGGCAGCCATCTGTGTAGCCGGCATCCTCCAGTAGTTGTCTGGCTCTGGCCGCGTCGTAACCGCGTACCGGCAGACTGGGGATGTAACCCCATTCCGTGCTGGGCGCTATCTGGGAAGACGCCTTGTAGTAACCGAGGCCGAGCGCCTGGGTTATTGTGGGTCTGTCAAGGGCATATTCCAGCGCTTCACGCACTCTCTTGTCATGCCACTTGGAGTCGGGGTCAACCGTGTTGCCCAGTATCATCTGAGGCAGACCGGGCCAGTAGGTCTGAACTTTATAGCCTTTGGGGGCAAGCTCAGCCCAGTCCTGGGCGGAGTGGCCCTGGTACCATAGATCGATATCACCGGACTGAAGCAGGCTGGAGGCGGTGGTTGTCTCGGTGATGATCCGGAACTCAAGTCCATCAAGGTAAGGCTTGCCATCCTGCCAGTAATCTTCGAACTTTTCCCAGGTGATGCTGACATCGCGCTTGTATTCCTTGAGCTTGAAGGGACCGGTCCCCACGACATGGTCAACAGCCCAGGCAATACCTGCTTCGTTGGTTGTCGTCGCATCGCCGCCGGTGGCAGCCATCCAGGCTGCTTTGGAATAAATGGCAGTCCAGCCCCAGTTGAATTCATACTGGTTGCTGTACTCGGTGAAACGGATGATTACGGTATTGTTATCAGGAGTATCGATGCTGATGATTTTATCCGCGTCCTGTAGCCAGCCGCTATCGATCTGCTGCTGGAAGTTCCATTTAACGACGTCGGCCGTCATAACCGAGCCATCATGGAACTTGACGCCCTCTCTCAGGTTGAAGGTGAATGTTTTAGCATTCGGGTCAATCGTGTATGATTCGCACAGGAAAGGTATCCAGCCGCGGTTGCCCTGCTCGTCAACAAAGGGCTCTACCAGGAATTCCACGGCAGGCATCATATAAGTGGCATCCCCAGGTCCCATCTGTCCCCGGTAGCTCATCATTAACGGGCCGGCGGTGATAACACCTTTCAAAATACCTCCGGTCGTCTTTTCGTCGCCTCCTCCGCAGCCTCCAAGGAAAAGAGAGCTGATCAATAAAACCGCGAGAAATGCAAAAAGTAGTTTTTTCAAAGTCCTTCTCCTCCTATTGTGGTTCGCAGGTTTTGTAATATTTCATACATTGGTCAATCATGTCATAATTGCCCTCCTTTACGGTTTAAAGCGAAATCATAAATTACGTTCGTATTATAGACGCCGCACAAATTTATGTTCAAACAAGATTGTAAGAGTTTTGTTTTTAATTGTCAATTTGTTTTTATGATACCTAGTATTTTTTAAGATAAATTTTAGTCGCTAAAGCGATAAGGTAGTGAATCACTAAATCTTGCGAACGAGCACACCACGTTGATAACCCCGTAAGCTCAAGGTAAAATATCACCATGAACAATAGTGAACATGAAATTAAACCTAAGCCTTTCCCGCAAAAAAGTACCGGGTTCAATTCACCCGCCTGGCTCAAACAGGCCATTTTTTACCAGGTTTATCCCCAGAGTTTTTATGATACTAACGGCGACGGCATCGGGGACATCCCCGGGATAATTCAAAAATTGGACTACCTGCAATGGCTGGGCATCAACGGGATTTGGATAAACCCCTGTTTTGCTTCCCCTTTCCAGGATGCCGGCTATGACGTGGCCGATTATTACCGGATCGCGCCACGCTACGGGACTAACCGCGACCTCTATCGACTCTGTCGTGAAGCCCACCGGCGCGGAATCAGAGTCTGCCTCGACCTGGTGGCCGGGCATACTTCCGTCGATCATCCATGGTTTAAGTCTTCCTCCCGCTTTAAGCGAAACAAATACTCTGACCGTTACATCTGGTCATCCTCCGCCAAAGCCGGATCAAATGCGGCGCTTTCACTCATACGGGGACGTTATGAGAGAAATAGATACTATCTCGCCAATTGCTTTGATTTCCAGCCTGCTTTAAACTACGGATTCGCCAAACCGGACCAACCGTGGCAGCAACCGGTAGATGCGCCCGGACCGCTTGAAACCCGCAAAGATTTGATTAAAATCATGACTTATTGGCTTGGGCATGGGGTAGACGGATTTCGCGTCGATATGGCTTTCTCCCTGGTGAAAATGGACCCGGGCCATGAAGAGACGATAAAGTTATGGCAGGACATCGGGCGGAAAATACGCGCGCATTATCCCGATACAATCTTGATCTCCGAATGGGGAAACCCCGGGGAATCAATTGCCGCTGGCTTCGATATTGATTTTATGCTGCACTTCGGAGTGGAGGGTTACCCCGACCTCCTGCTTAACAGGAACTGCTTCTTTCGCCGGAGCGGCGCCGCGGACATAGGGTTTTTTTTAAAATCTTATCTGGAGCTGGCTGCCAGGACCAGAGGTAAAGGCCTGATTTCTATACCCAGCAGTAATCATGATATCAAGAGGCCCCGCGCTGACGGCCGGACGATTAGTGAACTCAAGGTGATTTTCTCGTTTTTACTGACCTGGCCGGGAGTGCCTTTTATCTATTATGGTGACGAAATTGGCATGCGTTTCATACCCGGCTTGACATCCAGGGAGGGAGGCTACGATCGTACCGGCTCGCGCACTCCCATGCAATGGGCGGACGCGCCTAACGCCGGCTTTTCCACCGCTGACAAACGGCGGCTTTATCTTCCCTTGGATTCACGCCGGGACCGTCCCATTGTTGAAAAACAGGCCGGAGATGCCCGTTCACTTCTTAACCACGTGCGCAAACTGATTGCCTTGAGGAAATGTTCGCCTGCTCTTCAAGACGATGGCGCTCTTATTCCTCTCCGGACCGGAAATAACCACCACCACTTCGCTTATCTGCGTCAATCAGGGAGCGAGCGGTTCCTTACCGTGCTGAATCCTTCTGCCGAACCATCCCAAATTCGGATAAACGGCATAAAACCTGATAACATGGCCTCCCGGATCTGTCACGGGATAAAAGTGCGGATTGAAGGCGATGATCTTCTGATTACGTTAGCCGGAGTGTCCTGCGGCGTCTTTAAGCTTTAGAAGAAGATCCGATTCCTTGATTGGTTCTCTTAGCTAACTCTAAAGCTCCGATCACACCCGCCAGGTCGCCCAGCGCCGGAGCCACAATATAACAGTCCATATCCTTCATGATTGCTTCTGTACGGATATACCCGTTCAGAACATCTGCCGCTTTACGACGCACTGCCGCTATAAGGCCGGGATTTTTCATTAACCCACCGCCAATAATGATACGTTGCGGGGATATGGTACATATGAAGTTATTGACCGCTAAGGCCAGGTAGCTTACCTCCAGTTCCCACGCAGGATGGTCGGGAGGGAGCTTTTCAGGCGATTGTCCCCAGCGTAGCTCCATGGCTTTTCCGGACGCCAGGCCTTCCAGGCAATCGCCATGGAAAGGGCAGCACCCCCGGTACGGGTCCATTTTCCAATCGTGAGGGATGCGTATGTGTCCCATTTCAGGGTGCAGCAGCCCATGCATCAATCCCCCGTTTACCATACCGCCGCCTCCAATACCTGTACCTACCGTAAGATAGATAAAAGTGTTAAGCCCCCTGGCGGCCCCCCAGACCTGTTCACCCAGTGCAGCGCCATTCACATCGGTATCAACAGATACCGGTATATTTAGCTGGTTGCGTATCTTCTGGACGATGTTGACGTTAGACCAGGAGTGTTTTGGCGTGGTGGTAATATATCCGTAGGTTGCGGAAGTCCGGTCCAGGTCCAGAGGGCCGAAAGACGCTATGCCTATCGCGGTAAGCGGTCTTTGGCGGGAATTGCTTTTAAAGAAATCGATTGCCTTTTCGATGCTCTCATCGGGAGCTAGCGTGGCAAACTGAGTTTTTATCAGGTCATCCGGTGTTGTACCGATGGCGCAAACACACTTCGTTCCTCCTGTTTCAATTCCGCCGTAAACCTTGTCTATCATTGTATCTCGGCGCGGTCACCAGATTATTCGCGGTTGCGAAATCAGCTTTATCTGATTATAGACCTCCCGGTTAGAATAGTGAAATTTATCAGAATTTAGTTTTATAATGTTGGAGATCTGGAGGTCGCGAAAATGAATGTAAGAGAAGTAGTTGAGGTCATCCTGGAGATTAACGGCAGAAACGAGATCAAAAACACATGTGACCAGTTGATCGAAGGCGACTGGGATCGTCAGGTCACCGGCGTGGCCACCACGTTTATGGCCACCGTCGACGTAATCAACCGGTCAATCGCCAGGGGCTGCAACCTGATCATCACCCATGAACCAACTTATTTTACCGGCTCAGACCGGACGGAATGGTTGAAATCTGATCCGGTCTATCAACGGAAAAAGGCCTTAATAGACGATAACCGGATATCTATCTGGCGTTACCATGATCATATGCATATCGGCAAAACCGATCTCATCTATACCGGGTTATTGAAATACATGGGATGGACAGATTATCTTGACACCGGAATCCCGCAGCCGCATTGCTACACGATTCCTTCGACCTCGGTGACTGATCTGGTTGGCTTTCTAAAGGAAACACTTGGCATGAAAGTTATTCGGGTCGTCGGAGACCCGGACATGAAATGCAGCCGGGTTGGGATACTGGTTGGCGGCGGCAGCCTTGGTCTCGGCCAGGAAGAAATGCCGGCCAGGTTGATGCACGACCGGCAGCTGGAAGTCATGATCTGTGGTGAAATCACCGAATGGACACTTAGTGCCTATGTCCGTGACGCTGCCGCTTTGGGCTTTAGTAGAGCTATGATCATCGTCGGCCATGAACGAAGTGAGGAACCCGGTATGAAAGCTCTGGCCGAACGGCTTCAGCCCCTGCTGAGAGGAATTCCGGTCCATTTTTCAGATGCTGGAGAGCCTTTCGTTTATCTATGAAATAATATAATAAATACCGGCCCGCCCCTGGACGCCACCGGGCTTTACTGCTATAGTGCCCGTTACTCAACGTCGTTTTTCAATTCCATTGATATTCAGTACATGACTATTATACCTAGTTGACCATAGTACCTAGAATATCTATACTATGCAGTAATATGTATTTCTCTACCTGTCATCAATACCAGCTTGAACATCAGGGCCGGATTATAAAATGACCAACTCTTTTGCGGCTAAATACGGCCCGTGGGCATTGGTCACCGGCGCTTCCCGGGGGCTCGGTGCTGAGTTCGCCCGCCAATGTGCGGAACGGGGCCTTAATATCATACAAATTGCCACTAATGCCGCTTTGCTCAAAGCGCAGGCTGATGCCATTATCCGGGATTATGCCGTTGAAGTCAGGACAATAGCGCTCGACTTAAGCCGGGAGGATATATTGCCGGAGATTACTCCCGTAACCGACTCCCTGGAGGTTGGCCTGCTGGTGAATAACGCGGGCATCTCAAGGGTACGCCCCTTTCTGGAACATAGCCTCGACCAGCTTGTAAAGCAGTTGCATGTCAATACGCGGGCTGGTCTGGTTCTGGCCTATCACTTCGGCAGGAAAATGGCCGAACGCAGACGCGGAGGCATCATTTTTCTCTCTTCCGGTTCGGCCATGTGTGGGACCGCCTATTGCGCCAATTATGCGGGGACGAAGGCCTATAACCTGGTAATCGCCGAGTCCCTCTGGTACGAACTCCGCCGGTATGGGGTCGACGTGCTCGGATTTATGGCGGGCTCGACGAAAACGCCCGGCTGGGATGCCAACGAGCCGAAGCCTTACCGCTTCGTGAAGGTGATGGATGTGAAGCCGGTCGTCGCCGAGGCGCTGGAAGCGCTGGGGAAAAAACCAAGTCTCATCGCGGGGAGATCCAACCGGCTGGGATACTTTTTAATGGGGAGGACGGTTTCCCGCGCCCGGGCTATTCGCATCGTTAGCAAATCAATAGAAAAGATGTTCGGCCCGTTCGATGATACTGTTTGAAGGCTGAAGATAAAAAACAAGGAGGCCTAGCCGATGGCTATATTTGATCCTGATATCGTCCATAAGTGTGCTATCGAGTGCCTGGGACTGCCCAAGCCGCAGATGTTCGAAACTTTCGCCAAAGCCCTCGCAACACATTATCCAAAGCTGCTCGATTTCTCGCAACCCTGGATATACAGCATCGCCGGGGGCGCCATGATCCAGATGAAGCTCTATTATGCTTCAACGTCCGAATACATCATGGTCTGGGGAACTCCCATCGGGTCCGAAGGCCATTCCGGGCGTCATTTCACCGGGTTCTGGGATACCGTTATCGACGGGGAGACCTGGTATTATGGTGAGGGCCAGTTCGAGAAGACGATTTATAAGCCCGGCGATCGCATCTACGTCGGCCCGGGGCAGGCCCGGGCTATGAATTTCACCAACGGCGTATGGGCGGTCGAATATGCGCGCGGTTTTATCCCGCTGAGCATGCCTTTCGGAATAGCCGAAGAGATATTCATCTGCCTGGACTTTGTAACTGCGCTTCAGACGGTGAGTCTCTATACCGACCTCACCGCCCAGGCCTGGGGCCATAAACTTGTCATCCTGAAGCCATTCACCATACCCGTGAGTTTTCTGGCCCACAGGTTGACCAGGGCGCTGGAACCGACGCCGCAGGTGAAAGCGATCCCTAAAAAGAATATCGGCTGGTTTCAAAAGAAGGGCTAACGAATTCCGGGGCCGCTCCCGTTTAAACGATGGCATCCGGCCAACCCGGCACTCCGGTTTGCCTTTTTCCCAAAGAATATATTAGTTTCAATACTGCGCTATAAGAAAAAACGGCATCTCCATGTTCGCGCACTCTCCTCGGAAGATGATGGGTGCTATCGTATTTGCTACGCCCTGTTTTTCGCCTTATACTAGGGCGTAGGAAACCTATGGCTGAGAAGATCCTGATCGTAGAAGACGATGCTAACCTGCAGGAGACGATAAAGTACAATCTCCGCAAGGAAGGCTACGATATCGTCACCGCCAGCGATGGTGAGCAGGCATTGGCGGCAGCCCGCCGGGAAAAACCCGACCTCCTTGTCCTCGATGTAATGCTGCCGAAGTTGAACGGTTTTGAGGTCTGCCGTACTCTCCGCAAAGAAATGACGGTCCCTATCTTAATGCTGACCGCCAAAGCCGACGAGACCGATAAGATCGTCGGGCTGGAAATAGGTGCCGACGATTACATGACCAAGCCCTTCAGCATGAGAGAGCTGCTGGCTCGCGTCAGGGCGATGCTGCGGCGCGCGAAAATGGCAGATACGCCGCCGGCCGGCAGTGCCGGCATCATTAAGGCCGGTCAGCTGGAAGTGGATGTTGCCCGCCACACGGTTTCCCTATCAGGGAAGGTAATAGAACTCACCCCTAAGGAATTCGACCTGCTGGCTTTCCTGGCCGGGAATAAAGGACTGGTGTTCAGTAGAGAGCAGCTGCTGGAAAACGTCTGGGGCTATGACTACGCCGGAGATACGCGCACGGTAGATGTGCATATCCGCTGGCTAAGGCAAAAAATAGAACGGGACGCCGGGCACCCGCGCTACCTGGTAACCGTCCGCGGCACCGGTTATAAACTGGAGGAGTGAATTGCGCAGTTTCCAGTGGCGAATCACGCTACCGATTATCTTCCTCATCATCGCCAGCATGACGGCCCTGGGAGTATACCTGACAACAACCGTCCGTCATTCTCAGGTCGATAATCTACGCTTCCACCTGGAGCAGGAGGCCAGGATTACTGCCGAAGCGAGCCTGCCGTCCCTGCTGGGACAGGGGGAAAGCCCTGATGCCCTGGCGAAGAAGCTGGGCCTGGAAATTGACAGCCGTATCACGGTCATTGCCCCGGACGGTACGGTTTTAGGCGACTCCATAGAAGACCCCGCCGCCATGGAAAATCACGCCGCCCGCCCCGAGGTAAAAGACGCCCTGGCAAACGGTATCGGGGAGAGCACCCGCTACAGCACCACCCTCCAGGAACAGATGATGTACGTGGCCGTGCGGGTTGAAAATCAGGGGGAGGCGGTGGGCATCGCCAGGGTGGCGCTTCCCCTCACCACCGTGGCGCAAAACGTGAGCCACGTTACGAACACCATAATCCTGGCCACGGTCATCATCACCGTTCTGGCGATAACTGCGGTCTGGCTTATCGCCAGGACTACCACCCGACCCGTCAGACAATTAACGAAGGCATCCAGGGAAATTGCCGCCGGCAAGCTGGGACAAAAAATAACCATCGCCACGAAAGACGAGGTCGGCCAGCTCGCCAGGGCCTTTAACGAGATGTCCGCCAACCTTAACACGACGGTAGCAACCTTGACCACGGAGAAGAACAAGCTGGATAGCATTCTCGCCAACATGGTCGACGGGGTCATTATGACTGACACCGGCGGCGATATCATCCTGGCCAATAAAGCCGCCGGAGCGCTCTTCGGCTTTAAAGAAGACAGCGTCGCCGGCAGGCCCATCATCGAGGCGGTCCACGATTACGAGATCGACGAAATACTGAAACAGTGCCTCCACACGGGTAAAGAACAGGCCGCGCAATTCGAGTCCGGCAATGCCCGGCGGTTTTTACGGGCCATCGCTATGCCTCTTTATAGCCAGGGGCGGTTGAGCGGGGTGCTTATCCTGCTTCAAGACCTCACCGAGCTGAGAAACCTGCAAACGATGCGGCGGGAAATGGTGGGGAACATTTCGCACGAGCTCCGCACCCCTATCGCCGGTATCAAAGCCATGGCTGAAACTCTGTTAAACGGCGCGATAGACGATAGAGAAGCCGCCAGGGATTTCCTGGGAAGGATAGGGAGCGAGGCCGACCGACTGTCTCAGATGGTAGCCGAGTTGACCCAGCTTTCCAGGATCGAGTCCGGCCAGGCCGATCTACAAATGGAGTCGGTCAACCTCAATGCCCTGGCGGATGAAGTGCTGGCCGAGATGCGCCCGCTCGCGGAAAAACAGCCGGTGACTCTGAATAAGGAATTATCACCCGGTTTACCACTGGTGAAAGCCGACAGGGACAGGATCCGGCAGACGATTATTAATCTTGTCCATAATGCCATCAAGTTCAATAGGCCCGGCGGCAGCGTAACCATCGCTACCGGTTACGATGCCGGGTCGGTAACAGTAAGTGTCATCGATACCGGCATCGGTATCTCCGGAGACGACCTTCCCCATATCTTCGAACGCTTTTACAAAGCCGATAAAGCCCGCGCCGGCGGCGGGAGCGGTCTGGGCCTGGCTATTGCCAAGCATACCGTACAGGCCCACGGCGGCGATATCCGCGCGCAAAGCGCGGAGGGCAAGGGCTCGACTTTTTCCTTCACCCTCCCCCGCCAATAATCCCCTTAAAACTTAACCAAACCTTAACATTCCCTTAAACCGCCTTTAAACTGCGCCCTTCATAATTAAGTTAGATGGACAAGAATAAGGTAGCGGCGCTGATTAACGAGCTCAATATGGAAAAATCGACTAGACTGAAAGGGGGTGAAAAATGAAAAAGTTCACTCTGGCCTTGATCGCCCACGACGCTAAGAAAGAGGACATGGTACAGCTGGTGAAAGCCCATAAAGAGGAGCTGTCCAGAACCAACCTGGTAGCCACCCGAAGCACGGGACAGCTCGTCATGGGGAGGACAAGGCTGCCGGTGACCCTGACGCAGAGCGGCCCGCTCGGGGGCGACCAGCAGATTGGCGCGCTGGTGGCCAACGAAGACGTCGACGCGGTCATTTTCCTGCGCGACCCGCTGACCGCCCATCCCCACGAGCCGGATGTCTCGGCCTTGCTGAGGGTCTGCGACGCCCACTCTATCCCGCTGGCGACG
>Ga0105095_10001304_pt1 | contig 13031 bp, 12 predicted proteins | sample PPLLak2March2015_2_FD_79180 | JGI IMG/M metagenome (GOLD analysis project Ga0105095, IMG submission 79180) | Freshwater sediment microbial communities from Prairie Pothole Lake near Jamestown, North Dakota, USA - PPLs Lake P8 Core (3) Depth... | ecosystem: Environmental > Aquatic > Freshwater >... | reverse complement strand
CCTGAAAGCGGAAACGGAATACCGGACATCCTGGATGAATCCGGCTGGCTGATCAGTTATCTGGATCGCACAAGAGGTCCACTTGGAGGGATTGCAGGTGCACGGATCCATCCTGATTTTGAAGAAATCGGAGATGGTATCCCTTCATGGGAAGACACACGGAATTGGATAATATCAGGCGAGGATTATGTAACCACTTTTACATTTGCTGGCCTGTGTGCAAATTATGCATACTGCCTTAAAATGGCAGGTCAGAACACCCTTGCTGAAAATTATTACAATAAAGCGGAGGAGGCGTTTGAATGGGCAAACAATCACTTCGAAACCATTGACGACTTGTACAACAGCAGATTATATGCGGCAGCGTGGTTGTATAAATTCAGCGGAATAGACCTTTATCAGAATATTTTTAAAAGCGATTATACTCTGATTTCTGATAAGCCCTACGCATCTGAGAACCGAAAATGGGCTATTTGGGCATATATAACGACAAACCAGAGTAACATTGATAACAACCAGAAAGATGATTGTATGGCAATTGCCAGAAGTCTGGCGGAGAATGATATTGTAGATCCCTCCTTAAAAAGAAGTTACCGTGTAGGATTTAACTGGTACTATCCTATCCTGGTTGGTCAGGCTACCACTCCAATGGTATTGCCTGCCCTGGTGATGTTCAAATTGACTGGTGAAGAAAAATACCTGACTGCCAGTCTTACTAGTTGTGATTATTATATGGGTGGAAATCCTTTGAATCTTATGTGGATGACAGGATTTGGGGATAACCGGGTAAAACAGGTCATGCATCTTGATACATGGTTCAGCAACAGGCAGGAAATGATTCCCGGGATTATACCTTATGGTCCAACATATAATGGATGGATTCCAAATAATGGTCCCTGGAGCTCAGATTTCGCGCTCGAAAGGATTTACCCTGACCAGTCATACTGGCCACCACACGAAACCTGGTTTGAGAACCGGTATTGCCCTCCCACTAATGAATTTACCGTGCACCAGAATTCTGCTCCGGCAGCAGCTATTTACGGAATCCTTTGTGACAAATGGCCGGGATCCTGGCAGCCAAATCATCCGCCATTAATATTTATTACCAGTCCTTCCGACAACCAGGAAATTTCTGAAGGTACAGATGTTAAGATAACAGTCGATGCATCCGATCCAGATGGATACATAAGAAAGGTCGAATTTTATAACGGATGGCATAAGCTTGGAGAATCCACAGAAAAGCCCTTTAGCCTTACCTGGCATAACAATATGCCAGGGCCCTATCAAATATCTGCATTTGCTTTCGATAATAAAGGAGCATATACAAAAGCAGAAATTATTGCCGGAATAAAGAAAATTCAATATAATGAAGAAAATATGGGATTTAATATTTATCCTGTTCCGGCCAGCAATGAACTGAAACTGGAATTTACTCTCGATTTTCCAGCAAATGCAACTGTGGAAATTTTTAATATAGAGGGGGTATTGATCTGTCAGAAAATATTCAATTTGTCAGGATCACAACAACATGTTCTGAATATAGCGCTTAATGAGGATGAAATGTTTATACCCGGATCATATATCTGCAGGCTTACAGCAGGTTCAGGAAATAATCTGTTCAAGGCAACAAGAATGTTTGTTATTGATTCCTCAGTTCTGTAAATAATATTTGAATTTATTCTTTTTTTATACTTTTGGATCTGACTTAATTGTTAACGCAAAAATCAACTCAATATGGGAATTGTAAAAGAATTTAAAGAATTTGCCGTAAAGGGCAATATGCTTGATATGGCTGTAGGTATTATCATAGGTGCAGCATTTGGAAAAATAGTATCATCAATTGTAAACGATATCTTTATGCCTCCAATAGGGTTGCTTATCGGTGGACTGGATTTCACCGATTTAAAAGCGACCCTTAAAGCCGCAGGCGTTAATGACGCAGGCGAGGCAGTCAATGCTGTCACCCTGAATTGGGGAATGTTTATTCAGACAGCCATTGATTTCCTGATCATTGCTCTTGTCATATTCTTGGTAATCAAGGCAATGAACAAACTGAAGAAAAAAGAAGAAGTAAAACCTGCAGAACCACCAGCTCCTACAAAAACGGAATTACTTCTGGAAGAGATACGGGATCTTCTCAAGAAGTAGAATAGGCCTTTAAGGCATAGGAGGGATAAGAGAAAATGAATACGATTAAAGTAATAGCAATATTAATTTTATTTCCTATGATGAGTATTGGTCAACCTGTCACTGATATTGAAAGTACTCTTGAAACAGTTAATATTAAAACAGGGAAAAGGAAGATAATTTTGCAGGAAAAAAACCATTTTGAGGCACCTAACTGGTCGCGGGATGGTAAATTTTTCATAATAAACAGCAACGGGAAACTATACAGGGTTGACAGGAAAGGAAAGGATAAAGCGTTAATCAATACTGGTTCTGCGACAAGATGTAATAATGATCACGGAATTTCACCCGATGGGACAAAGCTTGTAATAAGCAATGGAATTGAGAAGTCACCAGGCAATTTTTCTTCTGCCATATTCATTCTTCCAGTTGAAGGCGGTGAACCGAAATTAATTACTGAGAATACTCCTTCATACTGGCATGGATGGTCTCCGGATGGGAAAACCCTGTCCTATGTTGGAATGCGTAATAATGATTACGATATATATACCATCCCGGTTGACGGCGGAGATGAAAAGCAGGTCACTTTTTCGCCCGGATTAGATGACGGTCCGGAATATTCTCCCGATGGAAAACACATATATTATAATTCATATCAAACAGGCCGGATGCAAATCTGGAGAATTGCAACCAATGGGGACACATATGCACAACTAACGTTTGATAATTATGCCAACTGGTTCCCTCATCCCTCCCCTGACGGGAAATATATTGTCTATATAAGCTATATAGAAGATCAGAAAGAAAGCCATCCCTTTGGCAAGGATGTGAAACTAAGGATAATGAATTTAAAAACTGGAAAAATCCGGGACCTGACTGAAGTATTCTTCGGCGGGCAGGGAACAATAAACGTACCTTCCTGGTCTCCAGACAGCAAAATGGTGGCATTTGTCAGTTACCGGAGTTTAGAAATGGGGTACTCTCATCAACCTGCCTTTTCGCTGAAACAACAGAAGTTAGAACTTGATAATGGAACCCAGCTATTGTATACCAGTCTTTCTCCCTCCAGGATTCCCCGAAACCAAAAGGTACCACTGGTGATAGCCCTTCACTGGGGATGGGACCGGGAGAGGCCAATACCACCATGGTTTGGTAAGGATTTTCTGACGGGCATAATACAACCTGCTTTTGAAGACATTAATCCAATTATTATTGCACCTGACTGTCCTTCAGACAATTGGCACAATCCTGTCAGCGAAAATGCTGTTCTTGCCCTGATGAATGCTGTCATGAAAAAATATCCGGTTGATTCATCCAGGATTTTTATTACCGGATTCAGTGCAGGAGGTATAGGGACTTGGTATATATCATCAAGGCATCCCGAACTTTTCAGTATGGCCATACCCATGGCCTGCAAACCTGAAGGGGAATGGATCCGGGACTGGACAAATCTTCCTGTTTATATTATTCATGGGACAAACGACGAACTCTTCCCTTTTTCAGACGTAGAAAATATTGCAACTGAACTGGCCGGAAAAAAAGCAACAATAAAGCTGATGAAAGTCGAAAATGGATCTCATTATGATTCCGGCAGGTTTATACCCTCTCTTAAATATTCACACATATGGTATTCGGAATTGGATAAGGAATAATCTCTTTTAAATAATTTATTTACATTATCAAATAAAATACATACCTTTGCGCCGTTATTTTTATTTATTTCAAATTAATTTCTTTTTTCTATGAACATTTATGTAGGTAATCTTCAGTACGGTGTAACAGAAGATGAACTTAAAGAACTCTTCGAAGAGTTTGGTGAAGTAATGTCGGTTAAAATCATTACAGACAAGTACTCTGGCAGAAGCAAAGGCTATGGTTTCGTTGAAATGTCGAACAACAATGAAGCAAAAAAAGCTATCGAAAGCCTGAATGAAAAAGATTTGAGGGGCCGGAATATCAGGGTAAATCAGGCAAGGGAACGGGAAGAAAATCCGAGGCGTAATTCCCGGTCGAAATATTAAGATTCTGATTTATCAACAGAAACAACCTTATATGGTTGGATGACTGAAACGATTCAGTCATTTCCCAGGCGTTCTGGAATTTATCTCTTTTACTGAACTCAGTTTATGGGTATGTTATTATCTTTAGACTGGGTTTTTTATTTATAACTTCCTGATTATAAACTCACAAGATTTCAAAATATGGATTTTAATTCAAAAGTTATTCTTGGCCATACCGGACTTAAGGTTGGCAGGCTTGGAATATCTTCAAGCTATGGGGCAAATGCCAAAGCATTTGAAGAAGCCTTCGAAAGAGGCTGCAATTATTTCACCTGGGGAACATTTATTAAAGGGCCTTCACCAGAAATGAAATCGGTAATAAATAATATAGTCCGGAAAGGAAAAAGAGATCAATTGGTAATTGCATTATTTAACTATTTTCATAGCAACCTGCTTACCGATGTCTTTATACCAAAAAGGCTTAAAGAATTAGGTACAGATCATGCCGATGTTCTCATTCTGGGTTACTACTCATATCCTCCGGCCCGGCATATAATTGAAGGTGCTCTTCGGCTAAAAGAAAAAGGGATCATTCGCCATATCGGATTATCGGGACATAACAGGAAATTATTTCCTGATTTAATAAAAGATGGCCAGATCAATGTATTTCATGTCCGGTACAACGCTGTCAATCGCGGTGCCGAAACCGAAGTCTTTCCCTTCATTGATAAAAGCAAAGACCAGGGAATCGTATCCTTCACAGCAACCAGATGGGGACAGCTTCTCCACCAGAAGAAAATGCCTCAGGGAATATCAGCTCCTTCAGCGGTGGATTGTTACAGGTTTGTCCTTTCGAATCCGGCAGTTGATGTTTGTATGATGGGCGCAAAAAATACCGATATGATGAGAGAAAACCTTGCCACTCTGGACACTGGGCCGATGAATGAAGAAGAGCTGTCAAAAATGAGGAAGATCGGGGATTACTTGAAAAAAGCGAAGAGCTGAGAACCGAGAACTGTTTCAGACTTCCTTCTGAATAATATCTCCTGTTTCTTTGTCTTTCAGTATGACTTTCTTTCTTTTATCGGTCAGCAGTTCCTCCTTCACCAGCCAGTATTTTTTATCATACTCCCTGAAAGCGGTAAGGGGTTCAACCTTATTTTTACCTCTCCATTCTTTCAGGTTGACAGGTTCCCATTTTTTTGACTTAACTGAACGGTAACATGCATCCATGATTTCATTGACAACATATCCGTCATAAAAATCCTCACCGGGTTTGGTTCCTTTTTCCAGGGCATCCAGCATATCTGCAAACATGAAATTATATCCCAGTTCATGTACTTCATCTCCTACCGGGAAAATCCATCCGGTCTGTGTTTCCACTTTTTCAGCTATATAACCTCCTTTCCCGGGAGCTGAGAACATTTCAAAACCAGTATGTAAGAAGTTATCCATCTTGATAGAGCCATCTGTTCCTGAAACTTCATCTTTAAGCTCCATCCCTCCACGGAATGACCAGCTTGTTTCGAATTGTCCTATTGCCCCATTGGCGTATTTTACCAGCCCGATTGCATGATCTTCTGATTCAATCGGGTGGACTTGTGTATCCGCCCAGCAGACAACCTCGACTGGTCTGATATCTTTCCCGATAAAACTCCGGCCTATTTCAATGCAATGACATCCCATATCCAGCAACACTCCGCCGCCGGATAATTCGGGTTTCCAGAACCAGTCGCTGTGAGGTCCCGGATGAGCCTCCCTTGACCGGACCCAGATAACTTTACCAATAGCACCTTTTTTCACAGAGGCATTTCCTTTGAGATGTTTTGGAGTGTAAACCAGGTCTTCAAGATATCCATGGAACACCCCTGTCTCCTCCACTTTCCTGAGAATCTCCCATGCTTCTTCAGCATTCCTTGCAAGAGGCTTGGTGCAAAGAATGGCTTTGCCAGCATCAGCTGCAGCAAATATGACTTCTTTATGAATATTGTTTGGGAGTCCAACCACCACGACTTCCACTTCAGGATCATTGATTGCAGCTTTAACATCAGTAGTCCACCTTGGAATTTTAAAATCTTCAGCAAATTTTTTTGCTCTCGCAGCCGAACGGGAATATACATGAACAACCCTGTCCTGGTTTCTTAATCCATGCAGCGACATTGTATAAAAGGTACCTATCAATCCGGTACCCAGCATAGCAATTTTTTTCATGTTATTCTATAATGGGTGTCAAAACAATATCACGGTACATTATTGTTCCATGGTCTCCCTGAAGATAAATCGGTCCGGGGCTTAATTCGTCCGCTGATATGGCACCACCGGTTACTCCCAGAAGAGGTTGATTATCAATTATTTTTACTCCATTCAGGATCACTGTGACATGACGCTTATAAAGTGTAATATCGAAATCCTGCCATTCACCTGCCGGCTTCTCAGCTGCCACTGACGGAGCAATCCTGCTATAAACAGCCCCCATATTATGAGGATCGAGTGGTTGACCATAACTGTCAGAAACCTGTATTTCATAGATCCCTCTCAGATATATCCCACTGTTGCTTCCTGACGGAACATTTACCTGAAGCTTCAGGTTGAAATCCTCAAATTCTTTTTTAGTCCGCAGATTACCATAATTTATATGTGGTTCTCCCTCTTTCTGTACCGGGTTATTAACCAGGATACCATTTGCGGCTTCAAATCCATTCACCCTGTCCTTTTCCAGTAACTCCCATGCAGAAAGATTCTTTCCATTGAATAATTCAACTGGCTTATCATATATAATCTTAGTGAGATCCGGTACCGGAGGAAGTTCGGGTATCTTTTTCCCTGTAAATTTTGTCCTGTTTACTCCAGACCCGTCCCTTTTGACAGAAATAGCGACACCGTTCAATTCACTACCTTCACCTTTAAGTTCGAATGTGTACATATCTGTCATCACATGCGTTCTGACCGGATCGCCGTCATTGTTTCTCTCCCTAACTTCGCGTGATATCTGGGTGACGATAAGGTTATCTCCATCCATATATATATTATCAACCGGGACAACACTTCCCCCATACCAGAGGAGGCTGGCATCGGTATAATTCTTTTCTGCGTGCACTTCAAGCCAGCCAGCACCCCCGGGAAGGTACAAAGACCATCTGCCATAGAAAGATTCAATCAAAGTTTGTGCATTTAAGGAATCTGAAACTCCATTGAAAATGAACAAAACAAAGAGCAGATAAAAGAGTTGTTTTTTCATGATATTTTTTTTGATTAACATATTTATTAATATTTCCAGCGCCTGAATTTACGAACTATTTTTTATTCAATATACTTCTTTTATTTATTCTTTTAGAGCATTTTGTCCAAAAGAATTATGCTCAATATCTATATTATTTCATAAGAGCAACCATGTCAAAATTGTTAGTTAAAAACACAAAAGTTTTTCCAGACTTTGTGGATACTAATAAAGTTAAAATGGGATTTATAGCGAATAACGATAATTTTATCTGAAAAAATCATCAATTTTATCACAGATTTTCATAACCTGGGACTCTTGCAGTTCAAAGAAAAGGGGAAGTCTTAACAAACTATCTGAATATTTATCGCTATTCGGTAGTTCTCTTCCATCATGCTTATTAATAAAATAGGGTGATTTATGAAGTGATAAATAATGAAAGACGGATAGTATGCTATATTTTTTTAGGTGATTTATTAATTTAGACCTTGTCTTTATATCAGGAAGCAGAATATAAAATAAATGAGCATTATTTGTTGCATAATCAGGAATATACGGTATCCTGAAAATTCCGCGCTCTTCATGTATTTTTAGCCTTTCAAAATAAAGATTCCATAATTTAATTCTTTTGGCTTGTATTTTTTCTAAGCACTCCAGCTGCGCATAAAGAAAAGCAGCAATAATTTCTGATGGCAGATAGGATGAACCTATATCCACCCAATTATATTTATCTATCTCACCTCTGAAAAATGCAGATCTGTTCGTACCTTTTTCCCAGATAATCTCCGATCTTTCTTTAAAAGACGTATCATTAATTATAAGCAATCCTCCTTCACCTGAGTTTATGTTTTTCGTTTCATGAAAAGATAATGTGCCCATATGGCCAATACCACCAAGTGGTTTGTTTTTATAATAAGAATTAATTGCTTGTGCTGCATCTTCGATAATAAATAAGTTATATTTTACGGCTAAATCCATCAACAATTCCATATTACATGCAATACCAGCATAGTGGACCGGCACAATAGCTCTGGTTCGTTCATTTATTAATGGTTCTATTAAGTTTTCATTAATATTTGGATTTTGTTCATTACTATCTGCAAATATTACTTTCGCACCATGCATGATAAATGCATTTGCGGTTGACACAAACGTATATGAAGGAATAATTACTTCATCGCCAGTTTTTAAATTTAAAAGAATTGCAGCCATTTCCAATGAATGCGTGCAACTCGTAGTGAGTAAAACTTTATTGAATTTATATTTCTGTTCAAAAAAGGAATGACATTTGTTTGTAAAATGACCATTACCAGATATTTTACCAAGTTTAATCGCTTCCTTAATATAATCAATTTCCTTTCCTGCTAAAAATGGCTTATTAAAAGGTATTTCTATAGATTCATACATTTATTAAGTAGCTAAACATTCAAATAGAATATACTTTAATGAGTTTTATTTGAGCCAAAAATGGTAAACCTTTTTAATATTCAATATTTTGAATCCAATCTTTTTATAAAAATCACATGCATTCTTATTTGCATTTTGTGTGACAACATCCAGGCTCTCAATACCTTTAGAATGATAATAATGGATTGTCCAATTTACCATTTTTTTTCCTATCCCCAAACCCTGTGAATCTTGAGCAACTGCGATTAAACCAATACAACCAATTTGCTGCTTCTCGCTTAATGTAATCATTCCTTTTATTTTATTACCTGTATGATAAACAAAAACTTCATCAGCAATTAATCGAAGCGTTGAATTTGTGATCCATTGTGTATATAATTTTTCATATGTACCTTTAATAAAGCCATTATCAATCCTATATCTGGAATATTTACCACTCTCAATTGCCAGCTCAATTAATTCCTCATTTGGTTCTTGAATGGGATATGAAATAATATTATTATCATATTGAACATTTCTGACACTTGTTAATTGCAATCTAAATGTGATTTTCTCATCCACGAGTTTCCCTTCAAGTTTTTGAATGTATTTAATTATCTCCAGGTCAGAAGAGTTTGTAAACAGGTAAACCAACTTGTAGTTTTTAAGAATCAATTGATTTAGGATCTTCTCCAAAATATCTGGTTTTATAAAATCCCCGTCGATTCTCGCAGTTGGAAAACCAAAAAAATCTGAATCCCAATTCAAATGTTTATACATCATAGCTTAGATGTTAATCTCTTCTTTAATTATGTACACTGGTCGCTGTTTAACTTTTTCAAATATTTTTCCAATGTACAATCCCATAAAACCAAGTAAAAAAATTATCATACCAGATAAGAACCAGATTGATAAAATTAAACTCGTATAACCTAAAACTGTAATCTTATCTAATAAATACATAATCATCATAATAAGTCCAAATAAAAATGATGATAAGCTTATTAGAAGTCCGATCTTTACAATTAGTCGCAGAGGTTTATCTGAGAAAGCGATCATAACGTCCAATCCAAGGCGTAACAACTTTTTAAATCTATAGGAAGTTTTACCAAACTTTCTCTCGGCATGTACTAAATCAATTGAGGTATGTTTGAATCCTACCCATCTGACCATAGCTGGAAAATACTTCAGCTGATCTTTCATTTCAAGTATAGCATTGATAACTTTCCTGTTATAAATTCCGAAATTACCAATTGCGGGATCTTGTTTTGTTCCGGTCATGTAAGCTAATACTTTATAAAACAGCTTTGAAAATAGTCTCTTAAACAAATTATCTTTTCTTCGTTTTCGCCTGCCAAAAACAATATCATATCCCTCAATCGCTTTCTTATATAAATTATAGATTTCTTCTGGTTGGTCTTGCAGATCACAATCCATAACTATTACCCATTCTCCTTTTGATCTATCCAATCCAGCAGCAATTGCACAATGCTGACCAAAATTCCTGGAAAAAAGTAATCCCTTTACACGTTTATCCAAAGAACATAAGTTAATTATTTTACTCCATGAATTGTCTGGACTATTATCATTAACCAGAATTAATTCAAATTCATCTGTGATTTGTCTGGTCGATTGAATAATCCTTTTATAGAGTTCCTCCAGGGATTCTTCACAACCATATACTGGAGTAATAATTGATAGAATGGGTGTACTACTGGTCAATAATGACATTGCTTGTTTTTTTAAATATTAATAAAAGTTTCTAAAATTCAAAATTAATAAACAATCATTAGCCATTTAACTATTTGACCTGGAGTTATTGTAACCGTGCAGTCTTGTATCCATAATTTATTATTTTTATAAGTTATTAAACTATCATTAATGAAAGCATATATTCTTGCGGATACCAATTGGTTCACAGTGAAAGACCAGCATTATGACCTGGCTGTCCTGCCATGGGGTGCAACAGAAGCACATAATTTCCATCTCCCATATTCAGCTGACATTATTGAAGGTGCAAAAATTGCAGAGGGTGCGGCAAAAGTTGCATGGGATAAAGGGGCTAAAGTAATTGTCCTGCCGACGATACCGTTTGGTGTTAATACGGGCCAGAAAGAAATCATGTTTGATATTAATATAAATCCTTCCACGCAGGCTGCCATTTTGAGAGATATTCTTGATGTATTGAACTATCAAGGGATGCGCAAACTGCTTATAATGAACAGTCATGGCGGAAATGATTTCAGGCAGATATTGCGCGAACTAGGTGGGAAATACCCGGATATGTTTTTATGTACCTGTAACTTCTGGCAGGCCCTTAACCTGAAAAATTATTTTGATGAACCGGGAGATCATGCCGGGGAGATGGAAACCAGCCTTATGATGTACCTGGTACCCGATCTGGTATTGCCACTGGATAAAGCCGGCAAAGGGAAGGATAAGAAGATAAAAATCAAGGCGTTTCACGAAGGTTGGGCCTGGACAGAAAGAAAATGGCATAAGGTAACAGAAGATACCGGTATCGGAAATCCGGCTAAGGCAACATCTGAGAAAGGGAAGAGATATTTCAATGATGTTATTCAAAAAATCGGAGAACTTATGATTGAGCTGGCAAAGAGTGATGTTGAAGATTTATATCAATGAATCATTAATGATAAATAATGGTTGTGATACAGAACTTTTAAGAGGCTCAAATTTTTATGTGAAGAATAATGTCTGACGTCGATGTAATCGTGCTGACAGGAGGCACTTTATTCCTGTTGTGGTTCACCTGGTGGGTATCACTAAAGGGAAAAAGATATCATGGTATTTTCAGATTTTTCGCATTCGAGAGTATTCTGATCCTTGTACTGTTGAATTATCCTGTTTGGTTTAAGAATCCTTTCTCACTGAACCAGATTATTTCATGGGTATTACTCATATTATCATTTATTATTGTCTTCATTGGAGTTCGGACATTCTTTATAAAGGGAAAGCCCGCCGATCAGATGGAAAACACAACAACATTAATCACAACCGGAGTATATAAATATATCCGGCATCCTATGTATCTATCACTGATGCTCATTGGTTTTGGGGTTCTGGCTAAAGATTGTGGTTATCAGCAATGGTTGCTTGCAATAATTAACTTCATTGCACTCATTCTGACAGCCAGGGTTGAAGAAAAGGAGATGCTGCTAAAATTTGGGGATGATTACAGAAAATACATGACAAAGACCAAAATGTTTATACCATTTGTTTTTTAGATAATTTAAATTGATATAATGAAAATCAGTCTGAAACAAAAAGTATCAGATGTACTTCATTTTGGTTTCGGACCATATCGTTCCCGCTTTTCATTATTGTATATGTTGATTATCATTATTTGTTTGTCATTTTATTATAATTACCAGGAAATTCTTATCCTAAGGCCTCAGAGTATACATCAATGGAAGCAGTGTGATGGACTTTCCTTCACCCTGAATTATTATCAGGATAATAATCCTCTGCTTGAACCAGCTATGCACTTTCTTGGCGGGGATGGAACTGGTAAGGCAGCTGAGGAGTTCCCGATAATATTTTATTTAGTTGCCAAGCTATGGAAAGTTTTCGGGTACCATGAGTATATATTCAGACTGGTTAATCTTTTCATTTTTTTCCTGGGATTATTCGCTCTGATGAAAACTTTTGAAGATATCCTGAAGGATTCTTTTCTCGCTATATCGACTTCATTATTGCTATTTGCATTTCCAGTGACAGTGTATTACGCTAACAATTTTATTCCAAATATACCTTCCTTGGGTTTTGTTTTAATAGCCTGGTATCTATTCTGGTTTTATTACAAATCCGGGATAAATATATTTCTGTGGTTATCCTTATTAGTTTTTACACTTGCCGGTTTAATCAGAATAACGGCAATTATAAGTCTGATTACACTTTTAGCTGTTTTTTTTCTGGAAGTGACAGGCATATCAAAATTCAAAAATGGTAACAGGTTATTTAAACATCCATATATTGAATGGATACCATTTATCCTCGCTTTAGGATTAATATTCAGTTGGTATATTTATGCGAATTATTACAACATTTATCATAAAGCTTACCTTATATTTGGTATCCGCCCCATCTGGAGCCTCACACTGGAACAAATACATGATCACTTTCTTGGTATCAAAGAGCAAATTAAGTGGAGTTATTTCCACAAAAGCACTTACTGGTTTTTGTTTATTGTCTGCACCTTTATTATTGTAACATACAAAAAAGCAAATAAGTTGCTATTATTTATTTCTCTTCTCATTTTCATAGGGATAATTTGTTTTTTT
>Ga0105095_10001303_pt1 | contig 13040 bp, 12 predicted proteins | sample PPLLak2March2015_2_FD_79180 | JGI IMG/M metagenome (GOLD analysis project Ga0105095, IMG submission 79180) | Freshwater sediment microbial communities from Prairie Pothole Lake near Jamestown, North Dakota, USA - PPLs Lake P8 Core (3) Depth... | ecosystem: Environmental > Aquatic > Freshwater >... | reverse complement strand
CCAGCCATATCGGGCATGCCCGTCTTGCCAATAGAGTGATCTATTGGCTGCGCCGGTCGAGCCCGATCTGTCTCGCCCAGCCCTCCGCCATAATGCCGCGTCCTGATGAAATATCCGGGCTAGTGCCTTTCCAACTGTGCTTCCATATGACGCTTCCTCGGTAGTGCGGGTACTGGTGGACTTTAGCGGTCGAATCAGTAGTACCCCTCACTCCAACCCTCTCCCTCACGGGAGTGTGCTGCACCTTCCGTTGCTAGAGTCCACTATTGAGCCTTGCAGAATCAGGTTGCAGAGCTCCACAATACCCCGACCGGCACCCCTCTCCCACCACCCCGTCACGCTGCGCGTGCCACCCCTCGGGCAGGAGGGGAAAAGGCTCTTCTCTCCCCTCCTTTCCAAGGAGGGGTGGCGCCGAAGGCGACGGGGTGGTTGGCGTTCGACTGCTGCGGCTTGAGCATAATGCATTTGTGCAAGGCTCAATAGGTCCAGCTTCTTCGTGTCTTCGTGCCTTCGTCGTGAGAGGTGGATTGAGTTTCGAACCCCGGCACGCCAAGCGTGGCGAGCTGCTTCTCGGCCGCCTCGGTCCAGCCGCGGTTTGCTGCCGGACTCGCTGGGCTGGGATGCAGGATCTGCCCCACACGCATCTTGCGCGCGATCGCGCTGTCCATGAGCTCGCTCTCCAACACTGCGCGGATGCGCTTTTCGGCGAATGCGCCTACCCCGATTGCCCATTCCGGGCGAAGCGTGGTGAGCGCCGCCGCAAGGTGCCGGTCGCAGGCTTCATAGACCGCGCTCAGCAGCTTCGCCGGCAGCCTGTCCGGGGTGAAGTTCCGCCCGGACGCCTCCAGGAACACGAGCGGGCAGTAGTTCAGCACGAACCAGTGGCTGAAGAATGTCTCCGCGGTGCCGAAGCGTTGGGCTGCCCATCCCCAGAGCCGCCGCCCGCTGACCTCCGAGCGTTTGCAGTCGAAGCCTTCGATCGGCCGCTTGGGATGCTCGTGCCTTGGCTTGCACACCGGAGCATTGATACCCATCCAGTCGCGCACCGCGGCGATCTCGCCGAATGGGACGCCGGTCTGCATCATCCCGAAGGGCCCGGGATTCATGCCGAGCAACACCACCTGCTTGCGCCCCGCGCCGTAGCGCGTGACGTAGGCTTCGTAGGGCGCCCACGCGTACCGGTGCGGATCGTACACATGTGCCACAGGGACAGGGAACTCCAACTTCGCAAGGGCTTGCGACAACTCGTGCGCCGCGGCCAGGAGGGCGCGGGCGCTCATCGTGCCTTCGACTCGGGGGGGCGCTGTGTGAGAGCGCCTCGCTCCGTATCGAAGAACGCGAAGGTTCGCACCTCGATGCTCTGGCGGGGTGGCGCACCAGCCGGTGTGGTGGGATCGACGAACGAGCAATGAGGCGTGAAGCGCGACCGACCGTCGGTCTGCGAGTCGTAGACCTTGAACACCAGCGCTTCGTCGCGCCGCATGCGCGGGAAGTAGAACCATCGATGTGCCGGGCTGTGGGCGAGCTGATAGGTCTCGCCCACCCGGTGCGGATAGCGGCGCTCGGCTTTGATCAGGTCGCTCGCCGAGACAGTCCGCGCATCCACCAGGGCAAGGGGGTTGGACAGAATGGGCTGGCCGATCGCGCGCCACACCTGGATGATGGCGAAGCGGCGCGCCAGCAACTGCTCGGCCTCATCGGGCAGCACTTCACGCACGCGCTGCGGACCCGACCAGTCGGTGTAGTCGTTGTGCGCCCACAGCACCGGCTCGCGGATCTTGCGGGCCGATTGTTCGGCTTCGTCGCCCGAACGCAGCGTGTGGTCGAACACGACCACTCGCGAAGCGCCCGAAACCCGCTTCACGAGTTGCTCGACTTCGGGATAGTAGACAGTCGTCAGCTCATCCGGATCGAAGAAGTCGGACACTGCGGTCGGATGGTCGGTGAGGACGAATCCGTTCCAATCCAGGGACAGCTCGTCGACGCATGCGCGTCCGTCTCGGATTCTGACCGGGCGCTTCTCCGTTGCACCGGTACGGCGCCGGATGACCTGTCCGTTCTCGAACGTCTCGTTGATCGGCTTCTGACCGGTGTCGATCGCGTAGGTGATCTCCGCGGCGACCGACCCACCATCGCTGTGGCTGGCGCCCGATGCATGCATGGATGGAACTCCCGCTGGCATTTGGCGTCCATTCTAAGCGAGCGGACTGTCGCATGCTGTCCGGGCCGTATCGACTGGCGTCGAACCCTCTGCGGGGCGGGAAATTTTCCCGGTGCCAATGAAAAGGCCCGACACCGCAAGCGGTGCCGGGCCAAATGGGAGAGTACTCCCACGGAGGAGATGGCGCCTCCGAGCACATGCTGCTCCTATGCCTGCAGTCCGGCAAAAAACCTTGCAGCAGTGTGCCAATTCACCGGGTGCGTGCGAGGTTTCTTTGACGTTTCTGGAATCCTTCGAGCAGAAGCAGATACTGGCGGCGTCGGATGAGTGCCGATGCTTTCATCCGGCGCAACGCAGCCACTGTGCTCCAGGGAAAGAGGAGGTCACGATGGGAGCCAAGTATCTCGGGTCCTATGTCGGTATGGCGCGGCCGATCCTGGCGGAACGGGACTACCAGGCAGTGAAACGCCTGGTAGTCGATCGCTGCCACGGCATATACCTATTGCTCGAGGCCGAACGACTGGAAGCTCTGATCCGGGAGCTGACGCTCTACGAGGACCGCTCTGGCGAGTGGGACGGGGGCGGATCGCTCGCTGTCCCGGCACCGCACAACGATAACGATAAACTGCCGCACCGGCGCTGGTCCGACGCGACCTAGATCGCAGGGTACGCGTGTTTGCATCCAGCGTGCGCTTCGCGAGACGTGTGACCCCTGTCAGCAGCCACGTGGACGGAGTGCGCGGCCCGAGCTCGCTTTGATCTTCCTGTTGCAATCGTTGCCGCTTCGCATCGCACAGGTGAGCATCGCCCAACAACAAAGGAGACCTGTTGCATGGCCTATGTGGACACGTCGGTGTATCGACGTATTGCCCGAGATGAACCCGGCTCGGCCCAGTCGGCGCCCGCAGTCGATCTGTCTCGCGAAGCTGTCCGCCTCCTTCTGGCACTCGATGCGGTCCGCTCGATCCGCGCGCTCCCCACGAGATACCCCCACATCCTGAACCGGCTGGCGAGCATCTGGAGCCAGGCTGCGGAGGTCGAGCGCTATCTCGCCGAGTTGCTCTTGACCTCCAGAAGTGGCCGGCAGGGGTTCCCGTTGGTCGTCGTTACCGAGCTCACGCTCCTGCGGGGCAGGAACGCCAAGCGGTTGCCACCCGTCAAGCAGGATGTCTGGATGGAAGCGATGCTCCGCTAGTCAAGGCTCGACCGCTACACCATCTATCTCAAGGAGACCTCGACTTCGATCCGGTGCCGTCAGAAGCGCCGGCGTAGTCGCAACACAGCCATGATCGAGAAGCTCGTAACTGTAGTCTTTGTCCTGGCCCTCACAGCGCTGCTGGCCAGCTCGTTCTCCGTCCCCGTGTCGCAGCCGGAGCGGCCCGAGCAGTCCTGCTATCGGTCCTTGGCGGGGAGCGGGTGGTTGTGCGCATGGGAACCGAGCCCCGGCGAGAAGTGCTGGCAAACCAGCTTCGGCTCCGGGTGCAGCAGGCTGCCCGCTGCGCGGTCCGAGACGACCGATGTGATGACTCCCGAGCGAGCAACACCACGCACGACCCGGGCGAAGCGCGTCGAGCGCTTGGCGGACGCATCGCGAGCTGGCGCCGTGCAGTAGGATCAGCCGGGTTCGCGTCCCCGACATTCTGCGGCCGCAACGTGCCGTGGAAGGGCTAGGAGTCTGCGCGGCAGAAGGGTTTGAGGCGCAGACTCCAAGTGCTCGGAAGCTTCACAGCGGCCTCCTGCGTCGCTGAAGGAACCCCACCGGCCGGTTGCATGGTTGCAGGTGTGACGTCGTCGCCGCACTGGTGGCCGCCGCTTCCTCGCATTGCGGTTTCGCAGGCTTTTTGATAGCGTCCCCCGGAGTCACCGGTCCGCCGCGCGTGGACCCTCAAACTCTCGGAGCGCAAACATGGCCGCAGCACGCGTAGGTTTTATCGGTGTCGGCACGATGGGCGGCAGGATGGCGGGCCGGCTGCTCGATGCCGGGTTCGAGCTCGTGGTCTACGACACGAGCGAGAGCGCCCTGGCGCCGTTGCTTGCGCGTGGGGCACAGCGAGCGGGTTCGCCGGCTGAGGTTGCGTCTCTCGCTGAGACCGTGCTGGCGAGCTTGCCGACACCGGCAGTGGTGCGCGCCGTTGCACTAGGAGAGAACGGCGTCGTGGCAGGCTCGCGCGCGCGAGCCTTTGTCGACCTATCGACTACCGGCCCTCGAGTCGCAATCGAAGTGGCCAAGGCTCTCGCGGCCAAAGGGATTGTCGGGGTGGACGCGCCGGTGAGCGGCGGCCCGACCGGCGCCCAGAACGGTACGCTTGCCGTGATGGTGTCCTGCCCGCCGGATCTCTTCGCGCGGTTGGAGCCGATTCTCCGCGTCTTCGGCAAGGCATTCCTGGTCGGCGAGCGCCCCGGTATGGGACAAACCATGAAGCTGGCCAACAATCTCCTGTCGGCCACCGCTCTGGCGATCACCTCCGAGGCGATGGTCATGGGTGCGAAGGCCGGCCTGGATCCACGCGTGATGCTGGACGTGATCAACGCGGGGAGCGGGCGCAACAGCGCCACGCAGGACAAGTTTCCCCGCACGGTGCTGCCGCGCACCTTCGACTTCGGGTTCCCCAACGAGCTGCTCTACAAGGACGTCAAGCTCTGCCTCGACGAGGGCGAGGCGCTCGGCGTGCCCATGCTGGTCGGCAATGCCGTCGCCCAGCTCCTCGCCGTGGCCAAGGCGCGTCAAGGGCCCAAGGCGGATATCAGCACCATCGTGCGGTGCGTGGAGGAGTGGGCCGGCGTCGAGGTCAAGGCGCTTTGAACCGCCAAGGCACCAAGAACGCCGAGAGAAACCAACCGCACTGACCACGAAGGACACGAAGGAACACGAAGGAAACCCACGCAACCGAGGATGCCGAGCACCAGCGGAGCGAAGGGACAGACGCTCTCCTTCGTGTTCCTTCGGTCCTTCGTGGTGGATGCGTCTGTCGCTCTTCAGTTACTGCAGCCGCGGATCCGCGTCGAGCCGCACCACAATCCCCTCCAGCTCCGGTCGCGGCGCCGGATAGCGCTTCAGCACCAGCGGATCGTGCCCCGGGATCACATGATCCGGCGAGCTCGCGAGCTCCAGGCAGCGCTTGTGACCCTCCAGCATATCGCCGACGTTGTAGACGACCGGGAACGGCCGGCCCTGGTTCATGTTGGCGTAAAGGTGTGTGGCGTCGGAGGCCAGAACGACCCATCCGCGCCGGGTCCACGCACGCACGATCTGTAGCCCCATGGTGTGCCCGCCCACGTGGTGAACGGTGAGCCCCGGTGCGATCTCGTCGACGCCATCGTGGAACACCACCTTGCCGGCGAACACACGGTGCACCATCGCCGCCACGTCCTCTGGATAGAAGGGATAGCGCATAGCGGGGTGACACATGTAGCGGCCGGTGGCATAGATCATCTCCTTGTCCTGGAGGTGATAGCGCGCGTTGGGGAACAAGGTGTGATTGCCGACATGATCGTAGTGCATATGACTCACGATCACGTCCTCCACCTTGGCGGGATCGATGCCGATCAGCTTCAGCCCGTCGCCGGGACTGCGCAGGAACTCGCGCTTGCGCCGCTGCGCTACTTCGGCGTCGAACCCGGTGTCGAAGACGAAGGTGCGCTTCGCGCCGACGATGGCCCAGACGAAGTAGTCGAGCGGCATCGGGCCGTTGTGAGGGTCCCCGCCGATGAAGTTCTCGCTGGCGGGCCGATCGTGGTGCGCGTAGCGGATGGCGTACAGCTCGTAGGTGTCTGGGGACGACATTCGAATCCTCCTTCCGATCTTCGATCTCCAACCCCGCAAAGCAACAGAGCGCACTGGTCCGCACGGCGTGCAGGCGGAGGGTAAGGAAACATCGTGTGGCGCGCACCGCCCCGTCACGCTTCGCGTGCCACGTCTCCTCGGGCAGGCTCCCACCACCCCGTCACGCTGCGCGTGCCACCCCTCCTCGGGCAGGAGGGGAGTTCTAGTTCCTTCCCGCCTCTCACGAGGCGGGGTGCCGGCGCCGCCGGCGGGGCGGTGTGGGGCTGGTGGCCAAGTGCTCCGTTCAGGTCGCGTCGGGCGCTTTGACTTCCACACCGGCCCACTTCTCGACGCACTGCACGATCGTGGTGAAGTCCTTCTCCGGGCCGATCTGACTGTATGTGAGAAACCAGAGCTGCCCGACCGCGCTCGCCACCCACATCGGTATGCCCATCGCTTCGGCTTCCTGGAGGAACAGCTTCACGTCCTTGTACATCAGCTCGTTGGTGAACCCGAAGTCGAAAGTGCGCGGCAGGATCACCTTCGGAAACTTGTCCTGCGACGCACTGTTGCGCCCGCTGCCGGCGTTGATCACATCGAGCATGATGCGCGGGTCGAGGCCGGCCTTCACCCCCATGACCATCGCTTCGGAGGTGATCGCCAGAGCGGTCGCCGAGAGCAGGTTGTTGCAGAGCTTCATGGTCTGACCGAGACCGGGCTTCTCGCCGAGGTAGAAGACCTTGCCGAGAATCTCGAGCATCGGCTTGAGCGTCTGGAACAGAGCCGGCGGGCAGGACGCCATCACCGCGAGCGTGCCCTTCTGAGCACCACCGACACCACCGCTCACCGGGGCGTCTACCGCCGTGATCCCTTTGTATGCGAGACCCTTGGCGATCTCCTGTGCTACGCGCGGCCCCGTGGTCGAGAGGTCGATAAACGTCTTCGCTTTGCTGCCGCCACCGATCCCATCGCGGCCCAGGGCAACCTCTTTCACCACGCCGGGCGTGGGCAGGCTCACCAGCACCGTCTCGACGGCCGATGCCACCGCAGCCGGCGAACCGGCGGCCTTGGCGCCGCGCGCCACGAATGGCGCGGCTGCCGCCTCGCGCGTGTCGAAAACGGTCAATGCGTAACCGGCGTCGAGCAGACGGCTCGCCATCGGCGCGCCCATCTTGCCCAGCCCGATAAACCCGAGATGCTTGTTCACGGTCGCTTCCTGTCGAACGCGGTCTGCACGAGGTTCAAGACTTGGCAGCCTCTTCCGCGAGGACCTTGCGCGCGGTACGGAACGAGTCGACGGCCGCCGGCACGCCCGCATAGATCGCGACCTGCAGCAGGACCTCGCGGATCTCCTCCTTGGTGCAGCCGTTGCGCAGCGCGCCACGCAGGTGCAGCTCGAGCTCGTGCGGCCGGTTCAACGTCGCCAGCATGGCGAGGTTGAGCAGGCTGCGGGTCTTGCGTGGCAATCCCTCGCGCGTCCACACCGCGCCCCAGCAATACTCCGTGACCAGCTCCTGCAGCGGCCGGTTGAAGTCGTCGGCACTTTTGATCGATGCCTCTACATACTCGTCGCCGAGCACCGCTTTGCGCACTGCAAGCCCCTTGTCGAACAGGCTGGTCGTCATCGTCTTCCTCCTGGTTGCGGATATGCCTGCTGTGACCGCGTTCGCTCTGGGTGCGAAGTTGGTGATTGCGGCCGCCAGCGAGCGGACTGTAGGACAATAATACGATAAGATCGGACTGACAAGGTCGCGCACTACGAGGCGACCGAGGACCAGGAACCGGCAACAAAGGCGGGAGAGGAGACCAGGCAAGGCGACGCGGCCGTGATTGCTGTGCCGCGCCGTGTCACGCTGGTTCCGGCAGGGGCCTCTCCGCTCTCCGCATTGGGCCGGGAAGAACAGGAACAGCGCGCCCGCGGACTGAAACCATGCCGTCGTACTCGGAAGAACTCGCAGACTGGGCGCGCGCTCTCGAGTTCGACGCGCTGCCCAAGCACGTCGTCGACAGCACCAAGGACCGAGTGCTCGACGTGATCGGCCTCGCACTGGCCGGGCTTGGCACGCCGTTCGGCGAGTCGGTGACGCAGGCCTCTGCGGCGATGAACCCGCCGGGACCGAGCCGGATCCTGGGTATCGGGCAGCGTGTCGGGGTCGCCGCGGCTGCCTTCGCCAACGGTGCATTGTCCCAGGCTCTGGAGTTCGACGACACGCACAATGAGTCGATCGTCCACATGAGCAGCCCGTCCGTGGCTGCGGCCCTCGCGCTGGGCGAAACGCAGACGATCTCCGGCAGAGCGCTGATCACTGCCATCGCTCTCGGCAACGAGATCTCCTGCCGGATCGGCAGCGTTGCGCCAGGCCAGTTCCACCGCCGCGGATTCCATCCCACGGGTCTGTTCGCTCCGTTCGGCACGACCTACCTCGCCGGCCACCTGCTCGGTCTCACCCAAGCGCAACTTGCCAACGCCGCAGGTATCGTCGGCAGTTTCGCCGCTGGCATCCTGGAGTGCTGGGTGGACGGCACGCAGTCGAAGTTCCTGCATCCGGGCTGGGCTGCCCAGAGCGGAATCACTGCAGCCTACCTGGGGCGGGCCGGCACCACCGGTCCGCGCGCTGTGCTCGAGGGACGGTTCGGGCTGTTCGACGCGCATCTGCAGGACCGCAGCGTCCCGCGCGCCCTGCATCGCGTGACGGATTCTCTGGGCCGCCTGTGGGAGAGCAGACGGGCATCCTTCAAGCCCTTCCCGGCCGCGCACGTGCTCCACCCTTACATCGACGCGGCCTTGAAGCTGCGCAGGCAGCATCGCATCGATCCGCGCGAGATTCGGGAGATCGTGTGTCCTGTGGCGAGCTATATCGTCCCGATCGTGTGCGAGCCGGTGGACGAGAAACGTCGCCCCAACACCGACTCGCATGGCCGCGTCAGCTTTCAGTACACGCTGGCCGAGGCGCTGTACTTCGGCGACCTTGGCAAGGACGCTTATCAGGCCGCATCGCTGCGCAACCCGGAGATCCTGCGCCTCGCGGATGTCGTGACCTATCGCGTCGACCCCACATTCCCCGGGCCCGATCAGTTCAAGGGTGCGGTGCGGATCGTGATGTGCAGTGGCGCCGAGTTCGAGGCGGTGGAGGAGCACAACCGCGGCTCGGCGGAGAATCCCATGACCCGCGACGAGTTGCTGGGCAAGTTCGAGCGCAACGCCGCCACGGTGCTGAGCGCCGCGCAGATCCAGAATCTCATAGCCGCAGTCGCGGAGCTTGAGGGTGCGCGGGATGCTAGCGCGCTGGTGCAGCTGTCCATCGCCGGGTGAGTCTATGGGCCTGGACGCTGCGCCTATCAGCGTTGCTCGGGCGGCCTCCCACCACCCGTCATGCTTCGCGTGCCACGTCTCCTCGGGTAGGCTCCCACCACCCCGTCACGCTGCGCGTGCCACCCCTCCTCTGGCAGGCTCCCACCACCCCGTCACGCTGCGCGTGCCACCCCTCCTCGGGCAGGCTCCCACCACCCCGTCACGCTGCGCGTGCCACCCCTCCTCGGGCAGGAGGGGAGTCTTAACTCCTCCCCGCCTCTCACGAGGCGGGGTGCCAGCGCAGCTCGCGGGGCGGTGTGGGGTTGGCATCGAATCAGCCAGCCAGTCAGTGCGCAGAGCGTGAGCTGAAGCCATGCCGGCAATCGCGCTGATCGAGAACTTCCTGCAAGCCCTGGTCGCCGGCGTTCTCATGGGCAGCCTCTACGGCATGATGTGCGTGGGCCTCGGGCTGATCTTCGGAATCATGCGGGTGATCAACTTCGCCCAGGGCGAGTTCCTGATGCTCGGCATGTACGTCACGCTCTACATCGTGACCGGGCTCGGGCTCACGTCGTTTCTCGGGCCGTACGTCGGCCCCTTCGCCGGCGCCATTCTCGCGGGCCCGGTACTGATGGTGGGCGGCTACCTCCTGCACCGCTATCTGGTATCGCGTGTCACCGGCGTGCGTGCGCTGGGTGCCGAGAGCGAGGGGCACTACGCTCAGCTCATCCTGACGCTGGGTGTCGCGCTGGTGCTCCAGAACGGCGGTCTGATCCTGTTCGGCTCCACGCCGCAGTCGGTGCGCACGCCGCTGTCCTCCAGCGCGTGGGAGATCGGGCTGCCCTTCGACGAGTTCGCGGCGGTGTTCGTCAACCAGGCACGCGTCGTGTCGGCCGTGATCTCGGTGGCCGCAACCGGGGCGCTGTACTGGTTCATCACGCGCGCCCGGCTCGGCAAGGCGCTGCGTGCTGCCGCAGACAATCCAGAAGCCGCGATCTACATGGGCATCGACGTCGACCGCGCCCACCGGATCGCTTTCGGGATCGGGACCGGTGTGACCGCCATCGCCGGGGGCCTGGTGGCGACCTATTACCCGTTCCAACCCTACGTCGGCCTGGACTTCGTCATCATCATGTACGCCGGCGTGGTGCTGGGCGGGATGGGCAGCATCACGGGCGCGTTCTGGGGCGGCATGACCATCGGCCTGGTGCAGCAGCTCTCCGCTCTGGTGCTGCCGTTCCAGCTGCAGAACGTGGCTATCTTTGTCGTGTTTCTGCTGATCGTGCTGGTCCGGCCGCAGGGGCTGTACGGCCGCAGCGTGGAGCGCACGTGAGCGCACTGGGCGGTCGGGGCCGTGTTGCGACTTCGCTCGCGGCCATCGCCGTCTTCACGCTGGTCTATGCCGTCGGCTCGGCGTTCGTAACGAACAAGTACTATCAGCTCATGCTGACGCTGGTACCGATATGGGCGGTCATGGGGTTATCGTGGAACATTCTCAGCGGCTACGCCGGCCTGGTCTCCTTTGGACATGCCGCCTTCTTCGGGCTGGGCGCCTATACCGTGACACTGCTGCTGGTGCACCTCGACTTGACGCCGTGGATCGGCATACCGATCGGGATGATGGTCGGCGCTGTGGCTGCGGCGGCAATCGGCCTGCCGACATTCCGCCTGCGCGGGCACTACTTCGCGCTGTCCATGCTGGCCTACCCGCTGGCGCTCCTCTACGTGTTCGAGTGGCTCGGCTACCAGGAGGTCGCGTTGCCGATGAAGCGCACCGATGCCGGCTGGTACATGCAGTTCTCCGACTACCACGTCTACATCGGCGTTGCGCTGGTCATGCTGGTCGTGGCGCTGCTTGTGTCGCTCGCGGTGGAGCGCTCGCGGTTCGGCATGGCGCTGCTGGCCATCAAGCAGAACGAGCCCGCCGCCGAAGCCGCCGGGATCGACACGCTGCGCTGGAAGATGCGCGCTATCGTGCTGAGCGGCGCGCTCGCCGCGCTGGCCGGCGGGCTGTACGCCGTCGTGCTGCTCGTGGTCACGCCACAGACCGTGTTCGGCATGCTCACCTCGGCCCAGGCGCTGGTCGTGACCCTGTTCGGCGGGGTCGGCACCATGTGGGGGCCCGTGATCGGCGCCTCCATCCTGATCCCGCTCAGCGAGACACTGCAGGCCCATCTCGGGAATGTCATCCCGGGTATCCAGGGGGTGGTCTATGGATTGGCGATCATCTTCGTGATCCTGGTCGCGCCCGAGGGCGTGCTCTGGCGCGTGCGCGATCGGCTGCGGCGGCGCGACCCCGCAACCGAGCGCGACGCGCATCCTGCACCGCCAAGCGCTTCGACCAGACCGATCCGGCATGCACGGCCTGCAGAGGCGGGACCTCCGGTGTTGGAGGTGAGCGACCTGTCGAAATCCTTCGGCGGACTCAAGGCGGTGGAGGCGGTCAGCTTCACTGTGCCGGCTGGCTCTATTCTGGGGATCATCGGGCCGAACGGCGCAGGCAAGACGACCCTGTTCAATCTGCTGAATGGATTCTCCCGCCCCGACGGCGGCCGCGTGGTGTTCCAGGGCCGCGATCTGGTCGGCCTCAAACCGAACCACATCTGCCGCCTGGGAGTGGGCCGCACGTTCCAGGTGGTGCGTGCCTTCGGCCGCATGTCGATGCTGCAGAACGTTGTGTGCGGGGCGCTCGTTGCATCCCGATCCGACGCCGAGGCAGTGCGGATCGCGAACGGCGCGCTGGAACAGGTGGGTCTCGCGGCGCGTGCCGACGCCAGCGCCTCGACGCTGAGCACCAAGGAGCTACGGCTGATGGAACTGGCGCGGGCTGTGGCATCGCGGCCCAGACTGCTGCTGCTCGACGAGACACTGGCCGGCCTGGGGCGGCAGGAGATCGAGGAGATGATCGAGCTGATCCGCTCGCTGGCGAGTGACGGGACCACCGTCGTGATCATCGAGCACACGATGCACGCAATGGTGCGCCTGGCGGAGCGGCTGTTGGTGCTCGACCACGGCCGGGTGTTGACGAGCGGAGTGCCCAGTGAGGTGACGCGCGACCCCGCCGTGATCGAAGCGTACCTCGGCAAGAAGTGGATGACGGCCGGTGCTGCAGGTTGAGTCCCTCACCGTCGCCTACGGCGGATTGCATGCGCTGACCGACGTCTCGCTGAGCGTCGCAGAGGGGCAGTTCGTCGCCATCGTGGGGCCCAATGGCGCGGGGAAGACGACGTTGTTCAAGACCATCTCGGGTACCGTCGCGCCGATATCGGGGCGCATCGTCTACCAGGGCCAGGACCTGATGGCGGTACCGCCGGCGCACCGCCCGCATCTGGGCATCGCGCATGTACCCGAGGGACGCCAGGTGTTCGCCAGCCTGACCGTACTCGAGAACCTGGAGATGGGCGCGTATCTGCCGGCGGGCCGAGCCGCGTGGCGCCGCAGTCTCGAGCGCATCTTCACGCTGTTCCCGGTGCTCGCCGACAGGCGCCAGCAGCTCGCCGGCACGCTTTCGGGCGGCGAGCAGCAGATGGTGGCGATTGGGCGCGGGCTGGCTTCGAACCCGAAGCTGCTCCTGCTGGACGAGCCTTCGATGGGACTCGCGCCGACTGTGGCGGACATGATCTTCGAGCGCATCGAGGAGATCCATCGCGAGGACCGGGTGACCACCCTGCTGGTCGAGCAGCGGGTGGTGGAGGCGCTGGAAACCTGCGACCTCGGCTACGTGCTGGAGACGGGGCGGGTCGTGTTGCAAGGGCCGCGCGACACGCTTCTCGCGGACGATGCAGTAAGGAAGGCGTATCTGGGGATGTGATACCGGGCGACTT
>Ga0105095_10001301_pt1 | contig 13047 bp, 9 predicted proteins | sample PPLLak2March2015_2_FD_79180 | JGI IMG/M metagenome (GOLD analysis project Ga0105095, IMG submission 79180) | Freshwater sediment microbial communities from Prairie Pothole Lake near Jamestown, North Dakota, USA - PPLs Lake P8 Core (3) Depth... | ecosystem: Environmental > Aquatic > Freshwater >... | reverse complement strand
GGAGATTCTGGTGGAAGCGGCGCCCGATCTGGTGCTTCCCGATGCCTCGCATCTTCCCGATAGCTTCGGGATCTAGGAGATTTCCGCCTCGAGCGTTGTAACGTCCACGACACACCGTGATGCCGTTATGGGAGCTCGTTGCGCGGCCGTCTCGAGTTTCTCTAGATAGCGGGCTCGTTGGAGCACGCCTCATTTTATCTTGAAAAATCGGAGCTCCACTCCGAATTTACGGGCAACAAACGGCTCTAGTGCTCCCAGGATGGACCGATCTTTAGTTCTACCTTTAGCGGCACTTCCAGCGGATAAACGTTCTCCATCGTCTCCCGCACGACCAGGGACGCCCGCTCGAGCTCGGGCTCCGGAGCTTCGAGGACGAGCTCGTCGTGCACCTGCAGCAGCAGCCGGGTCCCGAGCTTCTCCTCGCGCAGGCGACGCGAGAGATCGATCATCGCTTTCTTGATGAGGTCCGCCGCCGTCCCCTGGATGGGCGTGTTCACCGCGACCCGCTCGGCGGCGGAACGCGTCGCCCGGTTGCGGGATCCGATCTCGGGGACGTAGCGCTGCCTGCCGAAGAGGGTCCTCACCTTCCCCGTGCGACGCGCCTCGCGGACGATTTCGTCGATGAGCTCGCGCACCTTGGGATAGCGGTCGAGATAGGCGTCGATGAACGCCTGCGCCTCGCGCGTTGGGACGCCGAACTCCTTCCCGAGGGTGAAGGCGGTCTTCCCATAGATGATGCTGAAATTGATGATCTTGGCCCGCCGCCTTTTCTCCGAATCGCTCAGGCCCGACGAAGCGCCGAACACCTGCTTCGCGGTGCGGTCGTGGATGTCTTCCCCGGCGCGAAAGGCCTCGATGAGCGCGGGGTCCCGGCTGAGGTGCGCGAGCACCCGGAGCTCGATCTGAGAGTAGTCCGCCGAAAGGAGCTTCGTGCCCGGGGGCGCGACGAAGGCCCGCCGCAGCCGCCGCGCGAGATCCGTGCGGATGGGAATGTTCTGGAGATTGGGGTCGCTGCTCGATAGCCGTCCGGTCGCGGCGACCGTCTGATGGAACGTGGTATGGAGCCGGCCGGTCCTGGGATGCACCAGGCTGGGAAGGGTGTCCACGTAGGTTCCCTTCAGCTTGGAGAGGCTCCGGTACTCGAGCACCTTCTTCGGGAGCGGAAACGATGCCGCGAGCTCCTCGAGGACGTCGACCCGGGTCGAGGCGGCGCGCTGTTTCTCGGTCTTCTTGAACGAGGGCAGGTTCATCTTGTCGAACAGGATCTCTCCCAGCTGGCGGGGCGAGTTGATGTTGAACTCGACTCCGGCGAGCTCATAGATCTCCGTCGTCAGCCTCTGGAGCTCGGCGCCGAGCTCGACCGACATCTTTTCGAACTCGCCGCGGTCGATGGCGATGCCCGCGAGCTCCATCGCCGCGAGCACTTCGATGAGAGGCAGCTCGAGCTCGCGATAGACCCGCTCGAGCTCGTCTTCCTTCAGCCGGCTCTCCATGCGCTCCGAAAGGCGCAGCATCCTCTCGGCGCGCTCGGCGGCGAGCCTTCCCTTGGAGGCTTTCGAGGCGGCCGACTCCGACGGCGGGGCGATTCCGGGAAGGACTCCCTGGGCCTGGGCGGGCTCGCTCTCGGCGGAGAGCGGTTTTTGCAGGAACTCGAGAACGAGATCGGAGAGCTCCTGCGAGCGGCGCGAGGGGTTCAGAACGTAGGAGGCGATCTCGGTGTCGAACCCGATTCCCGGAAACGCCATCCCCCGCGCGCCGAAGAAGGTGACCGCCCGTTTGAGCGCATGGCCCGTCTTCGAAAGCGAGGCGTCCGCGAGGAGAGGGGCGAGGCGCTCGATCAAGAGCGCCTCGGGGATCCTCGCGTCCGCCGTGGCGTAGACTCCTTCTCCGGCCTCGACCGCGAGTCCGACGCCGAGAAGGCGGCTGCCCCAGGGGTCGAAGAATCCCCCTCGTTCCGGATCGCTCAGGTCGAGCCACAGCGACAGCCGCTTCCTTTCCCGGGCGCGCGCGAGGAAGCGATCGAGATCCGCCGGGCTCTCCAACGGGAGGAAGCTCGCGCTCAGGTCCACGGCCTCCTGGGGCGGCATGTAATCCTTCACGATCGACGTGAACTCCAGCTCTTCGAACAGACGCCGCGCCGCCTCCCGGTCGGGGCCGTGATACCGCAGGTCCTCGAGCCCCACGTCGAGCTCGAGGTCGGTGGCGATGGTGACGAGCTCTTTCGAGAGCCGCGCTCCCTCACCGTGCTGCTCCAGGGCTTCCCGCTGCCGCTTGTTCCTCACCTCGTGAGCGCGCTCCAGGAGCGATTCGAGGCTCCCGTACTCGCTGACGAGCTTCGAAGCACCCTTCTCGCCGATGCCGGGAACTCCGGGAATGTTGTCGATGCTGTCTCCCATCAACGCTAGAACGTCCGTCACCTGCTCCGGCGGAACCCCGAACTTGCTCCGGACTGCCTCGGGATCGAGCCTTTCGTACTTCACCGGATGGATGACGGTGACCACCTCGTTCACGAGCTGCAGCAGGTCCTTGTCCGACGAGACGATGAGCACGCGGCAGCCTTCCTCGACGGCCCGCCGCGCGAGGGTTCCGATGAGATCGTCGGCTTCGATCCCTGGCGTCTCCAGAACCGGAAGACCCAGAGCGGCGCAGAGCCTCCGAGTGTAGGGGGTCTGCTGCTTCAGGGTGTCGGGAGTCGGAGGTCGGTTCGCCTTGTAGGCTGGAAACCTCTCGTGACGGGGGGTGCGCCCGCCGGCGTCGAACGTCACAGCGGCGAAGTCGTGGGGTTCGTCGGTGAGGACCTTGCGGAGCACGTTCGTGAAGCCCAGCACCGCGTTGGTGGGGAGCCCGGCGCGGGTCGCGAGCGGCGGGATGGCGAAGAAGGACCGGTAAAAGAGGTTGTTCCCGTCGAAGAGGAGCAGGGTCTTGCGGCCCTCGGTCGGGGGCATGGGAGCCGCATTCTAGCTCACCGGCTCAGGCTACAATCATCGGGGAATGAAGATCCGGGCTCTCTCTCTGCTCCTGGTCGCTGCCTCCGGCTGCGCCACCTACGAGTACGAGGAAGAGGTCTATCTCGAGGTGGACGGCGCGGGAGAGATCCGCATGAGCGGATCGACCGCCGCCATCGAAGCTCTTCACGGGCTCGACGCGGCGGATGCCGGGAGCGCGAAGGCGCTCTTCCATGGCGAGGGGATCGAGGTTCTCTCGGCGCTCGAGACCGAGCGCGATCGCAGGAAGTTCGTTCACGTCGAGGCGCGCTTCGCCGCCTGGGAGAACCTCTGCCGGCTTCCGGCGTTTCGCGGCCGCCGCTGCATCCTCGCGATGGAAGAGGAAGGTCTCGCGCTCGAGCTCTCCCTTCCTCCTCCGCGGTCCGCGGCGCCCGAAGGCCTCGATCCGCAGGCGCTCCTCGCGCTCCGGTTTCATGTTCCCAGCACCATTCGCTATCACAACTCCCCCTCCGACATCGAGCGCGGGAACATACTCTCGTGGGAGCGCACCCTGCGCGAGCACTTCGCGGGAAGGCCTCTCGACGTCGAGGTCCGTTTCGACCGGAGAACCGTCCTCGCGGCGACGGTTTCCGTCATGGGCATCGCGCTCGCTCTGGTGGCGGTCTCGATCGGGACCGCGCTCCTGGTGATGGTGCGGAAGGGCAGGCGACAGCTTCGGGCCGAAGCTATCTCCGGGTATCCTTCTCGATTCGACCATCCCTCAGGCGGATGACCCGCCTCGCGTGGGCTGCCACGTCCTCCTCGTGAGTCACCACCAGAAGCGTATTTCCCCGGCGGTTCAACTCGTCGAAGATCGATAGGATCTCTTCACCCGTTGCCGAGTCGAGGTTCCCCGTGGGCTCGTCCGCGAGGACGAGGGACGGGTGGTTCACGAGCGCCCGGGCAATCGCCACCCGTTGCCGCTGTCCGCCGGAAAGCTCGTTGGGACGGTGCCCGAGCCGATCTCCGAGGTCGACGCTCTCGAGCGCCTTTCGCGCCCGCTCCGCCCGCTCTTCCGCGCGCACGCCGCGGTATACCAGCGGAAGCTCGACGTTGCGAAGAGCGCTCGCGCGGGGGAGAAGGTGAAACGTCTGGAATACGAAGCCGATCTCCTGATTGCGGACGTGAGCGAGCTCGTCGTCGTCCATGGCGCTCACCTCGCGGCCGTTCAATCGATAGCTTCCCTTGGAAGGCGTGTCGAGACAACCGAGGAGGTTCATGAGCGTCGACTTCCCGGAGCCTGACGGCCCCATGATGGCGGCGTACTCGCCGGCCTCGACGTCCAGGTCGACTCCGCGAAGCGCGTGGACTTCCTCGGCCTGCATGGAATAGCTCTTCCACAGGCCGCGAGCTTCGATGAGGGGCATCCGCGGCTCGATTCTAACTCGAACCGGGCTCCGCTCTCAGTCTGCCGCCACCAATCCCACTTCGTTCGTGCTGTAGAGATCCATCGCGGCGCTCGAGCGCTTCTCGATCAGCTTCATTTCCACCAATCGATCGAGCGCTCTTCTGACCTCGATGGGATCGGCGCTGACCCAGAACTGCGCGATGCCCTCGACCGAGTCCTTGGCCTGGGGGTGGCGGCGGAGGTAATCGAGGATCCGCAAGGCCAGCGGGGACTCTTTGCCGACATCGGCAACGTCGTCGCGGTGCATCGTGTTCATCTCCTTGCAAGCCTCGAGCTTGGTCGAACCTGAGGAATAGCAACCGGTGTGCCATCGCCGCCAGGAGGAGCGGCGGCGCGGAAGGTGCTTCGCAGTAACGACTTCTACTGTCCCCTCGCGAATTCTCTGCGGCAAATTCCACCCGAACCTCGAGCGGAGACATAGGCTTTCTCCCGCAGATCCGCGACGACTCTCGGAGCGCCCGGGCTCGTAGGGGATTGCCGGCACAGCGAAGGAATTTCCCCTGAGACGTCGTCGCCGAAGACGGAGGCGGCGGTTCTCCGGCGGAGAACGCGCGATCTCAAGAGTCTGTTGACGCGGCATTTACGCCCGAGGCTTTCCGCCGGCAGGCGAGCGTGACTGCTCTCACCGGTGGTACGGAAATTGCTCTCTTCTGGCTGGTGCGCTCGCTCATTTACCCCTAACGGGAGGGAGTTTACTTGCCGCAAAAGATCCTGGCGGTGGACGACGAGCCCGACATTCTCCGGCTCACGCAGTTCCTGCTGGAGTCCTGGGGCTACGAGGTGACGACCGCCTCGAACGGGAAGGAAGCCATCGAGCGAGCTCACGGAGACACGCCGGATCTGATCCTGATGGACGTCAACATGGAAGAGATGAACGGCTTCGAGGCCTGCGAGGTCATGAAGAGCGACTTCGCGACTTCGTTCATTCCCATCATCATGCTGACGAGCCAGGACCAGGTGCACAACAAGATCACCGGCCTCGGGATGGGCGCCGACGACTACGTGATCAAGACGGTGGACCCTCTCGAGCTCCAGGCCCGCATCGAGATGGTGATTCGGAGGACGCAGGAGCAGTCGGGCGCGAACCCGCTCACCCGGCTTCCGGGAAACCTCGCCATCGACCGCGAGATCAAGAAGCGCCTCTCGAGCGGAAACGACTTCTCCGTCTGCTATTGCGACCTCGACAATTTCAAAGCCTACAACGACAAGTACGGCTACGAGGCCGGCGACAGGGTGATCAGCCATACCGCCAAGATACTGATGAAGGCGGTGCGTGAGACCGGCGAGACCAGCGACTTCCTCGGCCACATCGGGGGCGACGACTTCGTGGTGGTGACGACTCCGGTCCACGACAGCGGCATCTGCAAGCAGGTCGTCGAGCGCTTCGACGCGACCATTTCCGATTTCTACGACGAGGACGACCGGAAGCGGAAGAGCATCCAGGTGGAGAACCGCTCCGGACGGCTCGAGAACTTTCCCATCATGAGCATCACCATGGCGGTCGTGAGCGGCTCCCGCGCGGATCTCGAGAGCACTCACGTCATCGCCGAGCGCGCCGCCGAGCTGAAGAAGTACCTGAAACGGTTCCAGGGCAGCAACTTCCTCTCGGAGAGGCGGGGCGCGGGCGCTCACGGGGACGAGATGTCCGCGAACTGAAGCGGGTCGGCGATCCGAGGTTTTGACGAAGTGGACGACAAGAAATCGCTAGCGATGCGGGGAGTGCTGGCGGGCGCGGTCGCGGCGCTCATCGCCTCGGGTCTCTATTTCTCGGGTGTCTTCGAGTCCCTCGAGTACCAGCTCTACGACCGCGACTTTCGCATGGGCCCTCCCGCGAAAGCCCCGGCCGAGATCGTGATCGTCGCCGTCGACGAGCCCTCGCTCCGCCGTATGGGAAGCTGGCCCTGGCCCCGGGCGTTCCACGCCGAGGCTGTCCGGCAGATCAAGGCGAACGGCGCCAAGGTGATCGGAGTGGACATCGGCTTCTACGAGCCCGACCGCCTCGACCCCGTGAACGACGAGGAGCTCGCCGCCGCGACCCGCGAGGCGGGAAACGTCGTTTATCCGGCGGTTCTGGAACAGTTCCAGCAGAACGGCGAGTCGATGGTGAAGGTCATGGAGACACTGCCCGCTCTCGCGGAGGCGGCCGCCGGCATCGGTCACGCCCACATCGAGCCCAGCGCCGACGGGATCTCCCGCAAGGTGCACCTCACCTACAAGACCTCCCGGAGAACCTACTGGGCGATGAATCTCGAGATCTTGAGGGTGTATCTGGGCCTTCCAGACGGGGCCATCCGCGAGCTGCGCCCGGGAGTGCTCGGAATCGGGGACATCGAGATCCCCGTCATGTCCGACCCGGAGTCGCGGGAAGCGAGCAGCGACCGCATCGCCATCGATCACGAGATGCACATCGCTTACGTCGGCGACCGGGAGACGTTCGAGTACATCCCGGCTCACGAGGTCATCGAGGGCAACATCCCCGCCAACTACTTCACGGGCAAGATCGTTCTCTATGGAGGGAAGGCCGCGGGCCTCTACGACGACCACATGACGCCGTTCTCTCGGGAACGGACGCCGATGCCCGGGGTCGAGATCCAGGCGAACGTGATCGACGCCATCCTCAAGGAGCGCTCGATTCGGAGGACACCGCTCTGGGTCCTGAGCCTGGTGACCGCGCTCATCGCCATGGGGGCCGCCGTCCTCTATCAGTTCGTCGACACCCGGCTCGCCGCTCTTCTCATGGTGGTCCTCATCGGCGCCACCATGGGTGCCCACATCGCTCTGTTTCGCGCCGGCCAGTGGATGGAAGTGAGCCCGATCGTGGTGTCGCTAGTGCTCTCGCTAATCTTCGGGCTCATGCTGAAGATGCGCCAGGTGAACGTCGCCCTCGACCAGGAGGTCCTGAGCCTCACCGAGGCCGCCGCCCTCTCCGAGAAAGCGGGAGAGAAGACGATCATCGAAACCTTCAACGCCGCCGAGCCCACGCTTCGCGACGTGCTCGAGATTCCCGCCGCCGCCCTGCTCAAGGTCGATCGCCGGAAGGGCACCCTGACACTCACCGCCCAGTACGGCCTCACGCGCATGAACCCGCGGGAGAAGACCACTCTCAAGCTCACGGGCGACCTCACCGGGCTTCTCGCGGGGCTGGAGCCCCTGGAAGTCGAGAGCCTCGCGAAGCACCCGCTCGCGGTCCTGGTGCCCCGCCCGCAGGTTGCCGCCTACCACGCGCTGGTGGTGCCGCTGCTGTCGAAGGGAGAGACGGTCGGCGCTCTCTGCCTCTTCCGAACGAAGGCCGAGGCCTTCCCAGACGAGGAGCGGACCCTGCTCCAGGCGGTCTCGAGTGAGTTCGGGACCATCTGGTACAACGCCTCTCTCTACGGCCGCCTGACGCAGAAGAGATCGAATCCCATCGCTCCCTTCACCTACAAGAGCCAGGAACGCCGGATCCAGACGCTGAACGTGCTGAACGACGCGGTTCTCGGCGAGAAGTCGCTGATGGCTTCCATCATGGACAGCATCGCCGACGGGGTCGTCGTCACCGACGTTCTCGGCACCATCCGGATCCTGAACCCCAAGGCGAAGGAGATCCTCGGGCTCTACGGCGAGAACGCCGTGGGACAGAGCGCCGTGGACTTCATTCGGAGGTTCGAGGACGTTCCCTACGAGGTGATGCGCGACAGGTTCGAGAAGATCGTCGAGCGGGGCGAGACGTTCTCCTCGGACATCCGGATCGCGATACCCACGACTCGCTATTACACCCTGCAGCTCGGACCGGTGCGCAGCCGCGACGGCATGGTCCACGGAATCGTGGGGGTTTTGTCGGACATCACCGAGCTCAAGGAAATGGACCAGATGAAGACGGATCTCATGTCCATGGTGACCCACGAGATCCGGACTCCCCTCGCCACCGTTCGCGGCTTCGCCCAGATCCTGCTCAAGGGCGGAATCGGCACCGACAAGTCGAAGGAGTTCCTGGAGATCATCAACCGGCAGTCGAACCGCCTGGTGAACCTGGTCAACGACTTCCTCGACATCACCCGAATCGAGTCGGGAAGACAGGTCATCACCAAGGGCCCGGTGGACATGGACAAGATGATCCAGAACGCCGTCGCCGACCTCAAGCCTCTCGCCGACGAGAAGAACATCAGCCTCCAGTACGTCTCGCCCGGCGGGCTCCCCGAGGTCTTCGGGGACCGCAACCTCATCGAGCAGGTGCTCATCAACCTTCTTTCGAACGCCATCAAGTACAGCCCCAAGGGCGCCTGGGCCCGAGTCGCCGTGGCTCAGCAGAACGGCTCGGTGGCGATCACCGTCCAGGACAACGGCCTCGGCATCCCCAAAGAATCCATACCGAGGCTCTTCGAGAAGTTCTACCGCGTGCGTTGTGACGACCGGAAGGACATCATCGGTACGGGTCTGGGCCTGTCCCTGGTGAAGCAGATCATCGACGTGCACCAGGGAACCATCCGGGTGGAGAGCGAGCACGGCAAAGGCTCGACCTTCATTTTCACCGTGCCCGTCGCCAAAGCCGGGATGGAGCCCATCACCATGACCACCACTGCGAGCGTGATGGCGCCGATGGCGGCGAGCCAGAACTGAGGCGGGTCCACGAAATGTCCAAAGATCTCGTCCTGATGGTCGATGACGAGCTCGATAACCGCGTCATGATGCGGTACTTCCTCGAGTCCTGGGGATACGAAGTGGAGCTCGCGGCGAACGGCGAGGAGGCGCTCAAGAAAGTCGCCGCCAAACGGCCGGCGCTGGTGCTCCTCGATCTGGAAATGCCGGTGATGGACGGGTTCGAGGCCTGCCACCGGCTCAAGGACGATCCGAAGACCGAGCACATCCCGGTCATCATGTTCACCGGCCTCGAGTCGACGTCGGACAAGGTGAAGGGCATCCGCCGGGGAGCCGACGACTACGTCGTCAAGACGGTCGATCCCGAGGAGATCCAGGCGCGCATCGAGATGATCCTTCGCCGCAGCCGCCGCTACGAGCCGGCGCCCGGCGGCGACAAGGAGCCCGCCGACGCGGTCCTGAGCGGCTCGCTCGAGGAGAAGAGCTTCCCCGAGGCGTTCCAGCTGGCGATGGCCTACGGACAGAGCGGCACACTGGTACTCCGCAGCGGCGACCGGGACGGCCGTGTGCACCTCAGGGACGGTGTCGTGATCCACGCCGAGACGCCTTCGCTCTCGGGCGAAGATGCATTCTACGACCTCGCCCTCTGGAACAAGGGCAGCTTCAGCTACATCGTTGGCGAGGTCGCGTCAGCCGGGCAGACCATCTCGAAGTCGGGGACCTCGCTTCTCATGGAAGCGACGCGCCGCATGGACGAGTGGAACCTGATCTCGTCCAAGATTCCGAGCTTCGACGTCGTGCCTCACCGTATCGCCCCCCCCGGAAGCGAGCCTCTGAGGCTGACGCGCAGCGACTGGAAAGTGGCCAGCCTGGTGGATGGACAGAGGACCATCCGGCAGATCGCTGCGGAGCTCGGAGCCGATGTCTACGAGATCGGCCGCGCGGTCTTCGGACTCATCACGCTGGGCGCGCTCTCCTTCGAGTCGGACAAGAACGAGCGGGACGGGTTCTTCGACGCGGTTCCCGAGCTCCGAGGGGATCTCCGGGGAGACGAGCCCTACGAGCTCTCCGCCGCTTCGTGGAAGCTGCTCGCGGCGATCGACGGCAAGCGCGATCTGGGAGCCATCACCCATATCGTGGGCCTCGCGCCGCGGAAGATGGCCGAGCTCCTGAAGGACCTGGCGGAGCGGGGATTCATCCGCGTCAACAAGACCCGGTCCAGGTCGGAAACGACGCCGGCGGCGCCCGCCAAGGAGAACGGCAGGAGCGCGGAAACCGGAAAGGTCGAAGCCTTCACCCCGCGCATCCGGGCCATCGGTCTCGATTGAAAGGCATCATGCAATCACCGGAAGTTTCGAAGGATTCCTCAACCAAGGAAGCGGGCTCGACCGCGGGGACGAGCTCGTGTTTTGTCTCAAGGAGGGTAAGCACGATGAACATGAAGACCTGGACGAAGGTATTCGCATTCACCTTCGCCCTGTCCATCGCGTCGAACCTCGCTGCTGCAAATGGGGGGCGTTCCGAGGAGCAGGACAAGAAACCCACACCTGCGACCAAGATCGACTCTCCGAAAGAGCTCACGGCTTCCGCCGAGAGCTCCGGCGAGGACTACGTGGTGGTCATTACCGACAAGGACACGACGCCGCTCAACGTCTACCAGAAGTATCTGGAAAGCGCTGACTTCTGGCGTCAAATCACCGAGCACAATCTTCTGAAGGACGGCGTCGCCGTCCGCATTCCGAAGAACATGCTCAAGAACGGCCAGATTCCCGCCAAAGTCACGAAGTTCAGCGGAAGCGTCGAAATCGCCCGCAACTTCGACTGGAAGTGGGTCAAGGTCGTTCCCGACATGCTCGTCCAGGAAGGCGATTGGGTACGCACCCGGGCCAAGTCCTCGGCCGAGATTCTCCAGGACGACGGAACCGTGATCGTGCTGCGGCCGAACAGCAAGCTTCTCTTCGAAGCCCACGGCCAGACGCAGACCGCTCGCGGCGAAGTCCGTACCACCCGCCTGAAGCTCGACGAGGGGTCCATTCTCTCGCGGGTCAAGAAGCTCGCCCAGCGCGACAGCCGTTTCGAGATCTCGACGCCCACCGCGACCTCCTTCATCCGTGGAACCGAGTTCCGCGTGAAGGTCGAGCCCGAGGGCGCCACCCGCCTCGAAGTACTCGAGGGCCGGGTCGACTTCGGCGACCAGAGCCAGCAGGTTGCCGTCGACGGCAACTTCGGTTCGCTCGTGACCGCCCAGGGCGAGGAGCCCGAGGCGCCCCACGCGCTTCCCGAGGCTCCCGCGCAGCTGCTCTCTCCCGAGAACCGTCAGGTGCTCGAGGGAGATCTCGCGATGTACAACTTCGCCTGGTCCGCGGTTGCCAATGCCGTCCGCTATCACCTCGAGGTCTCCGCTGACGCCGAGTTCAAGCAGCTCGTCGACGAGACCTGGGTCGATGGCACTTCCGCTCAGGTCCAGAGCATGGATTTCTCGGACCTCGAGCCCGGAACCTACTTCTGGCGGGTTTCGGCTCTCGATGCGCAGAGCTACGAGAGCGCCTGGTCCCAGACGAGCCACTTCATCTACCCGATGAAGCTGCGCTGAGTTTCCGCCTCCTCCCGGAGGCTTGACGCCCTCTCCTCCTCACGGGGGAGAGGGCGATTTTTTTTGGCCAGTGAACCAGTTGCCGGTTAACGGTCACGGAGCGTCTGCGACGGGGAGCACCGACAGCGATCCATAGTCCGTCGCGGGCGTTGGGCGCCTGTCCATCCCATGTCTAAACTATATATATGACATGTACTCTCGCAGTGGAAATGGTGGTTCCCCGCGCTCTCGACGAGGTGTTCTCCTTCTTCTCGGACGCGAGAAACCTCGAGCGCCTGACTCCACCGTGGCTTCGATTCGAGATCGTCACTCCGGAGCCGATTCCCATGCACGAGGGCGCCGAGCTCCGTTATCGCCTTCGATGGCACGGGCTGCCTCTTCGATGGACGAGCCGGATTACCGACTGGAGCCCGCCTGTCCTTTTCGTGGACGAGCAGGTTCACGGACCCTACCGAATCTGGCGACACGAGCATCGATTCGAAGAGGTCGAGGGCGGCACCCGGGTCCGGGACCGCGTACGGTACGCCGTTCCCGCCCCCGGTTTCGTCGAGAGATTCCTCGTCCGGCCCGACCTCGAGCGGGTCTTCGCCTACCGTCAGGAACGCTTGCGGGAGATCTTCGACGGGTCGACGGAAGCGAGGGATTTCACGAACCGGTCTATCTCCCGGTCCACGCGCTCCGGCTGGATCGAGCCATAGGAAGATGCGGGCGTCGTCGATCACGACTCTCTCGACGAACGGGTTGCGTTCGACGTCCCTCCAGCCATCGTCGAAGAAGTACGGCAGCGAATTCCGCTCTTCCCATCGTCGGACCGGAAAGTATACGGAACCGCACGGGATTCGGTCGTGGAGGATTCTGATAGACTCCCGCCGTGCGAGTTCTGGCTCTCGCTTTAACCCTCGTTTCCGTCCCCGCCTCCGGCGAGAACTGGCCCGCGTTCCGCGGACCGAACGCGACGGGGATCGCCGACGGCCTTTCGATCGCGACGAAGTGGGACGGCATCAGTTCCCAGAACATCGAGTGGAAGACGAAGCTCGAAGGGCTCGGGCACTCGAGCCCGATCGTCTGGGGCGACCGCGTCTTTCTCACGACCGCGGTCAGCTCCGATCCCGATTCCATCTTCGTGCACGGTCTCGACGGGAGGATCGATCGGCGCTCGGACAAGGCCGAGCACAGCTTCCGCGTCATCGCTCTGAGCGCCGAGACCGGCGCGATCCTGTGGGAGAGAGAAGCCCATCGAGCGGTTCCCAGAGTCCAGCGTCACCCGAAGAACAGCTACGCCTCGCCGACGCCGGTCACCGACGGAAAGCACGTCGTCGCCTACTTCGGATCGGAAGGCCTCTACGCTTACGACTTCGAGGGGAACCTCCTCTGGAAGCGCGACCTCGGCACCATCGACGCCGGGGCCTCCTACGACGACACCTATGACTGGAGCGTCGGAAGCTCCCCTGCCCTCTACCGCGGAATGGTCATCGTCATCGCCGACT
>Ga0105095_10001296_pt1 | contig 13064 bp, 6 predicted proteins | sample PPLLak2March2015_2_FD_79180 | JGI IMG/M metagenome (GOLD analysis project Ga0105095, IMG submission 79180) | Freshwater sediment microbial communities from Prairie Pothole Lake near Jamestown, North Dakota, USA - PPLs Lake P8 Core (3) Depth... | ecosystem: Environmental > Aquatic > Freshwater >... | reverse complement strand
TGGTTATCATTTTGAGTTTCTGCTGCCTGAATGGGCTGAAAGCGCAACATACAATCTCCGATACACATATAGATGTCTCTTATTTTAAAGGATTGGATCTTTTCAGTAAGGAAAAGTATGGAGCTGCCCAGCTGGAATTTCAGATGGTTATGGATAATTACAGAGGAAGCCATTCGGAAATAGCTAAAGATGCAGAATATTATAATGCCCTTTGTGCGGTAAAGCTCTTCAACGATGATGCGGAATACCTTATGTACAGATATATAAACAGGTATCCCGAAAGCCAGAATATCAGCATGGCATATTTTGAACTCGGGAAATTTGCCTATGACAAGAAAAACTGGGGTACAGCCCTGAAATGGTTTCAGGAGGTCGACCGATATGACCTGTCTGCTGAACAGCAGGATGAATTTCTTTTTAAAAAGGGTTATAGTCATTTCATGCGCAATGAATTTGAGGATGCCCGATTAGCTTTATATGAGATAAAGGACACTGACCATAAGTATGCCATGCCTGCGACCTACTATTATGCCCATGTTGCATATGTCCAGCAGAACTATGAAACGGCGCTTAATGGATTCCTTAAACTCAGCGATGATGAGACTTTTTCGCCGATTGTCCCATATTATGTGACCCAGATTTATTATATGCAGGAGAAATGGGACGAGCTTATAAAATATGCTCCTTCACTTCTCGAATCAGTCACGGAAAAACGATATGGTGAAGTTTCAAAAATGATCGGTGAAGCATATTTCCAGACTGAACAATATGATAAGGCAATACCTTTCCTGGAAAAATATCATGAGATGACCGGAAGCACTTCAAGAAAGGACAAGTATCAGATTGCATACTCATATTATATGACTGCCAATTATGCCAAAGCAGTGGAATACTTCAAAGCTGCTGCCACAGGCAGGGATGAGTTGAGCCAGAGCGCACTGTATCATCTGGGTGATTGCTATATGCATCTGGACCAGAAAAACCAGGCAAGGTTATCCTTTTCAGTCGCATCAAAACTGGATTATAATGCTGAAATAAAGGAAGATGCATTGTTCAACTATGCAGTGGTCACTTATGAGCTGGCATATAATCCATTTAACGAAGCTGTCATTGCATTCAACCAGTATATCTATCTATACCCTGCATCCAAAAGGACTGATGAGGCTTATAAATACCTTGTGCTTGCATTTATGAGCACAAAGAATTACAAGACTGCGCATGCTCTCCTTGAAAAAATCCGGAATAAGACCCCTGAGATTGAAAAAGCATATCAGAGGGTATCATACTACAGAGGTCTTGAATTGTTCAATAACCTGCTGTTCAATGATGCTATGAATAAATTCGATGAATCGCTGAAATATAAACAATATGATAATGAGATCAGAACTCTTTGCTATTACTGGAAGGGAGAATCTTTCTATCGTCTGAAAGATTTCAAGCGCGCACTTGAGTTCTATGACCTGTTCATGTCGTCTTCAGGAGCGGCATCTCTGGACGTCTATAATAATTGCCTGTACAACATCGCCTATTGTTACTTTGAAATGGACGATTATGACAAGGCCATGTCAAAGTTCAAACAATTTGAAAATCTGAACCGGGGCACTTCCACGCGGCTTCTGGGAGATACCTATAATCGAATAGGCGACCTGTTATTTTTGAACATGCGTTACCAGGATGCTGTTGATTATTATGATAAGGCAATCGAACTGGGCCTTGTCGATGTTGACTATGCGCTGTTCCAGAAAGGATTCTCGCTGGGACTTATGAATCGTCATATGGACAAAATAATGGTGCTTACGCGGATCCTTGACAGTTATAAAAATTCGACCTATACTGCTGATGCGCTCTACGAAACAGGCAGGAGCTATTTCATAATGCAGCAGCCGGAACGGTCAATCCCGATATATCAGAAAATACTTACGGAACATGCTAACAGTTCCTATGCAAGCAAAGCCCTGGTGCAGATAGGATTGATCAATTATAACCGGAATGAGTACGATGAGGCTCTGAAAAACTATAAAAAGGTTGTTACCGATTATCCGGGAACGCCGGAAGCCAATAGTGCTATGGTTGGCATAAAGAATGTGTATGTCGATATGGGCAGGGTGGACGATTATTTTGCCTACCTGAACAGCATTGGCATTTCGGAGGATATGACAGTTTCGGCACAGGATTCATTGAATTATATTTCCGCAGAGAATGTTTATATGTCAGGCGATTGTGATAAGTCAATCGAAAATTTCTCCGGTTACATTAATCGCTTTCCAAACGGAAAATTCCTTTTACAGGCTTATTTTTATAAAGCTGAATGCCACGTAAAAGCTAACGAACTTGACAGAGCACTGGAATCTTACAAATATGTAATAAGTCATCCGAGGAACCAGTTTACCGAGCCGGCGCTGGTTTCTTCTTCAAAGATCAATTACAGCCTCGGGAATTGGCCCAATGCCCTTGAGAATTATCTTGTACTTGAACAGGCCGCAGAAATCAAAAGCAATATTTCCGAGGCTCTCATTGGTAAAATGCGCTGCTATTACAATCTTGAGGAATATCAGAATGCGATCGATGCCGCAAGGCAGCTTCTGACCGAAGAAAAAGTGCCGGAGGAGCTGGCCAGGGAAGCCCATTTTATAATAGCTAAATCTTATTATGGGCTCGACAGATTTGCTCTGGCACTCGAAGAATTTAAAAAAGTTGCCACTGAAGTTAAAAGTCCTGAAGGTGCTGAGTCAAAATACAGGGTCGCTGAAATCTATTATGTACGAAAGGAATATCAGAAAGCTGAAGATGAGGTATTTAACTTTATTGACCTCAGCACTCCCCATCAGTACTGGATGGCTAAGGCATTCATCGTGCTTGCCGATGTATATATACAGAAAGGAGATAATTTCCAGGCAATACAAACACTCCAGAGTATAATCGACTATTATGAGGTTATGGATGACGGCATCCTTGATCTTGCCAACAGAAAAAAGGCTGAGTTAGAGGAGAAAGAAAAGGCAGGAGAACAGGAATCCGAAGGAGAAGAGCTTGAAATAAACATAAAAGATGAAACCCTGTAAATATGAAACAAATAAATAAATCCGGGATCATGAAAAAATGGAATTTTATAGTAATTGCAGCTGTTCTGTTGTCCCTGAATATGTTTGTGGTCGCACAGGAGAGTATCGACAAGGAAATAGTTGTTGTAAAACCTTATGAACCTGTGCTTTCGGATGCACATAAGATCAACCTTCTGCCTGAAATAACCGATACGACTACCGTCAAACCGACTTTTATCTATCAGATCACACCAAAACAGTATGAAACGGAATATGAGATTAAAAGAATAAAAGCTGCCACGCTTGGCGCTGAATCCCTGGAGAAATTGTATAAATCATATCTTAAACTGGGCGTAGGGAATTATTTTGTCCCCAATCTGGAAATAAATATTAATTCCCTGAGATCGAGAGATAAATGGTTTGGCGTTTACCTGAAACATAATTCAATTAATGGTAAGATCAAACTTGAAAATGGCGATAAGGTTAATCCGGGCTTCAATCAGAATATAGCACTTGTTGAGGGGAAAAAGATCTTTAAGAAATCTGTGCTTTCCGGCTATCTCTCACCCCAATTCTACGGTATCAATTTTTATGGATATAATCCTGTTCTGAACCCGGATTCCATAAACATGCAAAAGGATTCAATCAGGCAGCATTATTTATATGCCGATGCCGGTTTCAGGATGCAGTCAGCTTATAAGGATTCTCTTCATTTGAACTATGACCTTGGGGTGAATTATGGTTATACAAAGGATCGTTTCGATTACAGTGAACATGCATTCAGGTTCTCTTCCGAATTCAACAAGCAGTTCAAGGCCAATGTAATAGGACTCAAAGCCGGAGTTTCCCATTACCTTACCCCGGAGGTTTTTGATTCAGTTAATAATACAGTCATAAGGATCAGTCCCTGGTATTCAAAATCGACCCCGGATTATGCTTATAAAATAGGTGTAAACATGATTGCGGATCTTTACGGGGATGAAACTAATTTTCATTTTCAGCCGCTTGCATTTCTGTCAATTAGCCTGCTAAATAAAATTATGGTTCCATATTTCGGTATTGAAGGTAATCTGGAAGAAAACTATTTCGGTAAGATCAGCCGGGAGAATATGTATATCATGCCCGGATTATCAGTAAAAAACACAAATCATAAGATAATCGGTTTTATCGGCTTAAAGGGTAATTATTATTCCAAACTCAGCTATCATCTGGGCTTTAATTATACTATCTCCGACAATATGTATTTTTTCGTCAATGATACAGCCGGGAATATCGGAAATAAGTTCCTTGTTGAATATGATGATGCTGAACGGGTCAATTTTCTTGCGGAAATGATTTTCAGACCTCTGGATAAGCTGTCTTTTACAGTAAAGGGTAACTATTACCATTATAACCTTGATTCACTTGAATATGCATGGCATAAGCCTTCAGGAGATTTATCCCTGTTCGCCGAATATAACATCAAAAATAAGATCCTTCTCGAAGGCAGTGTTATGTACATTGGCCCCCGTTATGCAAGAGCCATTCCGGGTGTGCCGGTCAAACTTAAAGGATATACAGACCTCAGCCTGGGACTGGAATACCGGTATTCAAAAGTTCTCTCAGCGTTTATTCGTTTTAATAACATTCTGGGCATGAACCAGGAACCCTGGTTGTATTATCCCGGAATGCGCCTGAATGCGCTCTTTGGATTTACTTATGCGTTATAACATAAATGTGGGTTGTTTATAACAAAAATCCGGTTTAAGAATTATCACATCGAAAATGTTAATTTACTGTTAATAAACTATCTGATTTTTAGATAGTTTATACTTAAAAGATCCCTGAAAAATTGTATATTTGAATATGATATTTGGCGATTGAATCCTGATATATAATTTGCAGTTTATCAATAAGTTACATATTTCTTGTCAGAAACTGGGAAACGCATCAGGAATTTCAATCCGGAAGGCGGCGAAAAGATACCTGCCGGGAATAAGAAATCATCACAAAATTTAAGGATTTCTTTAAGGAAGAATAGTGATTGATATGCGCATTATATATTTTGTTAATATAATTTAAACTAAGTAAGAAGGGAATATGATGATTAAGAAAAGCGGAACAGGGAAAGGACAGGAATATACTGCTGATAGTATCCAGGTATTGGAAGGGCTTGAGGCTGTCCGTAAAATGCCTGCAATGTATATCGGGGATGTTAGTACAAGAGGATTACATCACCTTGTTTACGAGGTTATTGACAATTCAATTGACGAAGCGCTTGCAGGATATTGTAAGAATATTACAGTGATTCTTAATGAGAATGGATCTGTGACTGTCAGTGATGATGGGAGGGGTATCCCTACAGATTTTCATGAGAAGGAAAAGAAATCTGCATTGGAGGTGGTAATGACAGTCCTGCATGCAGGAGGGAAATTTGATAAGGAAAGCTATAAAGTATCGGGAGGCCTCCATGGAGTGGGAGTTTCATGCGTAAATGCGCTTTCTTCTTACCTGAAAGCTGAAGTTCACAGGGATGGGAAGATACATGTACAGGAATATCGCCGCGGAAAACCTCAGGGAGATGTTTCTGATACTGGGAAAACGGAAAAGACAGGCACTATCGTGACTTTTATACCTGATGATACAATATTTACAACAACTGAATTCAATTTTGAGATCCTCGCTTCACGACTGAGGGAACTGGCTTACCTGAATAAGGGAATACACCTTACCATTAGTGATAAAAATGAGGTGGAAGAAAACGGTAACGGTAATGGCAATGGTAACGGGAATGGTAATGGTAATGGTAATGGTAATGCTAATGGCCATATCAAAGATAATTGCCATCATGGATACAGGTGCGAACATTTCTATTCTGAATTAGGACTGAAAGAATTTGTTGAGTATCTTGATGAAACCAGGGAGAAACTTACTGAAAAAATTATCTATATTGACACTGAAAAAGGAGATGTCCCGGTTGAGATAGCACTGCAGTATAATACCTCATTCACCGAGAATGTCCATTCTTATGTTAATAATATCAATACAATTGAAGGCGGAACACACCTGGCAGGATTCAGACGAGGACTGACAAGGACTTTGAAAACTTATGCTGAAAAATCCGGAATGCTTTCAAAACTAAAATTTGATATCAACGGTGATGACTTCAGGGAAGGCCTTACTGCTATTATTTCCTGTAAAGTACAGAAACCCCAGTTCGAAGGGCAGACAAAAACCAAACTGGGAAACTCTGATGTTATGGGTGCTGTTGACCAGGCTGTCAGCGCACATCTGACCAATTACCTTGAAGAGAATCCAAGGGATGCAAAAGCTATAGTCCAGAAAGTAATACTTGCAGCAACGGCACGCCATGCTGCCAGGAAAGCCCGCGAACTGGTTCAGAGGAAAAATGTACTGTCAGGAGCCGGTCTGCCGGGAAAACTTGCCGATTGCGCTGAAAAAGATCCTTCAATTTCAGAATTATTCCTTGTAGAGGGTGATTCAGCCGGCGGGACAGCCAAGCAGGGAAGAGACCGGAGCTTCCAGGCAATAATGCCATTGCGCGGAAAGATTTTGAACGTTGAAAAAGCCATGCAGCATAAGATCTTTGAAAATGAAGAGATCAAGAATATATTTACAGCTCTGGGAGTTAACATTGGAACGGAAGATGATAGCAAAGCTCTTAATCTTCAGGGACTGAGATATCATAAGGTTATTATTATGACAGATGCCGATGTGGACGGAAGCCATATTACCACCCTTATTATGACATTCTTCTTCCGCTTTATGCAGGAACTCATTAAAGAAGGATATCTGTATGTTGCCACACCTCCTCTGTATCTTGTAAGGAAAGGCAAATTTGAAAAATATTGCTGGACTGAAGAAGAACGATTACAGACTATTGAAGAAATCGGTAACGACACTAATGTTCATATTCAGAGATACAAAGGGCTTGGTGAAATGAACGCAGACCAGTTATGGGAAACCACAATGAATCCCCAGAAACGGACGTTGCGTCAGGTTACTATCGACAGTGCTGCCGAAGCCGACAGGATATTCTCAATGCTGATGGGCGATGAAGTCCCTCCGCGCCGTGAATTCATCGAAACTCATGCGAAGTACGCTAAGATTGATGCATAATCTCGGATGAATTATCCCCGCTTTTGTCCGGGAGCTGTATCAAAATTGGATTTAAATGAAAGTGCCGATTTGTGCTTTGATATTTAGATTTGACTAATAAATAAACTTTCCTGTTTCAGTTTAAGCTTATCATAATTAAGAAATATTTAAATCCAATTTTGATACAGCCCCCTTGCTGGGATAATTCATGTGAAGGAAATAAATCAGGAAGCTATCTCATAACTGAAATTAAATGAAAGCGATAATTTATTAAATAAGATGCACACTTACTTGAAACCGTTGCTATCCGGATTTGAAGCTGGAAAAAATGAGGAGAATGCTTTCTGGATGAAGAAATATATGAAAGATCAGTTTGAGTTTTATGGAGTTAAAACTCCGGAACGCAGGGCTATGCTGAAATCTTTCCTGAAGGAGTATGGACTTCCTCCTGCAAATGAACTGAAACCGGTTATTATGGAATGCTGGTCGCAGGATTACCGTGACTGGCAATATATAGCTGTCGGGCTTTTGATGGAATACATTAAAAAGCCTGAAAAGGAGATAGTTGAATTACTTGAATTCATGATCATTAATAAATCATGGTGGGATACAGTGGATGGGATTGCAGGATGGCTGGTTAGTTCTCTGTTTAAAAAATATCCGGATCTCATCAGCCAAAAAACTACTCAATGGATGAATTCAGGGAACATCTGGCTGCAGCGCTCATGTCTGTTATACCAGCTTAACTATAAAAAGAATACAGATACAGAAATATTATTCCGCTTTATTGAGGAATTGTCGGGTGAGTCCTCATTCTGGATCAGGAAAGCCATCGGCTGGGTATTGAGAGAATATTCAAAAACCAATCCTGAAGCAGTCCTGAAATTTGTCAACTCACACCAGCTCTCCTCCCTGAGCCGGAAGGAAGCGTTGAAGGTGATCTCCAGGTAAGAGTCTGCAAGTCCTCAGTCAATTTTTATGCTGCCTTCAAAGACGAAGCCCACCGGGCCTGCCAGAATGATATTCTCGAAGTGATCATTGCTGACTTTCCTGAAAGAGATTTGAAGCTTGCCGCCTCTTGTATAAATTGTATATGAATTTTTGTCAGATTTGCTAAGTATTGCTGCACAAATGGCAGAAGAAATTATTCCTGTCCCGCATGAAAGAGTTTCATCCTCAACTCCTCTTTCATAAGTTCTGACAAATATCCCTTCCTTATAAGGGCTGACGAAGTTGACATTTATTCCTGTTTCACGGAAAGCATTGCTATACCTGATTGCCGGTCCTTCATTCCTGACATCAGTTTTTTCTGCGTTATCAACAAATTTCACATAATGAGGTGATCCTGTATTTAGCTCATAGTGATCCTTAAGTATTTTGATCCCCCTGACAGGCTGCATTGTGAGCTTTACAAAATTCTTATTTATCCAGCCCTCATGAATTCCGTCGATAGCCTCAAAACGTGCTTGATCACTGATGATCCCGGTTTTCTTCGCAAAAGCCACTGCACAACGGCCTCCGTTTCCGCACATTGTTCCTTCATGACCGTCTGAATTGTAATAAACCATTGTGAAATCGAGGTCCGGATGGGTACGGATCATTATCAGCCCATCACCTCCAATGCCGAACCTGCGGTCACAAAGAAATGATATCTTTTCAGGTGAGAGCAAAGGAAATCCTCCATTTCTTGCATCTAACATAATAAAATCATTGCCAGTTCCCTGATATTTACTAAATTGTAGGGTCACTTATGCTGTTGTTAAATTTTTCATAAAATTAGTAACTATTTGAAACATATTGATCAGAAGAGTCGTTATGAATATATATTTTTAGTATAAAACCACGAGGGGGCACATTTTTTGATAGACACCGGTATCTGAAAAGCACAATCCTGAAGATAATAATAACTAAAAATGAAAACCAGACAGGTACTTATATCGGTTATGATAGCAATAGTAGGAGGACTTATTGCAGTTTTTGTCTATGCCATGTTTGACAGGCGACAACCGGCAATTATTGTGAAGGAAAAACCAGCCGTCAGATATATCAATTTTCCGGGAGAAACAAATGCAGCCCCTTCTGATTTTACTACTGCCGCAGAAATTGCCGTTGATGCTGTGGTCCATGTAAAAACCCAAGCATTACGGGAAGGTACAGGAAATCCCTTTTACGATTTCTTTTTCGGGTACCGTGATAGTGAACCTGAACCTGTTGTCGGGTATGGGTCAGGAGTAATTATTTCGGATGACGGTTATATAGTTACCAATAACCATGTTATTGAGGGTTCTCAGACAGTCGAGGTCATTCTTAATGACAAGCGGTCATTTGAAGCCCAGATCATTGGCACCGATCCATCGACAGACATTGCAGTGCTTAAAATTAAAGCCAACAGGCTGCCTTATCTTATTTATGGTAATTCAGATGTCCTCCGCCTCGGGGAATGGGTCCTGGCAATAGGAAATCCATATAATCTGACATCAACGGTCACTGCTGGTATTGTTAGTGCTAAAGCAAGATCGATAAATATTTTAAGCGACAATATGGCCATTGAGGCATTTATTCAGACTGATGCGGCTGTAAATCCGGGTAACAGCGGGGGAGCGCTGGTGAACACGCAGGGACAGCTTGTGGGGATCAATGCGGCAATTGCTTCAAGAACGGGTGCTTTCAGCGGATATAGCTTTGCGATTCCTGTAAGTATTGTGAAGAAAGTGGTGGATGATATCAGAGAATTCGGATCGGTTCAGCGGGCCATACTTGGAGTTACCATTACTGAAGTCACTGCTGAGAGTGCAAAAGAATACAATATAGACCGGATTGAAGGCGTTATTGTAACAGGACTGCGTGAGAACAGCTCTGCCGTTGAGGCCGGAATTGAACGCTTCGACCAGATAATTTCAATAAATGGCATACAAGTCAACAATCCCTCCCAATTGCAGGAACAGATCAGCCGATACAGGCCAAATGACCGGATAACGGTAACAATAATCAGGAATAACAGGGAACGCCAGATAAATGTTGTATTGCGTAATCCGTCCGGAGGTACCGGCATGATCGAAAAAATGCAGCCCGTAGAGGTTCTTGGTGCAAGTTTTGGTGAAGTGACATCACTGGAAAGGAAAACGCTTGGCATTAGTAACGGGGTTAAGGTGGTGCAGTTAACCACAGGCAAATTCAGGAACGCAGGCATCAAGGAAGGATTCATCATTACACAGATTAATAATACTTTAGTAAGTACACCTTCAGATGTTGAGAAGGTCATAAACAACATACAGGGAGGTATGTATGTTGAGGGAGTTTATCCCGATGGTCTGGTGGCATATTACTCAGTACGTTTGTAATTTAACCATTATAAAATATTAATATCCTTGAGTGATATTAAATTAAATTGTTATTACTGTTAAAAAAACGTTATAACTCTTGACTCGCATCAATAAAAGGTATAATTTCGCAGAAATTTTTTTTTTGAGGAGGGAAAATGAGACAATTAAAGATCACGAAGTCAATTACGAACCGGGAGAGTGCATCCCTTGACAAGTACTTGCAGGAGATCGGTAAAGAAGATCTGATCACTGTTGAGGAAGAAGTCGAGCTTGCACAAAGGATTAAAAAGGGTGATCGTGATGCTCTGGAGAAATTGACAAGGGCGAACCTGAGGTTTGTCGTTTCTGTTGCTAAACAATATCAGAATCAGGGTCTTAGCCTTCCCGACCTCATAAATGAAGGCAACCTGGGTCTTATTAAGGCAGCAGAGAAATTTGATGAAACAAGGGGTTTTAAATTTATTTCCTATGCAGTATGGTGGATACGACAATCGATACTTCAGGCTCTTGCTGAACAATCCAGAATTGTTCGTCTTCCCTTGAACCAGGTAGGCTCATTGAATAAAATAAATAAAGCATTTTCAAGATTTGAGCAGGAATATGAAAGGACGCCATCACCGGAAGAACTTGCTGAGATACTTGATCTTCCAAAGGAAAAAGTCTCTGACACGCTAAGAGTTTCAGGCCGTCATGTCTCCGTTGATGCTCCTTTTGTCGACGGGGAAGATAACAGCCTGCTGGATGTATTAACAAACATTGATTCACCCAATGCAGACAAGAGTCTTCTGAATGAATCACTTTCACGTGAGATTGACAGGGCACTTGCGACTCTTACAGAGAGGGAAAGAGATATTATTAAGTTATTTTTTGGTATTGGGATACAGGAAATGACTCTTGAAGAAATTGGGGAGCAATTTGGTCTTACCAGGGAAAGAGTACGGCAGATCAAGGAAAAAGCAATCAGAAGGTTGCGCCATACTTCAAGAAGCAAGTTGTTAAAATCTTATCTGGGATAAATTAATCTTTAAAATTTATTAAATATGCTCGACCCCCTTTTACAGGGGGTTTTTTGTTGTAAATATCCATCCAGATTAAATATTAAATTTTAAATTTAAGACGAATTGGCGCCTCAGGAAAATCACAGTATAAAACAAATATAAATGTAATTATCCCATGAAAGCAATTTGGTTAATGTTAATCTTTATAGTTAGCTTGTTAGCCTTGACTGCATGCCAAAATGCAAAATCACCAGAGTTATCTAAAAATCTTGCAGTTGTCTCTGCCGGAGGCGATCGTGATGTAATGCTGGGTGGCAAAACTTATTTATCAGGAACTGCGAAAAGTGTTACTTCCGTTGACAAAGTAAGATGGGAATCATTGTCAGGCCCTGGAGATGTAAAATTTGATATTTCTGATTCAATGAAATGTACTGCATCATTTTCTGAGATCGGTGAATACCTGCTTACATTGACAGTAAAGGAAGGCAAAATGAAATCCATTGATTCTTTGAAGGTTATGGTACATCAGCCGCCGGAGGAAAAAAGGCTGGATGTGGTTTACACAAAACGTTACAAGATTGATAGTCCGCTTTGGAATAAAAGGACAAAAGCCCTTATAGTAAACTGGATTCCTCATTGCATCGACCAGATCAACAGGACAGATCTTAAGACCGGACAGGGAGGAATTGATAATTTCATAGAAGCCGCAAAAGCTTTGAACGGCAAACCGCACGGACGTCACCTGGGATATGTTTTCTCGAACGCATGGGTTCATCAGATTATTGAATCTATGTGTATCGCACTTATGATTGATCCGCAGGGTGACAAGGAAATAATAAAGGCGCAAAAGAAAATGAAGGCAACACTGGAGGACTGGATACCAAAAATTCTGGCAGCACAGGAGCCTGATGGCTACCTTCAGACAGCCTATACCCTCCGGGATACTGAACGCTGGAAAGAACGCTGGTCCCCGGATAACCGTGATACTCATGAAGGTTATGTGGCAGGTTATTTTATTGAATCAGCTATAAATCATTATACACTGACTGAGGGGACAGATAAAAGATTATATGATGCAGCAAAGAAATTAGCTGATTGCTGGGTAGCCAATATAGTCCCAGGCAAAAAAAAATGGTACGACGGACACCAGGAAATGGAACAGGCACTGGTTCGCTTTGGCCGTTTTGTAAATGATATGGAAGGCAATGGTAGAGGAGACAGCTATATTGCACTGGCGAAATATTTACTTGACTGCAGGGCTTATGGCAGCGAATATGATCAGAGTCATGTGCCTGTCCAGCATCAATATGAAGCTGTAGGACATGCAGTCCGTGCAGTGTACAGCTATTCAGGCATGGCTGATATAGCTGCTGAGACGGCTGATCCGGACTACCAGAGTGCCGTCATGTCACTGTGGAATAATATTATCAATAAAAAGTATTATGTGACAGGCGGTATAGGTAGCGGAGAAACTTCAGAAGGATTCGGCGGGAATTACTCCCTTCCAGACAGGGCTTACTGCGAATCCTGTTCAAGTTGCGGCCTTATCTTTTTTCAATATAAAATGAACCTGGCATATCATGATGCAAAATATGCAGATCTTT
>Ga0105095_10001295_pt1 | contig 13068 bp, 14 predicted proteins | sample PPLLak2March2015_2_FD_79180 | JGI IMG/M metagenome (GOLD analysis project Ga0105095, IMG submission 79180) | Freshwater sediment microbial communities from Prairie Pothole Lake near Jamestown, North Dakota, USA - PPLs Lake P8 Core (3) Depth... | ecosystem: Environmental > Aquatic > Freshwater >... | reverse complement strand
GCACCCGCGCCCGGGCGTGGCAGGCGGCGATGGAGGCTTCGAGGGTGTAGACGCCCCTCCCCCCGAGCTTCTCCGCCCTCTCCAAGGCGGCGAGGCCTCGCGCGATGAGGACTCGATCCCACAGAGCGCGGTTCTGATGGTGAAGGCCGATCGGCTCGCCCGAGGGGCCCACCCGCGCCCGCGTGCGCGAAGCCTGGATCGCCATGAGCGCGACCAGGCCGTGCACTTCCGGCTCTTCCGGCATGAGCCCTGCGAGGATTCTACCGAGTCGCAGAGCGTCATCGGTGAGAGCGGGCCGCATCAGATCGTCGCCTTTCGTCGCCGTGTAGCCCTCGTTGAAAATGAGGTAGATCACCTCGAGCACCGAGCCCAGGCGAGGAGCGAGATCCGCCCGGCGCGGCACCTCGAAGGGAACCTTCTCTCTCGCGAGCGTTCTCTTGGCGCGCACGATGCGCTGCGCGACCGTCGCCTCGGGAACGAGGAACGCCCGCGCGATCTCCTCGGTGGTCAAACCTCCGAGCAGGCGGAGCGTCAGCGCCGCCCGCGCCTCGGGAGAGAGGAGGGGATGGCAGGCGATGAAGATCAGCCGCAGCAGGTCGTCGCCCACCTCGTCGTCCAAGGATTCTTCGACGGCCTTCGCCTCGGTCACCTGCTCGGTCTCGAGCGAGCGGCCGATCTGCTCGTGCTTGCGCTCGAGGAGCTTGGTCCGCCGAAGGGCGTCGATGGCGCGATGCTTGGCGACGGCCATGAGCCAGGCGCCCGGATTATCGGGGATTCCACTCCTGGGCCATTTCTCGAGCGCGGCGACCAGGGCGTCCTGGGCGAGCTCCTCCGCGAGGCTGAGGTCCCGCACGATGCGGGTGATGCCGGCCATGATCCGCGCGGACTCGATGCGAAAGACCGCCTCGATGACTCGATGGGTATCGGTGGTAATCCCCATGGCATCCGATCATCGCCAAGCCCGCTCCTTTCGCGCAAGGCGACGGCCGCTATTTTTTCTCGCCCATCCCCATTTCGCGAATTCGTTCGACGGTGTCGCTGGGGCCGAAGTCCTCGAGCTCGTACAGAGGGCGCACCTCGATTTCGCTGTCCTTGCCTTCGCCGCGTGGATTGGGAAATCGCTTGCTCCACTCGAGCGCCTCCTCCGGGAACTTCACCTGGATCAGCGTGTAGCCCGCGATCAACTCCTTCGCCTCGGTGAAAGGACCGTCGACGACGGTGCGCTTTCCGCCCGAGTACTTGATGCGCCACCCTTCAGAGCTCGGTTTCAGACCGGAGCCATCGAGGAGCGCTCCCGCCTTGACCAGCTCCTCGTGGTAGTTGGCCATCGCGGCCATGAGGCTCTCTTCGGGAAGGACGCCTTTCTCCGAGTCTTCGTTCGCCTTGACGATGATCATGTATCGCATAGGGATTCCTCTCTTTCCTCCCGGCACGCTAGGCGACCACCTCGCGTCGCGCAACTTTATTCGTGAGGAGCAGGAAGCGCGACCCCGCGACCCAGAGGAGCAGCGTCGGGACGACGATGCCGATGGTGAGATGCGCCGCGAGGTGGCCCCATGGATTCGGATTGGCAACCGGGCCGCTGAATTCCGGAGCGGTGAAGACGTTAGGAAAGCCGGCCATCGAAACGAGGATTCCGAGGATCGCAGTCCCATGGGTGAGCGCCACCTGGAAGAAGACCAGCGGAAGAAGCTGCGGGTAACTCCTGAAGCGCCGCGTACGGACGGAGACTCCGTAATAGAGCGTCGCCGCGAGGACAACCGCGCTCATCGAAAGCCACGCCACCGTCGAGTCCTGGAGGCTCGCGAGCGACAATCCCAGCCGGCCAAAGCCGACCGCGGCCGCGGCCACGAGGAAGCCCTTCTGGAAAAGGAGATAGTCAGAGACCCGCTTACCGAATATCGTCGTCATGGAAGTGCCCCTACTTACGCGTCGAACGACGTCCCCGGAGATCGACAGGTTGGCAGCGATTTTCCGAGCCCGCCCTGAGGTATTTTCATGCGGTCCTCCAGAAGGCACCAAACGAACCAACCCGGTGTGCATCACCTCATGAACGTGACTCCGGTCCGTATCCATGCGTGAAAACGAACCCCGGCCTTCAGTGAGGGGCAACGCGCGGTTTCTTACACTGCGACCCCGCAGAGCGTGCCCTTGGAGATCACCTCCTTCACCCACGCCGTGAGGTCGACTCTAGGGTAGGAACGGCTTTCCTCGGGCTCCTTCCCTGACTGGTCGACGGCCCTCGAGTCACGTCCGCGCAGATCACCGCCGGTGAACCGACGCTGCAGACCGGGTGTCATCTCCGCTTCCCTCCACGAAGCCCGGCCGTGCCAATGTATCTTCGCCGAGTTGTACAATGGAGGTGTAGGAGCAACCTATGAAGCTGCCGGACTACCTGACGCGCGACGCCGATGGGTTCATTCATCTGACGGGCCATCGAATCGGGCTCGCCACTCTCATTCACTACTACAACGAGGGGCTTTCGGCTGAGATGCTCGCGTGCGAGTACCCGACGGTGTCCCTGGCCCACGTGCACAAGGTCATAGCTTTCTATCTGGAGAACCAGGGCGCCGTGGACGATTACATCGCCCGTTGCGAAGATGAAATCGAGCGACAACGCTTGGGGGCCGAGAAAGGTCCGTCGGCGTCAGAGCTCCGAACGCGAATGGAGACGATGCGTCGCGCCACTGGCCCGTGAATCGCCGTGCTGGCATTCCTCTTGGACGAGAACGTCCCTGCGCGCATTCTCAGAGCTTTACAACGACACAACAAGCGCGGGGTAGATCCGTTGGACGTCTTGCGTGTGGGCGAGCCGGGCGATCTTCCGCTTAGCAGCGATGACGCGACGATTCTGGCGTGGGTGGAGCGCGAGAAAAGGCTCCTCGTCACCGAAGACAAGCACACGATCCCGCGTCATCTCGATCGGCATCTGCAACGCGGCCATCACGTTCCCGGCGTACTCATGATACGCCCCGGCACGAACGTGCCGGTGTTGGTGGAGTTTCTGGTCCTCGTCGCCTACGCGAGCCAGCCCAACGAATGGCAAGACCGGATCGCGTACATTCCCTGAGCAAGGGATTCCGCCTGCTCACCATTTCGGTGGAAACGCCCAGCCCGGGAACGAACCCACATCGAGCTTCCGCCCTGGGGGGATGTTTCGTCGTCTTGCATGGTCCAAAAGAGCGGCGGCGGCCGCGTCGAGACACCGATCTTCCCGCAGACGGTGACGGGAGGCTTGAAATCCCCCTCGCTTCGGGAGCAGGATGTCGAAGCACCCCCGCGTGCGGTGAAGGAGTCGCTCTTGTCCCTGCGCGATCCGAGAACGCGAAGCCTGATACGTTACGCTGGAAGCTTCCTGCCCGGCCTCGCCACCGGAGCCGCGGGGGCCTACGTCCAGATGGACGACGGGCGCCGGGTCCTCGACTTCACCTCGGGGCAGATGAGCGGCATCCTCGGACACTCGCACCCGGCGGTCGTCGATTGCATCCGGCGCCAGAGCGAGTCGCTGATTCACCTCTTCTCGGGAATGCTGTCGCAGCCGGTGGTGGAGCTCGCCGAGAAGCTCGCGAGCCTTCTGCCCGACTCGCTGAGCAAGGTTCTGCTCCTCACGACGGGCGCGGAGTCGAACGAGGCGGCGCTGCGGCTGGCCAAGATGTACACCGGCGGCTTCGAGGTTGTCGCGTTCGATTCCGCCTGGCACGGGATGACCGGCGCCGTCGCCGCCACCACGTTCTCGGCAAGCCGTAAAGGCTACGGGCCGGCGATGCCCGGGGTCATGGCGCTTCCCACCCCCAATCCGTACCGGAGACCGGCGGGGGCGGGCGAGGATTACGAGCTCCAGATGCTCGACACCTGGTTCTCCGTGCTCGACCGGCAGAGCGTCGGTGCCTTCGCGGCCTCCATCGCCGAGCCGATTCTCTCCTCCGGCGGGATGATCGAGCTCCCGCCCGGGTACTTGAAGAAGCTGAAACGCAAATGCGAAGAGCGGGACATGCTCCTGATTGTGGACGAGGCCCAGACCGGGCTGGGCCGCACGGGAAAGATGTTCGCTTTCGAGCACCACGACGTCGTACCCGACATCCTCACGCTCTCGAAGACGCTGGGGGCGGGGCTCCCGCTCGCGGCCACGATCACCAGCGCCGAGATCGAAGAGAAGTGCCACGAGCGCGGATTCCTCTTTTACACCACCCACGTGTCGGATCCGCTTCCCGCGGCGGTGGGGAGCACGGTCGTCGACGTCATTCTGAGGGAACGTCTCGCCGACCACGCTCTCGAGATGGGGAGCTATTTCGTTCGAGGATTGCGTGAGCTCCAGGAGCGGCACGAGTGCATCGGAGACATCCGAGGCCGCGGCCTCATGCTGGGGCTCGAGCTCGTCGCTGACCGCGAGTCCAAGCGTCCCATCCCCGAGTTCGGCGCGGCGGTCGCGAGGCGCGCGTTCGAGCTGGGCTTGTCGATGAACATCGTGCAGCTCCCGGGAATGGGCGGGACGTTCCGCATGGCACCTCCACTCATCATTGGAAAGCCGGAAATCGACGTGGCGGTCGAGATCCTCGATGCCGCCCTCACCGAGACTTACGGCGAGTTTGCCGAGCTCTCTTGATACGAACCGGCGGAAACCGGAGCATCGTTCCAGCCTCGGTCGGACGATGACGGTGTTGGCCGCGGGAGCGAGCTCCGGGAGCGGATGGCGATGACGGCTCCTGATTTCGCCGAGCTCTGCGCGCCCGTTCTCACCGGCAGGGAACGAAGGATCGAAACGCTCGAGGGGTCGAGCTTCGCCGACTCGCTCCCGCGGACGAGGCGATTTTACTCGATGTAAGCCGCCCCCGCGTTTCGATCGACGACCGTCAAGCCTTGGGCGAGAGTCCGATGACCTGAAAGCCGTACTGGCGGAAGTGAGGGTGGAACGCGAACGCGGTGCGGAGTCCGAGACGTTCCATGACCGCGAAGCTGGTCGCATCGGTGTAGGAGAAGGTCTTGTCCGAGTATTTCCGGATCGTCTCACGGGCATTGGCCTCGTCGTCCTCCGTGACGCGCTCTACGGCCCAGACGTTCGAAAGCAGCCATCTTCGCGCCACATCGGCCCCGAGCCGCGCGAGCGCGAGAGCGTGGCATTCGGCCACGATGAAGTTGGTCAGAAGCGGCTCGGACCGCCCTTTTCTGAGACTCTCCAGGGAGTCCTTCGCCGCGGCATGACGGGCATCGCTCCGATCGAGCACCGCGTAAACCGCACTCGTATCTACGAGGACTCTCGCCATCGTTCGATCTCTCCGTCCGCGATGTACCGATCGTGCTCTTCGGAAACATCCTCGAGCCCGCTTTGTCCAGCGCCGACGAGACTCCAGATGGGATCGTCGCCGCTCAAAGGGCGGGCGGGGACGAGTTTTCGAAGCCGAATCTCCTCCCCCTCCTCGGAGACCTCCAGGTACGTCCCCTCGTCGATCCCGAGCGACGCGCGGACTTCCGACGGGATGGTCACTTGACCCTTCGAAGTCACCTTTATTACCTTCATACATGAATTCTTACATTATGTAAGAATTCATGGCAAGTAGTACGCATTCCACGTAACGGTCCGTGGGTCACCAACCGGGATTTCTTGCCCAGCCCGGGAACGGACCGACCTCAATCTTCCAGCCGTCGGGCAAGGACCGATCCCTGATGACGCGGATGTTCGTCAGAGACCGCAGCTTCTCGAGAAGCTCGTCGTGAGGCAGTGTGTGGAGCGGTGGCTTCGAAAGATCCGGGAGGGGCCACAGGCGGAGCGTCTGGTCCTCTCCCGTCGTGACGATCCAGCGCAGGTCCGGGGAGATTGCGATTTTGTCGATCGCACCTTTGTGTCCGACGAGCAAATGCGGTTCTCCGCCGGAGAGCCGTCCGACCCTTACGACCCCGTCGACACTTCCGGTCGCCGCTACCGTGCCTGATGGGTCGAGTGCGACGACTGTCCAATCTCGGGTGCTGGGCGTGAGTTCCCGGGAAGTGCCGGCAGTCAAGTCGTGGAGCACTGCCGGAGTGTCCTCTGATTGGCTAAGCGACCACTGCGCGGTGAGCGCGGCGCCACCGTCGGCACTGAACGATCCCATCATCAAATACCCCGGCGAGGCTGCGGCCACGACTTCGTGCGATCCCGTCTCCAGGTTCCATCGCCATAGCCCGCCGGCACCCGCCGTGTATAGAGTCATTTCGTCCGCAAATGCCAATCTCGCGATCCCGCGCTCGCTCTCCGCTCCCCCTTCCGCGCTGGGATCGAGGATAGGAAGGTCGAATCGCCGATGCTCGCCGGTTTCGAGGTCCCAAACCCGCATCGCCCTTTCGCCCTGGCCGAACCAGAACGCGGTCGCCACTCGGCGTCCACTCGGTGAAACCGCGGCCGCGCCAAGCAAGCTCTGCTCGGAAAACCCCTGAAGCTGCCGCGCCGCGGAGCCGTCGATCGGAACGATCCAGGCTTGACCTTGGTTCCCCACGGCGAAGACATAACGGCCGTTTGGATCGAAGGCGAGAGACTTCACATCACCCGTCCCGGCGCGGATCAGCGTCCGTACGTCAACCATCCCGCTTCCGGGCACGGGCCAGAGGCGCAGCTTGCCGTCGCCCCAGTTCGTGGCGAGCCACTTTCCGTCGCCGCTGAACGCCAGTACACGCGTGAGGCGCTCGTAACCGTCCACGACCGATGGGTAGGTCTTGCCGACAGGCCAGAAAGTGAGGCGAGACCAGACGTTCGTCGTGGCCACGACCCACTCCCCCGTCGGGTCGAAGCTCGACATCGAACCGTACCAGGACCCACTTCGCCGAAGAGCCAAGGGCCGCGATGCCCGCCATGCGTTGACGTCCCAGAGACGGACTTGCCGCTCTCGGTCGGGGTCGCCGGTCAGCCACCGACCGGAGGGGTCGGGTAGGACCCATGAGGACGCAGAGTCCGGCTTGCGAATCACGCGTTCGCTTGCGGCTCCCTGAGAAGAAAACTCCCATAGATGGATGTCACCCGACTCGTCCGCGACGGCCAGTTGCTCCGACGCAAGCGAGACCGAGACATTCGTGACTCTACCAGCGAGCCGAGCGAAGAGGCGGTCCGGTCCCGCGCCGTCGGGGAGGGGCCGCAGATGCAGCCCTTGTTCCCTTTCGTACAGCCAGCTTTTGCCGTCGGGAGCGAAAAACGTCCCCTCTGCCCCAAGCCTCTTCCCATCGACGCGGCCCAGGATCGAGCGCTCGCCGTCTGGAAGCGTCCATGAGCGCAGAAGACCGACCCCGGAGTCCGCCGAACCGCCGTCGAGGGTCTCGGCGAAAAGTTTGTGCTGCCCCGTTTGCCAGGAGCTGGGCCCGCCGAAGTCGACCGTCCGTAGACGCCTTCCTTCGGGAAGCGACCACAAAAATGCTTGGCTCCCGAAGTTTCCGAACAATCCCGTCACCAGGAGATCGTTCGAGGCCCATTCCGCGCGGTTGGGGCCGCGAGGAATCACCTCGTGCCCGGGCAGGACCAAAGGACCTTTCCCGTCCGAGGACCAGACGAATACGTCCTCTCCGTGACCCGCGACGGCGAGCCATTTCCCGTCAGGGCTGAAAGCGGGCACTCTCACCGCTTGCGGCCTCGCGGTCAACTCCAACGCGGGTGGAGCCTCCCAGAGGATCTTGACCGCGAAGATGCGCGCCTCGTCGGTATCGGCCAGTTCGAGGCTTGCGGTGGCGAAGGCAAGCGCCTCGGTTGGGTCTTCCACAAACCGGAGCTCGGCGAGCGCGAGAAGCTTGCTCGCCTCCGCTCGAAGGGCTTCCGCCTGCGCCTGTCTCCATAGCAAAGTCACAATGCCGCTCACGGTGACGGCGGCGGCCAGCACGGCTCCAATGGCGATTCGCCGATTCCTTCGCTGACTCCCGGCGAGTCTCGTCGCGGCGTCCGCGAAGGCTTGTTCCGTCGCCGAGAGTCTGCCGGCATAGCGCTCGCTCCAGAGCGCGAGCTCTCGATAGGACGTCCCCATCCAGAGAAGATCCTCGGGGCGGCCCCGTTCCTGCCACGCTCGCGCCGCCTGGCGCAGTTGGTCCCTAAGGACAGCCCCCTCGGCATCCTGCGCTTGCCACCGCACGAGCCTCGGCCAGGCGGTGAGAAGCGACTCGTGAATGATCTCGACCCCTTCTCCCGCCGACGTCAAGAGCCGCGCGTCGATGAGCCTCCCGAGAACGCCAGCCGCCCCCTCGCGGTACGCGAAGACCGTCAGGAGCTCTTCCTTGACCGTCGGGACTCGCGTCCCCTGGGCGCTCACCAGATTGCGGAAGATCTCCCTCACCAACGGCTCGTGCTCGACGCCGATCTTCGAAAGCGTCTCCTCCGCATGCTTCGCCAGAGCTCCCGCGACCCCGCCGATCGAGAGATATGCCTCCCGCGTGAGAAGGCGCACTCCACGGTCCCTCTTGTCCCACAGCTTCGAGGCGGCGAACGCCAGAAGCGGCAAAGCTCCTCGCTCCCGGCTCACCTCGGTCAGAATCTCAGCGACCAGGGCCTCGCCCTCGAATCGATATCCCGACGTTCGGGCGGGCTCTACCAAGGCTTTTCGGAGCGCCGGCCCCTCCAGCGGCAATACCGGCGTCAGGTCCTTGAACACCGGCGCCAGCGCCGGTTGGGTGTGGCAGCGAATCAGAAAGTCGTCTCTCATCGAAAGGAGTACGTGAACGCCTGATTTCGACAACCCGGCGAGAAGCTCGGCGAAGCGGCCTTGAGTCTCTTCATCGTTCAGCGTGAACAGCTCCTCGAACTGGTCCACGATGACGAGAGCCTCGGAGTGCTCCGCGCGCCAGGCGCCGAATCCTTCGAACGGCAGGAAGGGATCGTTTCTCGGTTGGCACAGCAGAACACCCCAACCCTCCGGGCAGGCCGGGATCAGGCCGGCTCGGAGGAGCGAGCTCTTCCCCGCCCCGGAAGGTCCGATGAACCCAATAAGATTTCGCTCCTGGAGCTTCGCCCACAACGCCTCGACTTCCTCTTCGCGACCGAAGAAGTACTGCGCGTCTCTCTGAGAGAAGGCGGAAAGGCCGGGATAGGGTGACGGTTCCCAACGAGCCGATGCCTCTCCGCCCGCTTTCTCGACCGGGGCGATCAGTCGATATCCCCGGCGCGGGATCGTCTGGATGTACCGTGGCTCTTTCGCGTCGTCTCCAAGGGCTTTTCGAAGTCCCCAGATCGCCGTCGTCAGCACTTCGTCCGAGACGAAGGCACCGTCCCAGACCGAGCCGATGATTTCCTCTTTCGTCAGAACTTCGTCGGGGTGCTGCGCCAGGAAGGAGAGGACCTGGATCGCCTTGGGGTCGACCTTCGTCGTTTCACTCCCGCGGACGAGGCGACTCTGCTCCGGCTCCACGAGCCACTCGCCCACGTAGAAACGACCGTTCATCGACGCCTCTTTTCGAGACGGAGACCGGCGACGATTCTACCGGGCGGCTCGATCGAAGTAAACGGCCCCGTCGACGCCCGGGCGCGTTCGATCGATGACCGTCAAGCCTTGGGCGAGAGTCCGATGACCTGAAATCCGTACGGGCGGAATGAGGGTCGAACGCAATCGCGGTTCGGAGCGAACGTGACTTCGCCGAGAAAATCGTGCGCCGAGTCACGCGTCGATCTGACGAACCTGCCCCCGCTTCAGTCGGGCCATACCTGCTCGCTCTCCCACGCGTCGAACTCACCGGGCTTCACCGGGTGCCGTTCATAACCTCTCCGGTGCTTCTGCTCGAGCTGCTCTTTCCGAAGCCGGTCGAGGGCTCCTCGGAGCGCCTCCCGAGTGAACGCGGACCGGCTCGTGCCCAGCCGCTTCGCGGCCCTGTCCACTGCGTCGATCAGGTCCTCGTCCAGGGTCATCTGAACCGTCTTCATGTCCATCTCCAGATAGGTAACACGACCAGCAATTCCAGTGTGTATGTATCTATCCACATCAGCAACCCGGAGGCAGCAGAGCAAGCAGTTGGATGGCTGACCGACGCAGGCGAGCCCGCCTTGGATCATCCGTCGATGAAAACCTTCCATCCTTCTTCCGCCGTTTCCACGGAAAAACCGTAGATCGCGCTGAAAATGGAGCGGACCTCGGAGTCCGTCTGGTGGGGCGAGCCGTTGCGGAAGAGCTCCAGCATCTTGTCGAGCCCGTACTCGTCGATGAGATACCGGATGAACGACCCCGCTTCCGGATAGGTCACGTTATCGTCGAAACGGCGAAAATCGGAGCTCTCGAGGAGCTCGGCTATCCCGATCAGGCGGCCCTCCCGCCGGAACCGGCGCGCCCAGGTATGCACGGGCACGGAAGACCACTTGGGCACCAAGTCGCCGGTAACGGGATTGACCTGATGGGCGACGGCAAAGCCTTCGCTGAAGAGTGCGGTGGGGCTCCCGAAGCGAGAGGCGTAGAGGTGAACGACCTCGTGATTGTCCGTCGGCCAGATGGTATGAATGGAGAAGGTCACAGGGTCAGCCCAGGCGTTTCCCGGCAGTCCCGTCAAAGCGTCGAGATGAGATCGATTCAGGTACTTGTAATACTGGATCGTCGGAACGGACGAAAGGCCGATCTCCCGGGTGGCCCATGCATGGAAGCTCTCCTGCCAGTCCGACTCCACGCCATCTCCGGGACTCACGTGAAACGAATGATGCTCGGTCTCGAGCGTGACGCTCAGCGCCGCGGCGACCTCCGATCGGGAAAGTGGAGAATCGCCGCAGCCGCCGAGAAGAACCAGGGCGGCGGCAGCACTCGGAACCAGGGCCCGTCTCTTCATGGGAGCCTCCTGCTGCGCTCGAGAGCTCTTGCAAGAGTAGTGCCTCGCGCGAGCCTTTCTGGGCAACACCTTCCGGTGAAGCTTCCGCGAGAACTTCCGCAGGGCTGGGGGTTTTCGCGCAAAGCGATTTGCTGATTCACTAAATTGAATCCCGAGACATGCTCTGCGCGGCGAGGAGAGGCAGGTTGTCCGGCTGGAAGGCTTTATTTCAGGAGAATCGAAGGTCGAATCCTCGAGCTCCAGCGCCGTTTGGTCTCCGGTTCTTCACTTCCGAACCCAGGCGCGAAGCCGGCTCGAGACCCCGGTAAGTGCGCCTTCCCGCACCTCACTGCGTTCGACCCGGGCAACAAGCCGGTAGCCCTTCCGTGAGATCGTCTGGATGACCTCGGGCTCGCGGGGGTCGTCGCCGAACGCCTTTCGCAGCTCCCAGATCGCGTTGGTCAGCACCTCCCCGTGGACGTGCGAGCCGTCCCACACTGCGCGCAGGATCTCGTCCCGGGCGACGCCTTCGCCCGCTCGCTCCGCGAGATAGACGAGAACCCGCATCGCCTTGGGCTCGACGCGCACGCGGTGGTCCTCCCTCGTGAGGAGGCTCTGCACGGGATCGACGCGCCACGAACCGATCCGGAACGGGTCCAGTGTCGTCATGAGGGTTACTCCATCGCCCGGAGGAGCTCCTCCCGGGTGCGGTCATCGATCTCGATCGCGTTCTTCGAGAGCGCTCCCGCGAGGAGGGCGTCGTGCATCACGCCTTCGTCGGCGTGGGAGAGGTGGGGGACGATCGCGTGGATGACCTCGTGAACGACGACGCGAGCGAGCGCCCGGGCGACGTCCCTTCTTTCGCGCGGGTTCAGCATCGCGCCTGCTTTCCGGCCCAGACCGACGTTTCGGAGGATGGGTGGATAGAAGAGGTACGCGGTGCTCTGCCGGGCTCGCTCGGGAAGGAGAACGACTCCCATCGCGCTCGGCGATATCCCCCAGCCCGCGGGCTCGGAGGGCATGAGCACGACGTGGATTCGGCGGCCTCCCGCATCGGACGGCCTCGGTTCGGCCCCCACTTCCCAGCGGACGGTGACGCCCAGGTCTCGAAAGATTGGGTCCGCCTCCGAGCGCACGCGCTCGAAGTCGGGGAACAGCCCGTGAGCGTCCTGCCAGACGAGCTCGAGGCGCCGCCCCTCGCCCCCCACTACGATCTTCGCGCTCCACAGAACGGTCAGGAACAGCACGGTTGCTCTCGTCATCGGCCCTCCTCGCGTCACGGGCAAGGAGTAGCAGGTGCCTTCGAGCGAAGTCCTCAGAGAGGAGGTCCATTTTTATCAAAAGTTCTCAGAGAGGGTCCGCGACGGCAGAAGTGGTTTGGTCTCAGCCGCTTAGATGGAATCGACATCACCGCTCGTCTCGGCTATATTGTTTTCCCCAAGGAATCCGATGCAGCGGCATAATTTCGACCCGAGGAGCGCCCCCCGCCACGTCGCGAAGGTCCGGGTGCTCTACGTCGCCAAGGGCCAGGCCCGAGCGGTCGACGCCGACTGCCAGAACATCTCGACCGAAGGTCTCTTCGTCAAGACCCACAAACGGGGCCCCGATGCCGGAACCCCCGTGAGCCTATTACTCCAGTTCGACGGAGCGGAGAAGGAGCTGATGGTGCAGGGGGTCGTCCGCTGGCAGGGGGCCGTCCGCTCGCTGGAAGACGGGACCGAGGGCGCGGGGATGGGCATCCAGTTCACCGAGATGGAGCCCCCGGTGCGCGAGTTTCTCGAGAAGACGATCGGCGAGATCGAGGGTCATTGAGCGCGCTCTTCGCCGCTCGCAAGACGTTCGAGTTCCTGATCTACCTCTGGGGTCTCCCCGAGGTGGACGATGGGGAAGCCCAGGCCCGGGCGCTCGCGGAAGCAGGCTTCACCGTCGTCGACGGGAACGAAGCGTCGATCGACGTCCTCGCGAAGCACGGCTTGAAAGCGATGGTCCGCGACCCGAGCCCGGAGACGGTCTCGCGCCTGAAAGGCCATCCGGCGCTCTGGGGCTACCACCTGGGAGACGAGCCCTACCCCGAAGAAGCGTTCCTCCCCCTCGTTGCGAAGCGGCGGGAGCTCTCGGCCATCGATCCCGATCCTCACTATTTCGTCAACATGCTCTCGACCACGGGCGAGTTCCTCCGCACCTACATGAAGGTCGCGGAGCCGGAGATCCTGAGCTTCGACTTCTATCAATGGTGGTGGGGCAGCGACCGATACTTCGAGAAGCTCGAAGAGTTCAGGCACCAGGCCGTTCTCGCCGGGGTGCCGCTCGGAAGCTGCGTCGAGGTGAACGCGAACCCGGGAATCG
>Ga0105095_10001293_pt1 | contig 13075 bp, 9 predicted proteins | sample PPLLak2March2015_2_FD_79180 | JGI IMG/M metagenome (GOLD analysis project Ga0105095, IMG submission 79180) | Freshwater sediment microbial communities from Prairie Pothole Lake near Jamestown, North Dakota, USA - PPLs Lake P8 Core (3) Depth... | ecosystem: Environmental > Aquatic > Freshwater >... | reverse complement strand
AATTTTTACATCGTACGGTTTTTCATGCCCGTACTTAGTGCGTAAATCGGAATAGTAAGTTCCTTTCTTATAGTTGCAGTATTCAACCCAGTAGCATGCATCGTTTATTGTGGCAAGACCAAGATTTACACAAATAACATTTTCACTCCCAATTGATTTATTTAATTCAATCCATTCATCGGTACCTACATGATTATTTTCGAATCCGCCCCATGCAAGATTTATGCGGGTAGGGCGCTGGTCTTTAGGACCGATGCCATCCTGCCAATTATAACCCATAACAAAATTTCCTCCCGGCCAGCGCATGTTGGTTATTTTAAGCTCTTTCATCGCTTCGATATAATCTTTTCTGAATCCGTTGGCGTCTGCAAAAGGCGAGGATGGATCGTACAAATTTCCATAAAGGGTATTGAAGCTTACGGTGTCGGGTAAACCCATTCTCCTTCCGCTAAAATGGATAGGTTCCATGAATACACCGTAGATTTTGGGATCAATCTCCCCTATCGTTCTATCAATATCAATTTTGATTTTTGATGTTTGAGCAGAAAGAGTTAGAGGAAAAGCAAGCAGTAATGTAAAGATTAATTTTTTCATGATAATTAGTGATTTGTTGATATTATTTTTTTTATGACTCTTTGATCAAGTTGACCGCCAAATATTCAAAAACTGTTAAAACAGTTAACTACTTAGGTTTTTTTGATCTTATTAACACCGGGATTAATCCCAGTGTTAATGATAAAAGCTCAATATTTATAACCGTTTCAATCGTCAGATTCTCGTAGAGTCCATAGACTCTACGGAGTCTATGACCGATAGAATCTGCCGGATTCTATCGAACGGTTTATCCCAACAGGCGGTCAACTTGAGTAATTATATAGATTAAAATTATCTGTATCGAAAAATAAAAGAAAAGATTTAAGAATCCACGTTTGACGGAATTAACGTTTTACGATTTTTAATTTTCTTTTCCTCCTAAAACTTATCTTTGCCATGGACAAATCAGAATACACTAATGGATGTTCTGAGAACAAACATATTCCTGTTTGTTTGCGCCACTAACTACTCCTTAGGCAACTTAGTCCTTTCCAGATTTTCAGAGTAACTTTATAAAATATTTTGCAACTCCATTTTTTTATCATTCAACTATTCCTTAAACTTTATTGTTATGCTCATCGTTATTCTTGTTAACATTATAACAATTGAAACTAAAAGTACACCACCAACCACCGTTATTCCCAGGATCATCGGCTTTGTAATTTTAAATCCAAGTCCAAACATACCTTGGATATTTCCTCCGGTACTTTCATCTGCAAATGCAATTATCCCTGATAAAATACAAACTAAAGCCATTACTACTGCCGTAAACATTGCTGTTTTATTTATAGCTTCCGGAAAATAATCGCTGGAAATATTTTTGAATTTTATTCTCTTGCCTGAATAATATCCCGCAACTGCACCTAATAAAACGTGAAATACAGGTACTCCCATAAACAAGCCAAACATCCAAACGTTGTAGAATATATATATGCTGCTAACGAACCATAAAGGCAAATCATACCGGTTATTAATCCAGCTTTTCAAAAACTTCCAATCAATTAACAGTCCGCACACAAAGCCTGCAACAACGTAAACAAGAGGTCTTTCAATATTTTTATCAAAGTAAAACCATATGACTACTGACATCGTACTGAGAAATAATGGGAATATACTGCCAATCAACAATCCTATTGATACCTTCTCAAACCTTTTTATGGTTTTGAAATCTATGCCCATAAACTAATTCCAAGTTTTGTTGTCGAGTTAATCTCTTCATCCAATCAAACAATCAGTTCTACTTCCGGTATTCCTTTTTAGCTGAGTAACACAATATTGAATTATCTCTTTGCATACTTTACCGGCAACGGATCGTAAAGCCAGCGGCAAAGCTCTTCTGTATAATTTCCTTTCGCAGCTAAAAAAGCCGAGACATTTGTAAGCACTACAATTCCAACTTTAGCATCTCTCTCGAAGATTACTCCGCATGTATAACCACCGGTAGCACCGAATGCACCTACATGATGAAAAGAATCCGGAGCGTTAAATGTTCCCCATCCTAATCCTTGCGTTAAAAATTCTGTATACTGTTTTGTTGATTTCTGCGCGAGATAAAAATAAGTAGTATCATACATGTTAGCTCTAATATACTTTACCATATCCTTAACTGAAGATTTTATTGCGCCGGCTCCGATGAAAGCAGAAGAATCCCAATCAAAATGAGGAAGCGGCTCTCCTTTCTCATCCCTCCCGCGGACCATCTGCTGCTTACGTTCATCATCAAACCTGATAAAGGTATTATTCATTCCAAGCTGCTCAGTAACAATTTCTTTTAGCAGTTCTTCGTACGACTTTCCTGTAATCAACGTGAGCAGATGTCCTAACAAACCATATCCCATATTTGAGTAAGATCTCTTTTCGCCGGGTGTTGATTCGAGCACCAATTTATTTGAAAGGTAGTTGTATAGACGCTTAACATTATACCCACCGGAAGGATTGTATGAATTAAAAGATGAGCCCTGACTTTCTTTTAGATCATCCGGACCAGACGGAAAACCGGAAGTATGGTTAGCGAGATTAACAATTTTGATTTCCTCTCCACTGAGTGAGCTTTGCTTCATCTTCACAGGAAGAAATTTCTGTACTGTATCATTAAGATTTACTTTCCCATTGAATACAAGTTTGGCAAGAATTGTTCCTGTAAATGTTTTGGTAATTGATCCTATTTCAAAGATGCTGTCACTGTTGTTAATGTAAACCAAAGAATCATTGCGGCGTAAGATTCCAATATAATTTTCGGAGTCCGGTGATATGATGCAGATTGATAATTGTGAACCATTTGGAAAGTGCTGCGCATACTTGTATACAACCTCAGTCTGAGCAGAATCAAGTGAGTTCGGAGAATCCGAAACAGTAAGGCGATTGAGTTTTTTAGGGAGAAGGGAACAGGATGCGAAGTAAAAGCAAAGTATAAAAATTGATATTATGAGCTTCATAATAGTTTGTTAATCAATGTACTTCAATTCTGTCGATCTCTTTCATAATCCGTTCTGTTATAGTACGGCTATAACAATCCGGAAAATTCTCTAAAAAAATTGAAAATCCGCAATTCAAAATCTGAATTCCCTTTGCTACTCCTCGTTATATTGCATAAATATCTCCGCATCCGCATCATACAACTTTGAGGCACGCTCTTGAGGATTAGCTTTCAAATATTTCTCAACAATCCAGGCTCCAAGCCTGTGTCCGGTTCCGGGTGGAATGCTGTCCCGTCCGGTGAACCATGCACTATAATTGTAAGTGGAGTCAAACCAAATTTTTTTTGCTAGTGACAACCAGTATTCAAAATCCATTTCGCCTGCGCCCGATGCCCATGGCGGTACTCTCCCAATCAATTCCATTGTAAAGTGTTCAGCCAACCCTTCACTTATCAAAGCTTCATAAAGTGTCGTTCCATATCCTTCTGTACGGTGACGCATCGTGTGGTGAAACTCGTGAGCTACCGTTGGAATAAGTTCCTCTCGGATACCCCAGCTTAAATTCTTATTCCCCGGGTTAAGCAGAAGGTAAATATGCTCTGTATCGGGTGCAACGCCGCTCATTCCGCTGTGCGGCATTGTTGGTTCGGGAAATACCGTAACTCTGAATTCTACATTCTTCATTTCAATTAAGCGGCTCACTGAATCAACAGCAAGCTTAATTCTACTGATGATAAAAGGTTTGAGTGAATCCACACCTTTTGTGTTGCGGTTAAATGTTATTTTGTTAGTGCCTATTGAATCAACCAGTACAACATCATCCTGATCAAGTATATTCTCCTGCGGTTGAGTACAACCACAGAAGGAGTGCAATAAGAAAAAGCATGCAGGCACAATAGATTTAATTAAAGCATCCATAATGGATAATTGCTTTCTCAGTCATATTTTTTCGATAAAAGAATTCAATTTTCCAATAACTATTTCTGATTATTCGAAAGTAATCCAATCTATTTCAACATTCTTATTATCTTTTAGCAGTACAACCAGGTTATGAATTCCCGTTTGATATCCTGATAAAGGAGAATTAATGGTATTCCATTCAGTATCTTTAGGAATTGCAACCTCGGCAATGATAGAGCCATCAACTTTATTCAAACGTATTTGTAAAGTGCCGCCTGTTTTTGATAAAGCACTAATAATAACCGTTTTTAATTTATCATTTCCGAAATCAACGCTGTTATATTGTACCCATGCATTTGCAGTATCAAGTATTGATTTCCAGCCCTCAAACTTATTTAGCGAATCGAGAAAATCTATTGATGCACCTTTATTGCTTTTAAGACTGTACCTGTCAATCTGTATTTTTTGAGAAGCATCCGTTAATCCGACACCTCGCAAGGTAGGAATTACTTTTTGAATTGTACCATCTTTGTTAAAAAATAAACTATCTATTCTGACGGATCTGTTTTTATCAAAATCCGGAGATAAATCATTATAATGATAAAAAAGATACCATTGATTATTGAACTCAATCATTGACTGGTGGTTAGTCCAGCATCCGGGGGATTCATCCATTATCACTCCCGTAACCTTAAATGGTCCCATCGGATTTTCACCGATTGCATATTCGAGCCTTTCGGTAGAGTCCTCTGCATGAGGATAAGTAAGATAATAAATGCCGTTCCTTTCAAACATATAAGGACCTTCTTTAAGTCCTTTTTCAGGCAGATTTTCGATCACTTTCGGTTCAGAAGCAAGTTCCAGCATATTTTCTTTCAACTTTGCTACAAAAATATTTCTCGCTGACCAGTATAAATAGGCCTGTCCATCTTTATCGATAAACGGATTAGGATCAATTCCACGAACACCTTTAATAGGCTCAGGCTGGGGAGTATACGGACCAAAAGGTTTATCAGATACTGCAACTCCAATTGAAAAACCTCTTCCAAGGGTTGTATCTTTAGCGGGAGCCGGGAAATAAAAATAATATTTTCCGTTCCTGTAAATACAATCCGGGGCCCACAGGGCATATGATTTTGAATTAACCCAGGGAACTTTATCCTGACTTACAATAACACCATGATCTGTCCAGTCTGTAAGATTATCAGATGAGAATAAGTGATAGTCTTCCATACAAAACCAGCCGACACGGCCCTTTCCTTCGGCAGCAAGAATATCATGTGAAGGATAAACGTAAACTTTACCTTCAAAAACTCTCGCTGAAGGATCTGCAGTAAATTGATTCGTAATAATCGGATTTTGAGCTAATGCAGTGCTGACAAAAAAAAGTATCAAAGTATTGGTTATGAGCAAATATTGTTTGAAGTTTTTCATCCCACTAGTTTTCATAAGGTATTTCTTATATTAATGAATCAATGATATTAAATCTATAACAGTATCATTACAGCAATTATATTTCTCAAAAAAAGACTATGTCTTGAATTTATTTCGAAAAATGCAAATTGAACTGAATCTGCACATACACTTTCTCGATCATAAACTTTTTTAAAAGTCTTTTCTATTTATTTATATATAATCTTTTCGTAAAAAAATTATCCGAATTATCTTATCAATTCATCTTAAGAATTTTTTTTCTGAAATATCATCTAAACGAATCAAATTTTTAATTTATTCCTGCAGTATCCTTTTTTCCAACCAAACGGATATAATAAACCGCTCCTGCTGTGCTGCCAGGCAGTGCATAAAATTTCAGTACAATGTGATCTTTCCCTTTAACCATCGAATTTGGAATCGTATACTCCACATCCTGGAACTTGGATTGATACCATCTCCCTGTATTGTTTTCCGTCAATAATTTTTCATCATCTATATAAATATCGAACATCCTGCTTCCCCATTCATATCCAAAATAGCGTATTATCAACGACAAATCGGTTTCACCTTTTGTTGCAAGTTTATAACTGAAATACCCCCCGTTGCCGGCATCCCGCCAGAATTCATCTAAGAAATTACCTGAATTTGAATTTGAACTTTGCATTGCGTGATCAGCTTCCGGCTGCTGCTGGCCGGGTGCAACAAAATCAATTGTACGGTTTTCCAACGCAAGTTTCTCTTTTTCATCTGCAGCAATTGAATCAAGATATGAACGGTATTGAGCAGTTGTTAAAGCCATCCAATACATTATATATCTTGCATCATGGATTTTAAAGAAAGGTTCAAGTAAAATATTAATCGGATTAATCATTTTGAGTTCAGGGACTGTGAAGCTCAACGGCTTACCTTCCAGCGGTTTTAATTCATCAATAATTTTGGAAAGGTCGTCTTCAATTATTATAGGAGCTTTATCGATAGGCAGCCTTTTCCCGCTGGGAATTTGTCCCCACCTGCTGTCGTCTGCAATTAAACCTGCCAAATCCTCTGTGCCATTTTTTGCTGCAAGCAGAACCGGGCCATGCAATAAAGCAATATAAGCAGGCACATTAGGTAAATATTCTATTGTATTATGCATGGGCAGAATAATCTGCACTACGTCGCCTGTCATCCACAACCGGTTCACGGCGATATAGGATGACGGATGAGATGTATATGATATGGTTTCGCCGTTAACAACAATTTTTAATGACCCATCCGATACCCATGAAGGATAGCGAATCATTATAGTAAATTGAGATGAGCCTTCTGCTATTGTTAATTTGGTTAGTTCTTCAAATGGAAAATTTGTTTCTTGCTTTATATTAATTCCCTTTGCTTTCCAATTCAATTCAGAAGGGACGAATAGATTTACGAACAAGGAATCATTTTTATGAGTATAAATAAATTGATTGTATTTCCCATGATTTTCCATACCGGTTCCTACGCAACACCACATTGCTTCATTCGGAGCGGAATAAACCCGATAATGACAGGGACGAGCCGGAGTAAAATAAACATACCCGCCGTGCACCGGATGCTGTGTTGAGAGGATATGATTGTATAAAGTCCTTTCGTAATAATCTGCATATTTTGCCGATAAGTTAGTTCTGAATAAATCCTCAGTTAACTTAAGCATGTTATATGAATTGCATGATTCGGGACCTTCAACATCGTTAATATAATCGCTGCATGCTTTTATGCTTGGAAAATGTTCCTTTCTGCTGTTCCCTCCAAAAGCAAGGCTGCGATTTCTTGTCACTGCTTCCCAAAAGAAACTTGCCGCCTTCATATATGCTTTATCATAACTAAGTTCCGCTATTCGCTGAAAACCAATTACTTTGGGGATCTGGGTATTGGCATGCTTATTATCGAGATTATCATTCCCTGCAGCCATTGCATCAAGCAGCATTCTATGTGAAAACCGTTTGGCAGCGGTTAAATATCTTGTATCGCTAGTCATTTGATAAGCGTCGGCAAAAATTTCATTTATACCGCCATGTTCCGTATCGAGCATTGATTGCATTTGATCTTGCGTTAATTCAGCAGTGATATTTATTCCCCAGTCACAGAACTTTAAAAACATGTTTTTAGCATCTTCGTTCCCGGTATATAACCATGCATCTCTTAATCCGGCATACATCTTATGTATATTATACCACGGCACCCAAGCTGCGCGGTATGCTGTAAAGTCTCCAATCTTTAATGTGGACCAAATTAACTTACTATTAGGAACTCCGCCAGCATATCCAATTCCCCAATCGGGATTACTTATTGCGTTTGCATCCTGACATATCCTGAGTTCCGATACCATATATTCCATTCTTTTTTTGCATTCGGAATTACCGGTAGCAGCATAATTCATAGCCATCGCCGATAAGTAATGTCCGCCGATGTGTCCATCTAGTCCATCCCAATTAGGATAGCTTGATGCTTTTACCGGTAGCCCTGCTTCTTTGCGGAAAGGAGCTAATAAACGATCTATTTCATACTTTAAAAGAGTTTGTATATTCAAGTCACGGGCATGTTTAAAAGGGCCATCCAATAAGGTTACATCGCCTAATGGAAAAGCATTAGAATATAATTTGTTTTGAGCATGAATACTGGTAAATAACAAAACACCGCAACTTACAATGACAATAAGAAAGCTTTTCATACCTATACCTTTTTTGTGAGTAATTATTTAAACAACAGCATCGCAATATTATATAGATTATTTCTCCACACCGGCCAGGTGTGTCCTCCCGGATATTCACTATATATGTATTTAACATTCAGCTCATCAAATTTGGAAAGCATGTTTTGACAATTGTTGAATGCTATATCTTCCTTGCCGCCCATTGAAATCCAAAAAAGTTTTAAGTTGCTTTTAATCATATCAATATTATTTTTCATAAATTCATATTGTGCATCTGCAAGATCCTTTTGCATTGGCAGGATCCAGCCTGAACTAAACACTCCCAGATACGAAAAAAGTTGAGAGTTCTTTATACCTACGTAGAGCGTTTGTATTCCGCCCATAGATAAACCGGCAAGCGCACGATTTTTTGGATCGGTTTCTGCGCGATAATTTTTTTCTGCAAATGGAATAATACACTGTTTTAATTCTGCTTCAAACATTTTTAAGATGTTTTCACCAAAGCCGGGTAAATCCACATTCCCATCCGGCATAACAATAAGCATTGGTTTTGCCTTTTTTTCGGCAATAAGGTTATCAAGAATTAAATCTGTTTTACCCTGGGTTGCCCATCCTCTTTCATCTTCGCCGCCGCCATGTAATATGTATAATACCGGGTATTTTTCACTTGTATTATTATCATAGCCGGCTGGAGTGTAAATATAAAATTGACGCCACTTGTTAAAGACAGTAGAGAAATATCTTTTTATTCTTATCTCACCGTGAGGTACATCTTTAACTGAATAGTAGTTTACTCCTTTAATAGGTATTTCAATACCACTTGCCATTCGTCCCATTCCGTAAAAAGTTTCACTTGCAGGATCAGCAACCGGAACACCATCAATTAACAAGGAATAATAATGAAAGCCTTCACTTAAGGAATCGGTGGTTACTTCCCACTCTCCCTCATTATTTTTTACCATATCGTATTTCCTAACTAAATCGAGTTGAACTTTTTGGGCATCGGGAGCTTTAATGCGAAAGGTTGCGCGATTGTCAGGCAGAATCTGAGGATAATTTGCTCTACGCACATTGGTTGGTGCAGGTGTGCCCAGAAGTGTATACTGAGAATATTTTGAAACGTCTACTGGTTTAAAAATGAGCTGCGAGAACATATATAATGAGTTTTTCCAAACCTTAAAATCATGTACGCCTGGCTCGATATAATAAATATGGGGAACATCGTTGGCTTGCAAATATTCGTGTGTACGCTGGCTGAATATAATCAGGTTATCATTATCGCCGCACGAGATCCAGAGCAATTTTAGTTTCTTTTTTGCTTCATCTGGATTGGGAACCAACAACTCCGGGTTTTTAGTATTAGGCGCTGAAGAAAATCCGCCAATCCATGCAAATTTATCGAGATTGCCTAATCCAAAGTTTAATGATTGACCACCGCCCATAGATAAACCGGCAATTGCCCGATGTTCTCTATCTTCATAAACCGGATATGTTTTTTCGATGAAAGGAATTAAATCTTCAAGTAAATCTTTCTCGAAAGTTGAAAATGCCTGAACCTTAATACTATCAAAAATATTTCCAACCGCACGGTCGTCCTTCATTGCCCTGCCATTAGGCATAACAACAATCATTGGTTCAATTTTCTTTTCAGCATAAAGATTATCCAGGATTATTTGGGGCTGACCACCTTTAAGCCATTCTGTTTCGTCGCCGCCAATACCATGTAAAAGATATAACACAGGATATTTCTCATCTTTTGAAAATCCAGGAGGAGTATAAATTAAAGCTTTACGTTTAGAACCAACCGTTTTTGACGAGTAATAAACTGTGTCAATTTTCCCCAGCGGAATGTCGATACGTAAACTGTCAAAGCCTTTTGGGGCATGTTTAGTGATGCTTTGAGAACTAGCACTGATACTAAACAGAAATAGAGCAAAAATTAAAAAAAATATTTGTTTCATGATTGTCCTATAATTTGTATTTGTTCATTTGAATTGGCTTTCTTAGCTCAAAGCAGGCCCTGTACCGATTCTATTGAGTCATCGTATTCGGGATCCACCCTGGCCTGAATTACTTTTTTTATTGATTCAGTGTATACTCTCGTTTTTTGGTGAGTAGAAGTTGTGGCGATTAATCCTTTTATATCAATTACATTAGAATATAAAAGCAAACGAATCATGGATTGAGTATCATCAGGATCGGTTTCAATATCAGTAAGTATAATTACTCTGTTTTTTTGATATATTTGAGAAAAAAAAGATTGCGGATTGAGCATCAAAAAAATACTAATCAATGTAAAAGCGGTTTTCATAAAAATGCTTCCGCTGCCTTAGTAAAACAAGTTTTTCCGTTTCGGTATACAATCCCGCCTGTAAACGATAAAAATAAGCTCCGCTTGGCAATCCTTCAGCATTCCATTCTCGTGAGTATGTACCAGGAAGCATTTCCTTTGCAATAAGCTTCGACACTTCTCCTCCTAAAGAATCAAAAATTTCCAGTGTTACAAAAGATTTTTCAGGAAGAGTAAATGTAATCGTTGTAAATGGGTTAAACGGGTTTGGATAATTCTGGGAGACCGAAAATTTATCCGGGATGCTCATGTCCCCTGTTTCAATATCAGTTATCTCAGATTCCGCTATGAAAAAATCCGCCGTCATTTTAAAATACTCTTCTATAAACAAGCCAGTTCCATGCTGAGCACCGGAAATCAAAATAAATTGACTCGGCACACTCGTTTTCTGCAAAGCATTAAAAAGCACTTCACTTTGACAATGCGGTACTAGCGGATCTGCATCGCCATGCAAAATAAGAAACGGAGGATCGTTTGTGTCTATATAAGTTATGGGATTAGCAAGCGCACATTTATCCTTGTTATCCTGGATTGGTCCACCAATGAGGCTTGATTCAGGAGAATTGGAAGCATTATGATTAAGACTGCTTCCGCAAGAATCCATTATCAGGAAGTCTGTAGGTCCAAACCAATCAACTACAGCATCAACCGAGCTGCTGTATGATGTATATTGTCCTACATTGCCTTCTAAATCAGCGGTTTCTGAGCCGACTGTAAATTGCTTGACACAGCCGGAAGTCCCTGCCAGAGCAGCAAGATGCCCGCCTGATGAGCTGCCTGTTATTCCAATAAAAGAAGTATCTATTTGATATTCCTTCGCATTAGCCCGGATAAATCTTACTGCGGATTTAATATCATGTATTTGTGCAGGAAATTTTGCATCCATACTTGACCGGTGATTAGGAGTAACTACAGCAAAACCTGCATCAAGTAATGCCTTCCCTAAAGTTGCAAGATCAGTTCCTTTCAAGTTGTTGCCGAACCATGCACTTCCATAAACTGAAATCACTGCCGGATAGGTTGGCTTTTCAACTTTAGGCAGATAAATATCGAGCCTGTGATATTCCATTGTATCGCCCGCATAGTTCAAGTCTTTCCAGCTTTTTGAATATTGCTGGCTGAAACAATTGATGTACATTAAAGAAAAAATAAATATTGTAAAGCGTTTCATAATTCATCCCTTTTATTTAAGCATTAATAGCGTGTATACACACCTATACTGACAAGCTTAAATGAAACTTCAATTCGTTATATATTAATTTCTATTTCATTAAAATAAATTTCTTTGTATCTGAAAAACTCCCGGCTTGTCCGTCTTGGCTCTGCCAAGCCGAGACAGACATTTTGTAAATGTAAACACCGCTTGCAAGATTGGAAGCATCATACTTAATATCATACTTGCCCTTCGGTTTGTATTCATTTACAAGTGTTGCAATTTCATACCCAAGTATGTTATATATCTTTAAAGTCACATGACCGCCTTCTGCCAACTGGTAGCTTATGTTTGTAACGGGGTTGAAAGGGTTAGGATAGTTTTGCGATAGATTGAATGCTGCAGCCAGTTCTTTTTTTTCAACGGCAGTAGATGTCTGTTTAAATATCAACTGCGAAAAGTGATAAAGGCCGTATTTCCAGACTGTCCAATCATGCCCTGCACCTTCCACCAAATTATAGATGTGCGGTACATTATTCTGCTCAAGATATTCATGTGTTTGCCGGCTGATGAACAGCAGTCCATCGTTCGTTCCGCACGAAATCCAGAGCTGTAATATGCTGTCACTTGCAGCTGAAGGATTTGGAACAAGTGCTTCGGGTGCTCTGGTATTAGGTGCAGCTGAAAACGCCCCTACCCAGGCGAAAGTGTCAAGGTGAGCCAGTCCGAAATTAAGCGCCTGACCGCCGCCCATGGAAAGACCTGCCAGAGCCCGGTTCTCCCTACCTGTTAAAGTGGAATAATTTGTATCGATAAACGGTATCAAGTCATTAAGGAGATCAAACTCAAAAGTCTCGAATGCTTCAACTTTCTCAGGGTCAAAAATATCGCCGATTGGATCATCATTCGGCATTGCGCGTCCGTTCGGGAGAACAACAATCATCGGCTCGAGTTTCTGATCAGCATGCAGGTTGTCAAGGATAACATTCGGCTTACCATTATTGTACCATTCCCGTTCATCGCCGCCGATTCCATGCAATAAATAGAGCACATTATATTTGTTATTTTCGGAATAGCCGGGAGGTGTGTAAACCAAAGTTTGCCTGTCTACTCCAACTGTTGTTGAATGATAGGTTACTGTGGTTACGGTTCCGTGAGCGATGTCCGATCTATATGAATCATAACCTGAGGGCGGCGGCGGGAATTCATTGTTGCCTTGCGAATATCCTTTTGAAGAAAGTGTTTCCCAGATTATCAGGATCAAAAGTAAGTTAAAAGAAAATCTCCAGATACTCATGTCATTACCTGTTTCAATGTTATAGAAAATTCATATTGATTAAATGATGATTAATTCTTTTTATTTACCAACTCATTTACTGCATTTGAAAGAAATATATATGAAGCGCAGATATCAACCACAACTTCATTTTCTCCCCAGAGAAAAGGCCAGTCTTCTTTATTTTCAGGAAAATCTGGTTTTAAAAGAAGTAGCCCCGGGACAACTCCGCCGGCAATAAAGCTGAAATCAGCCCTGTTATTTCCATATGTAATTT
>Ga0105095_10001292_pt1 | contig 13075 bp, 12 predicted proteins | sample PPLLak2March2015_2_FD_79180 | JGI IMG/M metagenome (GOLD analysis project Ga0105095, IMG submission 79180) | Freshwater sediment microbial communities from Prairie Pothole Lake near Jamestown, North Dakota, USA - PPLs Lake P8 Core (3) Depth... | ecosystem: Environmental > Aquatic > Freshwater >... | reverse complement strand
TTCCGCGAATCCCGTCTGTTCCTCCAGGTCCCGCCGCTTCGAGGCGAGGTCGCGCATCTTCTCCACGATCCGGTCGATCTCCTTCAAGAGGGCCGACGTGCCCTCGCCGCCCCGCCTCTCGAGGAGCTCGCGCACGCGCCGCACCTCGTCTCGGAAGCCGTCCGACAGGAGATCTTCGTGCGCCTGCGGCTTCACTCCTGCGCCGAGCGACTTCCTGGATCGGAAGAGTGAGAAAGCGGCGGGAACGGCACCAATTGCCTGAACCACGAGACCGATGGCCCAGAACCCCATCCAGAACGGAACCTCGCCGGTCTTGAAGTAGAAGACCAACCCGAAGGTGAGATAGATCCCGACATGCTGGGCGAACTGAGCCACCCTTCTCTTGGCGGCCCAGGAGGCTGGATCGCTCCTCTCCGGAACCTCCTCCCGGAAGATGCGGGTCTCGTGCAGAGGAACCCAGACCTCGTCTCCGTCTCGCTTCACCATCTCGAGTCCCGAGTAGCGATTCTGTCGGAGCCTCCCGCGGAGCCGAGATTCGGAGACAGTGCGAACCCGGCCCTCCGAGTCGAGCTGGTAGACGTCGTCGGCAAAAGCACGCCTCAGCTCGACCCGCACGTCTCTCAAGGCGCCGCGTACCGGAGCGTCCATCGGCACCGGCGGCACGTCCGTGGGGGAGATGGATTTCAGCTCCCGTGCGAGGTCGCGGGTATCCGGGTAGCGTCCCGCGGGATCCTTCGAGAGGCATCGATTCACGATGCGATCGAGCCCGTGCGGGATTCCTGGGTTGAGAGAGCCGATCGGAAGGGGGGTGTTCTCGATGATCGATGCCAGGGTCTGCGCCGCGGTCGCGCGCTGGAACGCTATCTTCCCCGTCGCCATCTCGTAGAGGATGAGCCCGAGCGCGAACTGATCCGAACGGGAGTCGGCGGATTTTCCCGACGCCTGTTCGGGCGACATGTACTCCACCGTTCCGATCAGCATCCCGTGTCGCGTGCGGGCGAGAGTCGCCGTCTCCGAATCGACCGCCCAGGCGGGTGTCGCGAGCTTCGCGAGGCCGAAGTCCAGGATCTTGACGAGACCGTCCTCGCTCACCATGACGTTCTCCGGTTTCAAGTCCCGGTGCACGATGCCGGCGGAATGCGCCTTGGCGACGCCGTCGGCGAGCTGGCGAGCGATCTCGAGAAGGCGCTCTCCAGTGAGCGGAGCTTGCTCCAGGACGCGCCGCAGCGTGGTCCCTTCCGCGAGCTCCATCGCGATGTAGCGCGTGCCCTCGCTCTCACCCACGTCGTAGATATGCACGATGTTGGGATGGGAGAGCGCCGAGGCCGCGCGGGCTTCCTGCTCGAAGCGGCGAAGGCGCTCGGCGTCGGACGCGAGATCCGGAGCCAGCACCTTGATCGCGACCTCGCGGCCGAGCTTGAGATCGCGCGCCCGGAAGACCTCCCCCATGCCTCCGCGGCCGAGCGAGGAGACGATCTCGTAAGACCCGAGCCGCATCCCGGGGCCGAGCGACATGGAGAGGAGTGTAGCGCTACTTGTTTTCGTTCTGGTAGCGGCCGGCGTAGGTCTTCTCGGCGGGCGAGTCGAGCTCGAAGAAGACCAGTTGCAACACCCGCGCGTCCTTCTTGACCCGGATTCCCGCGGGGTTCGAGACCACGAGGAGCGAACCGCTCCGGCCGGAGTAGCCGGAATCCCAGAGCGCCGTTCCGATCTGCGCCCCGGATCGGAGAACGCTCGAGCGGGTGCGCGCGAGAGCGAAGACGTCGGGGGGGATGTTCACGACCTCGTTATAGACGATCCAGTAGGGACCCGGAGCCAGGCGCCACCATCCGGAGGCGTCGGGGGGGACGGGCTCGGTCGAGGGCGTGTGCCTTTCCGAGTTGTCGAAGTCGACGGCCCCGGGCTCGTCCCCGAACCGGGAGAGCTCGCGCAGGGTGAAGTCCACCCCGTTCATCTGGATCTGCGACACCGGGTCGAGCAGCCCTTCGATCAGTGGAGGCGTGCGGGACAGCCGCTCGCGAAGCCCCTGTCCCTCGAGGAGCCTCAAGACCGGCTCCGGTCGAGCTTGGGAAGTGTGATGTGCTCCTGCCCCTGGTACTTCCCCTTCTTGTCCTTGTAGGACCGTTCGCACTCTTCGTCGCTTTCGAAGAACAGCACCTGGGCGATGCCCTCGTTGGCGTAGATGCGGCAGGGAAGGGGCGTGGTGTTCGAGATCTCGAGCGTGGCGTTTCCTTCCCACTCGGCGTCGAACCCCGTGACGTTGATGATGATGCCGCAGCGGGCGTAGGTCGACTTCCCGATGCAGACGGCGTAGACGTTTCTCGGGATGCGGAAGTTCTCGACGGTGTTCGAGAGCGCGAAGGAGTTCGGCGGGATCATGCAGACCTCGCCCTTGTAGTCGACGAAGCTCCGGGGGTCGAAGTTCTTCGGGTCGACGATGGTGGTATGGACGTTGGTGAAGATCTTGAACTCGTCGGAGACGCGGATGTCGTACCCGTAGGAGGAGAGGCCGTAGGAGATGACGTTCTCGCGGACCTGGGTCTCGACGAAGGGGTCGATCATCCCGTGCTCGAGCGCCATCTTCTTGATCCAGCGGTCGGATTTGATGGAGGGCACTTCGCTCGCCCCGTCAGATGAGCTGGAGCTTGGTGAAGAAGTAGGGGATCTCGATCGCCGCCGACTCGGGAGAGTCCGATCCGTGGATGACGTTGGCCTCGACCGAGGTCGCGAAGTCCTTCCGGAGAGTCCCCTTGTCGGCCTTCGCGGGATCCGTCGCCCCCATGAGCTTGCGCAGATCCTCGATGGCGTTGTCCTTCTCGAGCACCATGACGACGGAGGGTCCGGAGCTCATGAAATCCGTGAGGCTGTCGAAGAACGGCCTCGACTTGTGAACGGCGTAGAAGCCCTCCGCCTGGCGCTTGCTGAGCTGGATCATGCGCAGCGCCACGATGCGGAAGCCCGTCTCTTCGATCCGCGCGAGCACCGAGCCTACGACGTTCTGGTGAACGCCGTCGGGCTTGATGATCGAGAGCGTCTGTTGGATCACTTCTTCTCCCCCAGTATTGCGGCCATGGTCGATCCCATTTCCGCCGGGCTCACCACCACGGTGACGCCCGCGGCCTCGAGTGCTTTCATCTTGTCCTTTGCCGTTCCCTTGCCGCCCATGATGATAGCGCCCGCGTGGCCCATCCTGCGGCCCGGGGGCGCGGTTTGTCCGGCGATGAACGCCACCACCGGCTTCGTCATCTCTTCCTTGATGAACCGGGCGGCCGTCTCCTCCGCGTTTCCGCCGATCTCCCCGATGAGGATGACGGCGTCGGTTCCGGGGTCGCTCTCGAAGAGGGCGAGAGCGTCGACGAAATTCGTCCCGATCACGGGGTCGCCACCGATGCCGATGCAGGTCGACTGGCCGATCCCCCGTTGGGTCAGCTGGTGGACCGCCTCGTAGGTCAAGGTCCCGCTTCGCGAGACGACGCCCACCCGGCCTTCCTTGTGGATGTGGCCGGGCATGATGCCGATCTTCGCTTTCCCCGGGGAGATGACGCCGGGGCAGTTGGGCCCGATGAGGCGGGAGGCGCTTCCCGAGACGACACGCATCACTTCGACCATGTCGAGAGCCGGAATCCCCTCGGTGATGCAGACCACCAGGGGAATTCGAGCATCGACCGCTTCCAGAATCGCGTCGGCGGCGAAGGGGGGCGGCACGAAGATGACCGAGGCGTTGGCGCCGGTCTTCGTCACGGCGTCGCGCAGCGTGTTGAAAACGGGAACGCCCTCGACGGTATCTCCGGCTTTTCCCGGAGTCACCCCGGCGACGACTTTCGTCCCGTAGTCGATCGCTCCCCGGGCGTGGAACTGCCCCTCGCGGCCGGTGATTCCCTGGACGACGAGACGCGTGTCGTTGCCGACGAGAACGCTCACTTCGCACCTCGCGCCGCGGCGACGACCTTCTCCGCCGCCTCTTTCATGCTCTCGGCGGTGATGAAGTTCAGCCCCGACTCCTTGAGCATCTTCTTCCCGATGTCGACGTTCGTGCCTTCGGCGCGGATGACGACCGGGACCTTGACGTCGAGCTCCTTCACCGCGGCGATGACGCCCTCCGCCAGGCGGTCGACGCGAAGGATGCCGCCGAAGATGTTGATGAGGACGGCCTTCACCTGAGGATCCGAGATCAGGATGCGGAAGGCGTTCTTGATCTGCTCGGGGCTGGCGCCGCCGCCGACATCCAGGAAGTTCGCGGGAGATCCCCCCGCGTGGTGGATGATGTCCATCGTCGACATCGCGAGACCGGCGCCGTTCACCATGCAGCCCACGTTTCCGTCGAGCTTGATGTAGTTCAAAGAGAACTTCGACGCTTCGACTTCGAGGGGAGACTCCTCCGTCAGGTCCCGGAGCTCTTTCACGTCGGGGTGGCGGAAGAGCGCGTTGTCGTCGACCGAGACCTTGGCGTCGAGCGCCATGACCTCTTTTTCCCTGGTCACCAGAAGCGGATTGATCTCGACCAGCGACGCGTCCAGGGCGCGGAACGCCTGGTAGAGCGAGAGCAGGAAGCGCACGGCGTTCTTGTGGACGTCTCCCGAGAGGCCGAGCTCGAACGCGAGGCGCCGGGCCTGGTGCGGCCTCATGCCCACGGCGGGGTCGATCTCCGCCCTCAGTATCTTCTCCGGGGTCTCGGCGGCGACCTTCTCGATCTCCATTCCGCCGGCCTGGCTCGCGATCGCGATCGGCCAGCCGATGGAACGGTCGATGAGGAAGCTCAGGTATAGCTCGCGGTCGATATTCACGCCCTCCTCGATGAGGAGCTTCCGGACTTCCTTCCCCTCCGGGCCGGTCTGCGGCGTCACCAGCTTCTTTCCGAGGATCTCGCCGGCGAACTTCTCGACGTCGGCGCGCGAGCGGGCGAGCTTCACGCCTCCCGCCTTTCCCCGTCCGCCCGCATGGATCTGGGCTTTCACCACCACGGGATATGCGCCCAGGGATTCCGCGGCTTCGACCGCCTCCGCGACCGATTCGACCTTGCGCCCCCGAGGCACCTTCACCTGGTACCGCGAGAGAAGCTCTTTCGCCTGATACTCGTGGAGGTTCATAGGGACACCAAGAATCCTGGTGTAAGAAGGGGGATACGGGGATTGGGGGGATTAGGGGGACAGGGAGAGGAAAACCAACATCGGAAGGTCGTCGTCATAATCCCCTTATCTCCTCCCATCTCCACATCCCCTTCTTACACTCCGATCTTTTCCACGAGCTCCTGGACCGCGGCCGCCGACTTCTGGAGGGCGGCGCGCTCGTCGTTGGTCAGGGAGATCTCGACGATTTGCTCGATACCGCTCGAGCCGAGCTTCACCGGAACGCCCATGTAGAGCCCGTTGATGCCGTACTCGCCCTCGAGGTAGGCGGCGCAGGGAAGAATCTTCTTCTTGTCCTTCAAAATCGCGTCCACCATCTCCACGATCGCCGCCGAGGGAGCGTAGTAGGCGGAGCCGGTCTTGAGGTAGGCCACGATCTCGCCTCCCCCCTTGCGGGTGCGATCGACGATGCGGTCGATGGCTTCCTTGGACATGAGGTCCGGAAGCGGAATGCCGGCTACCGTCGAGTAACGGGGAAGCGGAACCATGTCGTCCCCGTGGCCGCCGAGAACGAAAGCGTGGACGTTGTCGACGGAGACGTTCAGCTCCATCGCGATGAAGGTGCGCATCCGGGCCGAGTCGAGGACTCCGGCCATTCCCAGGACGCGCCCTTTCGGAAAGCCGCTCACCTTGAAGGCGGTCTGCACCATGGCGTCGAGGGGATTCGAGACCACGATGAGAATCGACTTCGGCGAGTGCTTCACCACCTGCTCGGTGACGCCCTTCACGATGTCGTAGTTCGTCTTGAGCAGATCGTCGCGGCTCATGCCCGGCTTGCGGGCGATGCCCGCGGTGATGACCACCACCTCCGAGTCCTTCGTGTCCTTGTAGTCGTTGGTCCCGGTGAACCTCACGTCGGAGCGGGAGATCGGACAGGCCTCGAGGATATCGAGCCCCTTTCCCTGCGGGATCCCCTCGAGGATGTCGATCATCACCACGTCCGCGAGCTCGGCGTCGGCGATGCGCTGGGCGGCGGTGGCTCCCACGTTGCCCGCGCCGACGACGGTAACTTTGAATCTGCCCATTGTTTTGCTCCTGGCTTACATATTGCTGATCATGGCCGAGGCGAACTCCGACGTCTTGAGAAGCGTCGCGCCCTCCATCAGCCTATGGAAATCGTACGTCACCTTTTTCTGGCCGATGGTCTTCTCCAGGCTCGACTCGATGAGGTCCGCGACCTCCTGCCACCCCAGGTGCTGGAACATCAGGACCCCCGAGAGAATGACCGATCCGGGGTTCACCTTGTCCTGATCGGCGTACTTGGGAGCGGTCCCGTGCGTGGCCTCGAAGATCGCGTGGCCGGTGACGTAATTGATGTTGCCTCCGGGGGCGATGCCGATGCCGCCGACCTGGGCGGCGAGGGCGTCCGAGAGGTAGTCGCCGTTGAGGTTCATGGTGGCGATGACGTCGAAGCTCGTCGCCCGCGTGAGGACCTGCTGGAGCGTGATGTCGGCGATGGAGTCCTTGATGAGGAGCTTCGACTTCCACTTGCCGGAACCGTGGCTCTCCCAGAGCGACTTCAGGCAGGCATCGACCTCCTCGAGAACCTCCTTCTTGCGATCCGGGGTCATCAGGTCGTAGCCGGGCTCGATGGCGCGGGCGTTGTCCTCGATCGAGATCTTGGGCGAGTCCTCGCGGTTTCCCAGGATCCAGCTCTCGCGCTCGCTCACGGTCTCGTTGCGGAACTCACGGGCGGCGATGGCATAGCCCCAGTCGCGAAACGCGCCCTCGGTGAACTTCATGATGTTGCCCTTGTGGACCAGGGCGACGCTCTTGCGTTTGTGATCGAGGGCGTAGCGGATCGCGGCGCGCACCAGCCGCTCCGTGCCTTCCCGGCTCACCGCCTTGATTCCAATTCCGCTGGTGTCGGGAAATCGGATCTTCCTGACGTTCATCTCCTTCTGGAGAAACGCGATGACCTTCTTGACGTCGGCGGTTTCCGCCGCGTACTCGATACCGGCGTAGATGTCCTCCGTGTTCTCGCGGAAGATCACCATGTCCACGTCCTGCGGCCTCTTCACCGGGCTCGGAACACCCTGATACCACTTCACCGGGCGGAGGCAGACGTAGAGGTCGAGCTCCTGGCGCAGGGCGACGTTGAGGGAACGGATCCCGCCGCCGATGGGGGTCGTCAGCGGCCCCTTGATCCCGACCAGGTACTCGCGAAAGGCGGCGAGCGTCTCCTCCGGGAGCCAGTTGCCAGTCTGGTTGAACGCCTTCTCCCCCGCGAGGACCTCGTACCACTTCACGACGCGCTTTCCGCCGTAGGCCTTCTTCACCGCGGCGTCGAAAACCCGCTGGCTCGCGCGCCAGATATCGCGTCCGGTTCCGTCTCCTTCGATGTACGGGAGCACCGGGTTGTCCGGCACCGTCAGGACGCCTTTTTCGATGCGGATGCGCCCGCCTTCGGGCGCGCTCGTACTGTTGCTCATGGGACTCCTGTTCGCGGGATGTGACGAAACAAATTCCGTCGAGGGGCTCTCGCCAGAAAACGCTTAGTCTACCACCGCGAGCGGGACCTCGCCAGTTTCCCTTTCAACGCAATCTCGCGAAGACGCAAAAGGAATCCCATTTCTTCTTTGCGCCTTTGCCCCCTTGCGCCCTTGCGTTCTTCCCCGTCTTTTCCGCGCCCTGGGGCTAGAGCCCGAATGTAAGCCCCAGGCTGAAGGTGTACAGGTCCTGCCGGAGCTCGATCAACGTCCCGGGAATCTGGAGGATCGTGCCCTGGTTCGTGTGCGGAAACCCGTAGACGACGCTCCCGGTGATATCGACCCTGTCGGTCAAGGCCACCGACGTTCCCCCGGAGATGGAGAATTTGTTGATTGCGGGGAACTGGATGTTCAGCAGCGTGGCCGCGTCGGGAATGGGGTCTCCGTTCATCGAGAAGCCGCCCTGGACGGCGATCATGTCGTTCACCTGCCGCTCGAAGCCGACCGCCAGCGCCCAGATGCTGTCCCAACCGAGGCCGCCCTCCGCGGGAGGCTCGCCGAAGAACTTGGTGTTGTCGTAGGCCAGGTGGCGGAAGTCGACCGCCACCAGGGTCTTCTCGATGCCCTCGTAGGCGGCCCCGAACGAGAGAATCCAGGGGAAGGACAGCTCCTGGGACAGAGAGATCGGTCTGCCGCGCCCGTCCTTCGAGTTGAAGTCGAAGCTCTCGAAGAACTGCCGGCTCTTGAAGGACGCGCCGAAGTTCCAGAGCTCGGAGGGGGTGAGGAGCACTCCGGCCTGATAGCCGAAGCCCCAGTAGGCGCGGCCCTGGGTCGCCGGGGGAAAGATTCCGCTCGGAAGGCGGTCGGCGAAGAAGGCCGGGTCGACCCCGATGGAGAGCGAGGTCACCTGGGCGCCGACGCCGACCGCGATGACGTCGGTGAGCTGCTTCGACATCATGGGCGCTATCGTGAGGCCTGAGGTCCGCGAAGACACCGGCCCGAATCCGAAGGAGTTCGGCGGGTCGTAGGGCTTGAGCACCGGGTTGAACTCGCTCCCGGGAAAGTCGATGGTGCGCCCCACGATTCCGAACACTCCGACGCCGTAGGTGAACGAGGAGTTCTCCGGCCGCGTCACGACGGCGAACGACGGCGCTCCCGAAAGCCCGCTGTCGCTGCGGTTGCTCCCGAAGGCCCCCGTCGCTTCGACGGCGGAGTCGAGAAACGTATTGGCGTACAGAAAATCCACTCCGACGAAGACCTCGCCGTCTTCCATCGCCGCCATCGCCGCCGGATTCCAGTACGTCGCGCCGGCGGCGTCTACCGGAGCCGCGGTCGAGGCACCCGCCATCGCGCGGTGCCTCGCGCCCGTGCTCGGAAATATGATTCCTTGAGCCGCCGCCGAGCTCGCAAGAAAAAGCAGAGTGCCCCCGAGCCACCCCTTCAAAAGCATCGATCGCCTCCTTATTTTTTATTCTTTCGAAGAGGCGAAACGTAGCACCGGGCCCTGGAGGAGTCAAGATATTGTAGCTACGGGGAGCGGGACTACTGCATCTTGGAGTCGTGCGGGTCTCGGCGCTTGAGGCCGAGAAAACTCAAGACATCCAGTCCCACGCGAGCCTCGAAGGTCTCGGCGAGAGAGAGGACGTTTCCGACGGTCTCGTCCAGGGTGATCTTCTCCACCCGGTGGATGGGGAAGAAGGTCGTGGAGAGCCCCATGTCCCCCTCGCCCTTGGCGACGCCGCGGCTCCAGTCGTCAAAGGAGTTCAGGTCGATGCCCCGCACGGTAATGCCGTTCGCCCGAATGGAAAGAACCACTCCCCAGAACTTCTCTCTCGGATTCTGCAGGCTGACGAGGACGGCGGAGAGTGTCTTCACTTCTTCACGGGCGCTTCTGGAAGAAGCGCTTCAGACGAGTGATGCCTTCTTCGATGCGCTCGCGCGAAGTCGCGAAGCTCACCCGCAGGTGTCCCTCGCAGCCGAAGGCGGGACCGGGCACGACCGCCACCCGCTCCTCCTTCAGGAGCGCCGCCGCGAGATCGGTCGTGGTCTCGCCGCGGCGGAGGTAGCCCGAGACGTTGGGGAAGAGGTAGAACCCGCCTCCCGGAGCCGTGCAGCGGATCTTCGGGCTCTCGAGAAGGCCCGCGCGCAGCCGCGCCGCGCGCCACTTGTACTCGGCGATCATCGACGCGAGCGGCCCCTGGTCGGAGCGGACGGCCTCCAGGCAGGCCTTTTGCGCGATGGAGCTCGCGTTCGAGGTCATGTGGCTCTGCAGCGAAGCGCAGGCGTCGATGAGCTCCTTCGACCCCATCGCCCAGCCGATCCTCCACCCGGTCATGGCATAGGCCTTGGACGCGGTCCCGGCGACGATGAATCGATCGCCGAGAAGCCTCTGGAGGTAGCGCAGCGCTTCGACCGGAGGCGGTTCGAACATGAGGCGGGCGTAAGTATCGTCCCAGAGGAAGAACAGGTCGCGATCGCGGACGAGATCGCCGAGACGGCGCAGCTCTTCGTCTCCGATGACCGCGCCCGTCGGGTTCGAGGGAACGTTCACGAGAAGGATGCGCGTCTTGTCCGAGAGCGCCGGCGCGATTACGTCCGCGGTCATCCGAAAGCCGCTCTCCTCGGAGGTGGGAACGAGAATGGGGTCGCCGCCCGCGAGGCGCACCTGCTCCGAGAACGTCATCCAGTAAGGAGTGGGGATGACCACCTCGTCCCCGGGCTCGACCACCGCCAGCATGAGGTTCAGAAGGGCGTGCTTTCCGCCGCTCGAGATGATGACTCCCGAGGCCTCGAAGTCGAGCCCGTAGTCCTCCCGGTACCGATCGGCGACCGCCTTCTTCAACTCGGGGATGCCCGCGTTCGGCGTGTAGCGGGTGAAGTTCGAGGCGATCGCCGCCTCCCCCGCCTTCTTGATGTGCTCCGGCGTCGGGAAGTCGGGCTCGCCCGCCGAGAAATCGACGACGTCCTCGCCCTGCGCCCGCAGGCGCATCGCCTCCGCCATCACCGCCATCGTGGGCGAGGTTGCGATCTGACTCACACGACTGGCGAGCCTCATGGACTTTACTTGCGCCATCCTCATCACCCTTCCATCGGCTTTCGCCGTACTCTCTCGAGAAGCCTCTTCTCCACGTCCTCGGGCAAAAGCCCCGAGACGTTCCCCCCGAGGCTCGCCACTTCCTTCACCAGCCTGGAGCTCACGTAGGAATACTCCTCGGCGGGCATCATGAACACCGTCTCGATCGCCGGGGCCAGCCTCCGGTTCATGAGGGCCATCTGGAACTCGTACTCGAAATCCGAGATCGCCCGGATGCCGCGGACGATGGTGGTCGCCTTGCGCGAAGAGGCGTAGTCGACCAGGAGCCCGCTGAAGGAATCCGCCTCCACGTTCCCGCGCTCGCGGAAGGTGTCGCGGATCATCTCCAGGCGCTCGTCGACGGTGAACAGGGGACTCTTCTCCACGTTTCTCAGCACGGCGACGATGATGGAGTCGAAGAGGGCGCTTCCCCGCTCGATGATGTCGACGTGGCCCAGAGTCAGGGGATCGAACGATCCCGGATAGATCGCGACCCGCGACGGAGCCATCGAAGAGAGCCTAGCACAAGGCCCGGTCGAGTTCACTCCGGGCCGAAGAGCGTGAGGACACTTTCGCCCGCCTTCAAAACCCGCAGTCGAGCGAGCGAGCCATAGCGGTCGCGAAGCTCGCGTTTATGATGGTGCTCGAGGACCAGGAGCCCTCCCTCCGCGAACAGGAGCCCGTCGCCGAGATCCACCAGGAGGTCCTCGGCCTCGCTCGAGCGGTAGGGCGGGTCGGCGAAGATCACGTCGAAGCGGTCGCCTCGGTGGCGGAGCTTCGAGAGAGCGCTCGAAGCGTCCATAGCGAGAATCTCGACCCGCATGGAGAGGCGAAGCTCGGAGGCATTCCTCCGGATCGAGTCGCAGGCCTTGCGATTGCGCTCGACGACGACCGCTTCCCCGGCGCCGCGCGAAAGAGCCTCGAAGGCGAGAGCCCCCGACCCGGCGTAGAGGTCGAGCACCCGGGCACCGGCAAGGCGCCCCGCGAGGACGTCGAAGAGAGACTTCTTCAGCCGCCCGCTCGTCGGCCGGGTTCTCTCGCCGCGCGGGGCGTGAAGCCGCCTCCCCCGCATCTCCCCGCTCCCGATCTTCAAGGCTACCCCGCCTCCACCAGCCCGAACCTCCGACCCCAGACGGAAACGACGTGACGTCGAAGCTCGGCCCCGTCCGCGGTTTCCAGACCGCCCGCCGCGACGAGCTCGCGCGCGTCCCGCTTGGCCTCTTCGAGAATATCCTGGTCCCTCAGCATGTCGGCGATCCCGAAAAGAGGCAGGCCCGACTGCCGTGTCCCGAAGTAGTCCCCCGGCCCGCGGATCTTGAGATCCCTCTCGGCGATGACGAAGCCGTCCTCGGTCTCGAGCATCGCCTCGAGCCTCGCCTCCGCCTCCGGGGTCGCCGGCTCGTAGGTGAGGAGAATCGTCCTCGAAGCCGCCCCTCCCCGTCCGACGCGTCCGCGGAGCTGATGGAGCTGCGCCAGGCCGAAGCGCTCCGCGTGCTCGATGACCATCAGCGTCGCGTTCTTCACGTCGACCCCCACCTCGACCACGGTCGTCGCCACCAGCACGTCCACCTTTCCCCGCGAGAAGAGATCCATCGCCGCCTCTCTCTCCTCCGCGCCCATCTTTCCATGAACCAGCGCCACCCGCCGGCTCCGGAACGGTCCCCGCTCGAGAGCCTCGTAGCGGGCGACCGCGGCCTTCAGGTCCGTTTTCTCCGATTCCTCGACCAGTGGGCAGACGAAGTACACCTGGTGGCCCTTCTCGATCTCCTTCTCCATGAGCTGGAACACGCGCTTCAGATCGGACTCGTCGAGGCGCTCGGTCACGATGGGTTTTCTCCCCGGAGGGAGCTCGTCGAGGATCGAGCTCGAGAGGTCGCCGTGAAGCGTGAGCGCGAGGCTTCGCGGTATCGGAGTCGCGGTCATGAACAGGAGGTCGCAGCCGAATCCCTTCTCGCTCAGCTCCGCCCGCTGGAGGACGCCGAAACGGTGCTGCTCGTCGATGATCGCGAGACCGAGCTCCCGGAAGCGCACCCCCTCCTGAATCAGGGCATGGGTCCCGACGACCAGGTCCATCCGGCCGCCCTCGATCCCGGCGAGGAGGCCGTCGCGCTCCGACTTCTTGAGGCGGGAGCTCAGGAGAGCGACGCGAAACCCGGCGGGCTCGAGGAGCTTTCGAATGCCGGCGAAATGCTGCTCGGCGAGGATCTCGGTCGGCACCATGAACGCGACCTGGGCTCCGGCCTTCATGACGATGATCGAAGCGAGGACCCCGACGATGGTCTTCCCCGACCCCACGTCGCCCTGAAGCAGCCGCCGCATCGGGATTTCGCTCGCGAGATCGTCGGCAATCGCCTTGAGCACGTCCCGCTGCGCTCCCGTGAGGCGGAACGGCAGGATCTTCCGGACGATCGCGCGGACCTCGTCGTCTACCGAGAACGGCCGTCTCT
>Ga0105095_10001289_pt1 | contig 13089 bp, 11 predicted proteins | sample PPLLak2March2015_2_FD_79180 | JGI IMG/M metagenome (GOLD analysis project Ga0105095, IMG submission 79180) | Freshwater sediment microbial communities from Prairie Pothole Lake near Jamestown, North Dakota, USA - PPLs Lake P8 Core (3) Depth... | ecosystem: Environmental > Aquatic > Freshwater >... | reverse complement strand
TGGCGACGGCAGCGAGGAGCAGCGTGATCGACAGCGGGAGCAACCGCACTCCTGTCTCCATGGCGGTGAGACCGAGTGCCACCGAGAGGAACAACGGCACCACGAAGAACATCCCCATCTGGATCATGAACAGGAAGAAGAACATGATCAGCCCGCCCTCGAGTTGGGCGTTCTGAAGCATGGCTGGGCGAACGAGAGGCTCCCGCCCGGCGGCGATGACGTGCTCCTCCCAGACGAAAAAGAGCCAGACAACGAGCATTCCGGCGAGGATCAGCCAAAACGTGAGTGAGATCCCCAGCCAGGCGGGCGCATCGGGCTTCGGTTGGACCCATCCCCATTCACCTGAGCGAAGGACCCCGAACACTGCCAGACCGAGCCCTGTCGCGGAAAGGACCGACCCCACCAGATCCAATTTGAACCTGGCCTCCGGGGGCACGTCGATCATCCGTCTCGACAGCGCCAGGATCCCTATCACGATCACCACCTCACCGGCGAAGACATAACGCCAAGAGGCGTAGGTGGTGAACGCTCCACCGATCAGTGGCCCCGCGGCCACCGCGATCGCACCTGCGGACGCCACCAGACCGTAGGCCCTTGGCCTCCCCTCGGGTGGGAAGTTCGAGGCCACCAGGGCAACGATCGCCGGCATGATCAGGGCCGCCCCTGTGCCCTCGAGGAAAGACCAGCCGATGATGAGAACGGTCAGGTTCGGAGCCAGCGCAGTGGTCAGGGAGCCTGCCCCGTAGATGATGCATCCGATGGCAAAGGCGCGCCGGCGGCCGATGAGACTCCCGATCTTTCCTCCCGTGATCATCAGGGCCGCCATCACCAGGGCATAGAGGGTGATCGCGGTCTGGATCCCCGTGACCGTGGTGCCCACGTCTTCGGCGACCTGAGCGATCGACACGTTCATCACGGATGTGTCGAGTGCCATCAGGAACTGGCCCGACGCCAGAGTCAAAAGGACGATGCCGGCCGCGCTTCGAGCCGCTGCCGACCCGGGTGCAGTGCTACTCAAGAGCCATTCCTTCCTGGGGTGGGCTCGTCCCCGATGGTGGAAACGGATCCCGTGATTGGATCTTGGCCCAGACATACGAGAGGGCGATCTTGACGTTGGCCACCACCGGGACGGCGAGTATCGCGCCGAGGATCCCTGCGACCTGGTATGCGGCGGTGATCGAGATCAAGACCACGATTGGTGGGAGCTTGACCGAATGCCCCATCACCTTGGGAGCGATGATGTTGCTCTCCAGTTGTTGGATCAGGATGTACGCCACGATCACGATCAAGGCAAACACGAAGTTGGACATGTCGAAGCGGGTCGAACCCTGGATGAGGGCGATCACGACCGCAGGGATGGTTGCGATGATCGGTCCGAAGGTGGGAATCACCTCCAGGAGACCGGCGATGACTCCGAGGAACAGCGCGCCGGGGAGACCCAGCAGCCAGGTGACGATGAAGGTGGTGAAACCGATGACAAGCACCATCACACCCTGACCCCGTATGTAGTCACTCCACGCACGGTTGAGCCTTCGACCCAGCTCGGTGACCTCTGATTTGTCTCTCTCCGCGACCAGATTGGGAAGCGGGCTGATCAGACGCCCGGAATCGACGCTGAGGTAGATGGCGATGATTATCACGAAGAAGATAGAGGAGATCAGGCCGACGAAGACACCGAGCACGCCGGCGGCCGCTGAAAGCGCTTCTTGGAAGCCTGCGAGCAGTGTCCCGGGATCCCACAGACCCGGGGACGTCGCCGCCTCGCCCGTGGCCTCTCCGACAGTGGACAACCCGGAGAGATCGATACCGAGGAACTCCTTGGTCGACAGCTGATTTGCAAGATCGGTCAGCCATGCATCCAGGTCGGCCATGAACTCCGAGAAGTCGATCTGGGCGATCGAGCCGATGAGCATGATCGGCAGGATGAGAACGGCGCCGAAAGCGATGGCGGCCACGATGAGATAGGTGATCGTCACCGCCAGCCACCGTGGCGCGTGGAGCCTGTCGACCGACCATCTCAGCAGCGGCTCGATGAGAAAGGCGAGAAGGGCCGCGACCACGATCGAGTCGAGGACTCCGAACAGGAAGAAGATCCCCAGGACAACGACCCCGACCACCACCGCGATCGCCGCCACGCGCCGGGTTCCCGCATCCCAGGGCGGGGAGACGCGTGGCTCCATTAGCTCGTCGGTTGTCATCAGCACCTTTCCGCGCCCTTACCCGAGCACGCCTTACCGGCGGAGACGTGAAACGTAGCTACAACGCCGGACCGGTGCGTCTCAGCCGGCCGGGATCAACACAGCACTCACCGCATGGGCGGTCCCGTTGGCCCCGATCACGTTGCTGATCGTCACCGTCGAGACGCCGTTGAGCACGATCTGGCCCTGCTCGACCGTCACCGCGACGTCGCTCCCCTGGGCCGTGGTCACCGCGGTCATGCCAGTGAGATCGAACCCGGTCAGGTTGGTCTCGACAACGTGGTACAGCAATACCGCCTGCAATGCCTCCGGCTCCGAGGGCAACGGCTCCGCCAACTGGGCAAAGGCCTCATCAGTTGGTGCGAAGAGAGTGAACGGCCCTGGCCCCGCCAGTGTCTCGGTGAGACCGGCGGCATCTATCGCAGCCAGGAGCTGGGTGAACTGCCCGGAATCGGCCAACACATCGAGAATCCCGCCCGACACCGGAGGCAAGGTGGTGGCAGGAGGCGCAGTGGTCGTCGGCGGAGCCGTGGTCGTCGTCGGGCCCGCGGTCGTCTCCGACTCGGGAGCGGTGGTGGTGACCGCGCCAGAGGTGGTCACTGTGGTCGGGGGCGGCGTACCCGCCTCCTCCAACGCCTTCTCGAAGGCACGCATGGTATCGGCGTCGACCACCCCTGTGGCGGGCACGCCGAGATCGGTCTGGAGCGCCTTAAGGGCCTCCTCCACCTCCGCTGACCACTGCCCGTCGACGGAGCCGCTGTAGTACCCGGTGGCGATGAGGATCCCCTGCAATGCAGCGGTCTGAGCGGACTCACGCTGGCCGAGCGCCGATGAGAGCGCAATCTGTGTGGCCGGGTCGACCAGACCGGTCACGGGAAGACCTGCGTCCGCCTGCAGACGCTCAACTGCATCGATCGTCTCCGGCCCGTAGATACCGTCGATGTCCCCCGCGTAGTAGCCAGCGCCACGGAGATCGGTCTGCAATGCGGTCACATAATCTGAGACCCACTGCTTGGCCGCGGCCTCATCTTCGATGCATCCCGCATCGGCGAAGAGGCGAACCCATGCCACCTCGAGCTGGTAGGCCGCCGAGGTGAACATCACTCCGGCCTCGACGACGCGAGTGCGCTGATCGATGTCCGCGACTGCGTCTGCGAAGGCTGCCTCGGCCTCCTCCACCGCTTCGATCGATTCGGGCTCGACTATCTCGATGGTGACGCCTGAGTCGGGGTCCGCCTCCACTGCCTCCTGGAATTGCGCCGCCGAGTCGAGCACCTTCTGCCGTGCCGGCTCCAACTCCTCGCCTGCCGTCTCGACATCACCAACGGTGATCTCGACGTCCTCGAAGAGACCTCCGTAGGCGTCGATCGCCGACACGTACTCCTCGACGTCCGAGCAGAACTGGGCCTGAGCCTCCTCGATGTCGATCTCCTCCGACTGGCCGCAGGCCGAAGCCAGCAACCCGAGGACTGCGATCCCTACCACGGTTCGAACTCTGGCTTTCATTGAGACTCTCCCGGTGATTCCTATCGGTGACAGACACCGCCGACTGTCAGGACACTGTTTGCAGCCCCTGCGAGAAGTACTCGAGGGCGTTCTTGGTCTTGGTCTGTTGCTCCCCGCTGAGATCGACACCATGCTCGGTGAGGAAGCTGCGCGATTCCGCAGCCACCTGAAACGCATCGGCCGGAGTGCATTTGGTGGACAGCTCGAGGATGCGCGAACCGTCCGGGTACAGCCAGAGCTCTGCCACCATCTTTCGGCCCAGCTTGGCGGGATTGAACTTGAGTTTCATGAGATTGATCGGGCCGAGAATGACGAGGTCGTTCAGCTTCAAGCCTTCAGGAGCGTGCTGCTTGTAGAAGGACTTCTGCTCCTTGGCGAAGAGCGAGGCGGTCTTGTCCTTCCCGAGGATCACCTTTCGCACCGCATCGGCAGTCGACGCTCCCTTCATGGAGGCGGAGCAGACGAAACCACCGGGCATGGCATCGACCTCCACACCGAGGCTGGGAGAGCGACGCATCTCCGGTGACAGCTGGTCGGGCTCGATCGGCCGGAGCTTGATCACGGTGTCGCCCGCCCCACCCTGGATGCGACGCGCTCTGACCACAAGCCCGGCGCCGTTCAGGGTCAGATCGGGGGTGTCGAAGAACACGACCTGTCGTAGCTCCGCTTCGAGCGGATCCATACCCAGCGAGTTGGCGGTGGATCGGATGTCGGAGTCGGGAACCGTGAGCTTCAGCTCGACGGTGTCCGACTTCTTGACCAGCGCAAGCAGATCGACTAGCTGAGCGTCGGTCAGAGAGGGTGTGGTCGTCATGGGGTGGGAACTCCTTCGGATCGGTCGGCATCGGGTTCCACCGACTCGAGGCCGGGAGAAGCGACGTGAGCGCTGGCGGTCGAGATGGCCCACAACAAGAGCGCGAGGATGGCGCCAATGACAATCACCGCGACCAGTTCGAGCCCGGTGAGGAAGAGCAGGGCAACGGCGACTCCGATGCCGGCAAGACGGAGCAGGTCGGCGTGGGCGGCAACCCAGCGTTCGACGCCGCTCCCGCCTGGCTCGGCAGTGCTGAGGTGCCGGAGGCCCTCGGCGGCACGACCCAACCATGCCGGCCTCCCCGCCAGGTACGCAGCCATGCCGGCCACGAGTGCGGCAAGGGCCACGATCCACATCAACGTCCCCAGGCTGGTGAGGATCTCCCCCAGAAGCGCCCGCGCCGCCACCTCGCCGTCAGGGTTGGTGATCTCCTCGAGGATGCGAGACTCCAGCCCCCGCACGATCAACGCCGACACAAAGAAACCCAGCGCGACGCCGATCGAGAGTTGAATCCCGGTCCGACGCCGGGTCGGTGACAGCAGGATGGTGACGGCAGCGAGCACCACCGCCAGGATGACCAGAAGCCACACGAAGCGGTCGAGTTGGCGAACCACGCTCTGTATCTCGTCGAGCGAATCCTCGGACATGATCGTGACCTGGCCGAAGTCTTCGGGGAGGGACTCCTTGATGCCTGCCGCGAGCTGCTCCCGCCCTTGGTCGACGGCGTTCGAGATCACATCCGGGAGGTCGATGTCCGGCAGATAGGCACGGATCTCGTCGGCCACCGCGCGTAACGCCTCGGCGATGATGGGAATCAGGTTGAGCCTGACCTCCCCACCCTCGGTGTAGACGTTCGGTAGCTCGGCGAGCTCGTCTCGCACCAGGGCGATCGTGGCCTCGTGTGCCTGTCGGACCAGCTCGGGAAATCGAGAGGTGAATTCGTCGGAAGTGACGAATTGCTCGGTTCGCAACTCCACCCGTGACTCGATCCAATCTGTGACCGGCCCGGCCAGGCCAACGAGTGAGGGCGGCTCCAGCCGGGAGAGGAGCGCCCTGCCGGCGTCGCCCACCTCGAGGCTATCGATGAGCTCCTGAGTGACCTGCGTCAAGTACTCGTCCAACTGCGTCAACGCCGCCGTCACCCTGGTCTCGATGTCCAGGGCCTCGATGATCTGATCCGACACCTTCGTGCTGAGGGCCGAGTAGAACGCCGGCTCGTCCAACGCCGGCTGAATCGTCTCCATGAACTCGTCGGTGTCGAACACCGTTCGGTGTGCCCACACGGCCACCGTGGCAGCCACGACGCTGATCGAGGTCAATACGACCATGAGCAGCGCCAACCACCTGCGCCACTTCATGCGCAGGTCGAGTCGGTGTCTGAGCGCCTCGTTCTCCGCCTGCAGGCGATCGACCTCGGAGAGGGTGTCCGGCGTCGGGGAGTCCCTTCCGTCATCGCCAACTGTGCTCATGATGGTCCTTTCACTGAATCCCGCAACGAGCTCACGTCGGCTCGATCGTATGGCCGATGGGATGGGGATGCCTCAACCCGACCGGGCGACTCCCCCTCGCCCGATCTGGGCCCTGCGAGATCGTGAGAATCCGGCTTCATTCCAGGGCCTGATCGATGTCGTATCCGAGCGCGGCAGCGATCCGTGGAGCAGCGGTCACCATCCGGGCCGCACCGGCCGCCGAAGCGACCGCGAAGCAGGCGCCGAGGCATTCTTCGATGGTTGCACCGGCGGCAAGGGCCTGATCCACCACCGACCGGTACGTCGAGATCGAAGCGCCCATTGCGACCGCGGCGCCGATCGCGACCAGGCCCTGGGTCCTGGCGTCGAGAGCCCGAAGAACCGGGGTCGTCTTGGACACGGCGGTCTTTCCGAGGTCACCGAGCATCTCCTCGGTGGTTCTGCCCGGACTCATGTGCACTCCAACAATCGCCTCGTCGACGGGAACCCCATATCCCATCATCGAAGCACCCGGTCGACAAGACAGCATCATCCCGACAGGGTGAATTCAGCTCAGGCGCCGAGCAACCCCGACTGACGCGCCGCCTCGACGGCCTCGCTTCTCGACGAGGCTCCCAATTTGCGATAGATCGAGATTGCTTGAGTCTTCACCGTGTGACGTGAGATGTAGAGCCTCTCGCCGATCTCAGGGAATGTGAGATGAGTTGCCAGGAGCGGTAACAGACGCAACTCGGCAGTTGTCAGAGCCGATGGACCGACCTTTCCCGGTGCAGTCACACCGGCCAGAACTTGTTCGAGCCGTTGAGGGAGCTGGCCAAGATCCGGTCGCTGGGCGAGTGTGTCCCGAGCTGCCTGGATCACGCGTCTCGCCCCTGCGATGTCCGAGAGCTCGAGATAGGCCTCGGCCATCTTGGTGCAGGTCTGCACGGCGATTCCAGGTTGTGTCGTGTTGAGACGAGGACGAAGGCTGGCCGCCTGTGCCAGCAGCGCCGAGGCCTTGGAGATGTCGTTTCGTCTTCGGGCAAGTCGCGCCGCCACCACGAAAACGAGGGCGCTCGTGGCATATCCTTCGAGGCCATTGTCGAGCACGAGCCGAAGCGACTGGTTCGCCCACTGTTCGCCAATCGACCAATCACCGGCCTCGATCGCGATGACGGCCCGCTCCGCCAGTGCCATGGTCGCGGTTGGTATTGCTCCCTGTGACTCGCCGAGCGTGACGGCCTCGGCGAACAAAGCGTCCGCGCGTTCGACCTCGCCCTCCCAGAGCCATCCGAGGCCCTCCATCAGAGTGGCGGCGGCGCGAAACCCCGACCCGGGCGGTAGCTCCTCCAGGGCCGTTCGAGCATCTTCGATCATTGCGCCGGTTCCGGCTCTGGTCTGTATTGCGCGGGCCATGCGGGCTATGGGAGTCGTGGGCTCGCCTGGGATGGTCCACCTCTCGACACCGATCGGGTCGCCAGTCAGGGCACAGGCCAAAGCACCGAAAGCGGCGATCTCCGTGTTACGTCTGATATCGCCGCTTCGTTCGAGCCACTCCAGCCAGTCGAGGAGAGTGTCAGACCTTCCTCTCGCATACACGGAACGACCGATCGCCCCGACGAGCCCGGCCACCCGCTCCACGTCACCTGCAGCTTGAGCATGTCCGATCGCAATCTCCGGCATGTCATTAGCCTCAAACCACTCAGCCGCTCGCTCATGCAAGCCGGCCGCCGCCTCCGGCTCACGCAGCTTCAGTTCTGCCCTGAGCAGATCCTGAAACATGTGGTGGTAGCGGTGCCACTCCCTGGTTCTGTCGAGACGCATGATCAGCAGGTTTGAACGTTCCAGGTCCTCGAGAGTGCGGGCCGAAGCGGTGGTCTCGAGGACGTAATCGCACAGTGGGCCACTCAATTGGTCGAGGATCGACGTTCGAGTGAGAAACGACACTCTGGTGTCGGATAGCCGGTCGAGGATCTTATGACGCAGGTACTCGGCGATGTAGAGGTCGTCACCACCTACCGAGAGCGCCTCTGATCCAGCAGAGCCGGCCTGGATGGCAAGCCCGGTCAAGTAGACGCCAACCGGCCACCCCTCTGTCTTCTCCATCACGGCATCCAGGTCGTACTCGGAGCGGACGCCCGTCGCATCGAGGAGGAAGGCTGCCTCTCGCTCGTCGAGTGCAAGATCTTCTGCGGTCAACTCGAGGACAGCTCCTTGGGGTCGCAGGCTCGCCACCGGAATCCGTCCCTCGGAGCGAGATGCGATGGCTACCTGGATCCTCCCCTCCACCTGGTAGACAAGTGTTCCGATTGCATCGATCGCAGCTCTCTTGCGCAGAGCATCGAGATTGTCCAGCTGGAGGATCCCCGGGCCAGCGTCAGGATCGAGCGCCCGGATCAGGCGAGGGATACCGTGGGAGATCGCCGAGTCCGACGTGAAGTGAAGGGCTTGTACTCCGTCAGATCGCAGCAGACCGGCCAGTCCGAGGGCCGTTGCAATGTCAGAGATGAGACTCGCAGGGTCATTGTCGCTGTGATCGAGCGACAGCCAGGCCGTCGGCCGGATCTCCCGTTCGATCCACTGCGTCATGAGCACGGACTTGCCGTAGCCGGTCGGGGCAACGATGGTGATGAGCCGAGCGTCATATGCCTCTCTGAGACGGTCGACCAAGCGGTCGCGCGTGACCATGCCGGGCTGAGGTGTTGGGAGCCGAAACTTGAGCTCGGGTATCTCGAGCCTCTCCAGGCTCAGCCCAACCGACCGCGGCGTGCCTACCTGAGTCGTGGACATCATGAGGAGGGTAACCAAACCCGGAGCCCAGCCGGTTTCCGGGTAGTCGGCTAGCTGTTCTGGCCGGCCGGGATTTCTACCCCGAGCGCCCCGGCCAGCCTCGGAAGAACGCTGCTGAGTCGTGCCGCGCCGACAAGCGGAGAGACTGTCATCACTGTTTCGAGGATCTCTTCGTCCTCGACACCGGCAGCGCGGGCGTTGTCGACCACAGCCTGAAAGGAAGCGCCCTCTGCCTCGAGAGCAACGAGTGCTGCGATCTCGACCAGGATTGCAGTCCTGTGGTCGAGGTCGGTGATGAACTGACCACGCATCAATCGATCGATTGTGGTCTCGTCGCCGACGGTCAAGCGTCGGAGTAATTCTTGGAGGTGTTCGGGAATCGGCATCGCCGTTCTCTTGCTCCTGCCACTCGCATCCTCAGCCTGCACAACCCATTCTGGACAGCCCGAGTCGAATCGCCATCACCCGGCGTGGGTGATACTCCGATTTCATCCATGGTGGGGGATGCGGGAGATGGCCGTGCGCCGGTTGTATTGGCGGTGACGGAGCGGCCGACCCGCTCCACAAAGCGTCGATCGGAGGATTTGAGATGGCTATCGGGCCTGTGCAGCTATTGGTGATTGGATTTGACCAACCTGATTTCTCGGGGGCCGTTCTCGACGAGCTGGAGCGACTGCGACAGAACGACACGGTTCGAGTGATCGACTCGCTGACGGTGTTCAAGGACAGTGAAGGCAAGGTGACCGCGCTCAAGCTCAGTCAGATGAGCGATGAGGAAGCAGTCGAGTTCGGCTCGAAAGTCGGCGCGCTGATCGGTCTCGGGGCCGCCGGCGAGAAAGGGGCTGTGACAGGGGCAGAGCTCGGCGCCGAGGCGACCCGGGAAGGCGTCGACATATTCAGCCCTGAAGACGCCTGGGACGTCCAAGAGGACCTGCCGTTGAACACCGCGGCGGCCGTGATCCTCATCGAGCACCGTTGGGCCATCCCGTTGCGGGACGCGGTGTTCGCGGCCGGTGGCTTCCCGTTGGACAGCGGGTTCATCAGCCCGCTCGACCTGGTGGGAATCGGCCTGCTCGCGGGGGCGGAAACCGACTAGGAATCCAATGTCAGAAAGAAGCAGCTCCTCGGCGTTCATAACGCTGGGGACTGTGCGACCGACCAAAGGAGAGAAATGCCACTGTTAGATCTGTTCTGGGCCATGCTCTGGTTCTATCTGTTCTTCATCTGGATCTGGCTGCTCATCAGCCTGTTCGGGGACATCTTCCGCAGCGACGACCTCGGAGGCTGGGGCAAGGCAGGGTGGACGATCTTCATAATCGTCTTCCCCTTCCTCGGAGTGCTCATCTACCTGATTGCCAGGGGCAAGTCGATGCAGGAGCGCGCCCTCAATCAGGCCGCCGAGCAGGAGAAGGCGACCCGCCAATACATCCAGGAGGTGTCGGGCACTTCCGCCACTTCGACCGCCGACGAGATAGCGAAACTGGCCGCACTGCGGGATCAGGGCTTGCTCACCGCCGAGGAATTCAACGCCCAGAAGGCGGCACTGCTCGGCTGAAAGATCGTGCCAGCCCGGTTGCCGGCTCGAGCTGCGGCAACCCGATGAGCTGTGACAGCACTGACAGCACTAGAGGGGCGCATAGGCACCCCTCTAGTGTCGGTCACCGATAGGGGGTCGACATGGCACAACCATCGCCGGCCAGATGGCGCTTCTCCCGCAACAACTGGAGAGTCGCCCTGGTCCGGTTTCTCATGAGCGGGGTGCTGGTGATGCTCGTACTGGCCCTGCTCCCCTCGATCGACGCCGACATCGAGGCACCTCTCGCCTCGATTCTGCTGCTCGCGTCCATCTACGCACTCCTCGATGTATTCGTTCGACCGCTTCTCAATGTGCTGCTCATGCCGTTCGTGGTCCAGTCCTACGGTCTCGCCCTGGTGGCCGTCGATATCCTGATCTTCGCCCTGCTCCTACGTCTGTCCCGACCACTCCTCGAGTGGGTCGGCGATCCCCTCGTCGTCGAGAGTCTCTGGCCCGTGCTCGTCGGCGGGCTCCTCTTGGGTCTGCTCAAACTGGTCGCAGAGGCCATGCTGGGTCTGACGCCCCCGGTCGGGCATGAAGCGACCCCCGATTCAGCCGGAGGAGGTTGACCTTGCGATTCGGACAGCGCGTCGAGGAACGGCTCCGCCTGCTGCGTGTCTACGACACGATCTGGGCCTATGGGATCGACGCCGCCTTCGACCGCGAGGGGGTCATCGCCCGGACCCGGTGGCGCATGCAGGACTGGCTTTGGCAACCCGAGGTGGCGCCGACCCACGTGGCCGCCCCGGTTAGATTTCGATTGCTGCTTCAGGAGCTCGGGCCCACCTACGTCAAGATCGGCCAGATCGTCTCCAGTCAGGGCCGGGCCTTGCCCGCCGATTGGGCGGCGGAGCTCGAGAAGCTCCAGAGTGAGGTGCGGCCATTCCCGTACGAAGAAGTGCGGGGGCGGATCATCGCAGACCTCGGGGCTCCACCTGACGAGCTGTATGCCACGTTCGACACCACCCCGCTGGCGGCGGCGTCTCTCGCCCAGGTGCACCGGGCCACCCTGCACGACGGCCGCCAGGTGGTGGTCAAAGTGCAGCGGCCCGCCATCCACAACCAGCTCCGGTCTGATGTGCGGATCCTGGTCCGCATGTCGCGCGGCTTGGAGCGACGAGCCCGATGGGCACGGGACGTCGATCTCTCGGGAGTCCTGCTCGAGTTCGGCACGACCCTCCTGCGCGAGCTCGACTACACGATCGAGGCATACAACGCCCGTCGTCTCAACCGGGTGCTGGAGCCGATACAAGGTCTCCACGTGCCTGAGGCGATCCCTGATCTCTCCTCCCCCCAGGTGCTCACCCTCGAGTTCATCGATGGGGTCAAACCCATTCGGACTGCGGAGATCGATGCCGCCGGTCTCGATCGAGAAGTGCTGGCCGATCGCATGATCAGGGGAGCCGTGAAGATGATGATCATCGACGGGTTCTTCCATGCCGATCCGCATCCGGGAAACGTGCTGATCGAGCTCGACTCCGGCCGCTTGACCATGTTGGACACCGGGATGGTGGGCGAGCTCTCCGTTCAGAACCGGATCAAGCTCGGGAGTCTGATGCTGGTGATACGGAATCGGGACGTGACCGGTCTGGCCCAGACACTCAGGTCACTGTCCGCTCCATTCCGGGAGACAGACGATGCCCGGTTCTACAAGGACTTCGAGCGAAAACTCAGCCCATATCTCGACCCACCACCGGGTCAGAAGATCGAGGTCGTCTCCAAGGTCCTCCCGGCCTCGATGGACCTGCTCCGCGAAGCCGGATACCGTCTCGACCCTCAGCTGACCCTGGCCATAAAGTCGCTCACCCAGGCGGAGGCGATAACGACGGCCCTCGTCCCCGAATGGTCCGGCAGCGAGTTCACCCGGAGAGCGTTGGATGCCTCCTTCGACCTCCTCCCTGCGGTGGTCACCCCCGAGGCGATGAAGGCGGTCGTCATCAAACAGGCCAGCTACGTGGTGCGTGAGGCCGCTCAGCAAATGCCCTCTTTCCAGGAGGGTGCAGTCAAGTGGTTGGAACAGCTGAGACGTGGCGGTCTCAGGGTCGAGCTCGATACCAGCGGGCTCGACAAACAGGTGAAACAACTGCGCGGCATCGCCATGCTTCTGGCTCTGGCCATCCTCATCGTCGGGCTGGTCATAGGATCTGCCATAGCCGCCGGGGTCTCCGGCCTCGAGGAGAGCCCGCTCGCCTCGGTGAGGGACTTCAGCCTGTTGATCTTCGCCGGGTCGGCCCTGATCGGTGCGATCGCGGTCGTGTATCTGGCGTGGCGGCTCATACGCAGTAATCGAAAGCCGAGAGACTCGATCGACCGACTCTGAGAGTCAAAGAGGAGATCGGCGTCCTCCGATCCGGAGCCCTGACGACCCCGCACTACGCACTGCGTGTAGCTTCGTTGTTCGGACTGGGCGTGTCACTTCGATCACCCGATGTGGGCGATGACAGTCCCTGCCCGTTGTGGTTGAAATTCCAATCAGGGGCGCCGGGTGTTCCGGCAAGACAAAAAGGTGGGGCACGACTCAAAGGAGGCGCTGTGACGGAAAGAGAGACGAGTGGCTGGGCAGTCGGATGGACTGTGTATGCCGCCGTGATGATGATCATGATCGGTTTCTTCCATGCCATCGCGGGTCTGGTCGGGATCCTGGAAGACGATCTCTACGTGCTCACCAGCGACTATGTGTTCTCGTTCGACGTGACCACCTGGGGATGGGTGCACATGGTGATGGGCGTCATCGTCGTCCTGGCCGGCTTCGCCCTG
>Ga0105095_10001284_pt1 | contig 13103 bp, 9 predicted proteins | sample PPLLak2March2015_2_FD_79180 | JGI IMG/M metagenome (GOLD analysis project Ga0105095, IMG submission 79180) | Freshwater sediment microbial communities from Prairie Pothole Lake near Jamestown, North Dakota, USA - PPLs Lake P8 Core (3) Depth... | ecosystem: Environmental > Aquatic > Freshwater >... | reverse complement strand
GGGAACACTTACCCAGGCTGATCTGGATATCAGTATTAATAAGCTACGTGACCGGGTTGGGATGCCGCACATGGACATCAGTAATATTCCGGTGGATCCTCGCTACACCGGTGAGGGAGTTTCACCACTTATTGTGGAAATACGCCGTGAGCGCCGTATAGAATTATTCATGGAAGGATTTCGTTATGATGACCTCAGGAGGTGGAAACAGGGGAAAAAACTGGAAATACCCAGCATGGGCATTCTGTGGGATGCCGCTGCGATCGCCCGTTATCCGAAAGCGGCTGTTAAATCCTCGGTAGATCCAGTTTCAGGAAAAACTTACATTGATATTTACAAGGGAACCGATTATGAAAATCCTGTTTTTGATGAAACCAAACACTACTTGTGGCCGCTTCCCCTGGACGTATTGAGTCAAAATCCGGAACTTGGACAAAATCCAGGGTGGCAATGATCCTGATAATGGATCTTTAAAAAAACATTATTACAATAAACATTATTACAATAAACATTATTATAATGAAATTCAGGATTCTTTTTATTAGCATTCTAGTAATTTTTACTTTCCATAATTGTAAGGATAATCCGGCACAATCGCGTTCTAAAAATATCAATGGTATTTTTGTCGATTTTGACGACATTGAAAAAGTAAGAAAACAAATCCGGCAGAAGAATGAATACTTTCTGGCGGCTTATAATGCACTGGTTGATAAAGCTGAAATTGCTCTTAATGAAAACCCATACAGCGTTATTGACAAAAAGAAAGTGCCACCCAGCGGAGACAAGCATGATTACCTTAGCATGGGACCTTATTGGTGGCCTGATCCTTCGAAACCCAACGGTTTGCCTTATATAAGAAGGGATGGGGAAGTGAATCCTGAAACCAGGGGTGAAAATGTTGACACAGATAAAAAAAGTAAAATGCTTAATAATGTGGAAACCTTAACCTGGGCTTTCTACTTTTCGGGAAATAATAAATATGCCCAAAAAGCAGTTGAACTGATTGAAACCTGGTTTGTCAACCGGGAAACAAAAATGAACCCTAACCTAAATTACGCACAGGGAATACCGGGAAGACAAGAAGGCCGTGGGATAGGAATTATAGATTTTTCCGGAATCAACAAACTGATCTCTCCTGCCCAGATTCTGGAATCACACGGTAAGTTCACTGTAGAAATCAGAGAAAAACTTTATGATTGGTTCGACCAATATCTCAACTGGCTTATTACCAGCGATTACGGAAAAGATGAGGATGATGAGCGGAATAACCACGGGACATGGTTCGATGTACAGTCGGCCGGAATTGCCTTGTTTTTGGGCAAAACAGAAATGGCAAAAGCCAGACTGGAAAACGTAAAAGCCAAACGTATTGCCACGCAGATTGAACCGGATGGCAGCCAGCCTCTTGAAATTGCCCGGACAAGATCCCTATCTTACAGTTCTATGAATTTACGGGGATTTATCCATCTGGCCAATATGGCCCGGACTGTTGGAGTAGATCTGTGGAACTTTGAGACTGCCGATGGGCGTGGGATCCGGAAAGCACTTGATTTCCTGTTGCCGTATGTTAAGAATAAAAAGAAATGGGAGAGTCAACAAATCACCGACCTGGAGGAAGCTATGGAGGGATTAAAGATTAATTACATTATAGGTGCAGTAAAAACAGGCAATGATGAATATCTGGAAGTAATGCAATCTTTGTCGAAACCAGCAACTGAATTAGAAATATTATTATATCCTGTGTTTGATGAACAATGAGAAATCCATCTTTGTCATTTTATCCTCTTTGCCATTTAAAAGCAGTCTGCTTCTTATTCATTTATTATTAATTACGAAACCTTCATTCAACCAGAATTTTACAACAAACGGCAATAATGCAAGGTTATACGGAATTCATGAAATAACTTTAACGGGTACTAGTCTTCCTGTTGCTTCAAAAAGATATTCAAAATTTCCAAATGTAAGATTTGTAAATGGAGGTACAACTTTTAATGTAATGGCCTTTTATGATGGTAATGGCAGTGGAAGGGAAGGCTCTTTCTGGAAAGCAAGATTATATATAACTAAAGAAGGTCCCTGGTCATGGTCAGTCACTGATGATGATGGAATTCGACTAAAAGGTACTCCTGGCGGTAAATTCTACGCTTCAGATACAAATTTTACGTTGGAGGGTAAATTAAGACAACACACAAATAACGCGAACAGGTGGGCAACTGAAAGGGATACTGATACTGCATTTCTGGCTCTTGGCGATACTCAATACACCCTAATGGATAAAGTATGGACTTCAGAACCTGACAGTTCCAGAGGGAGTGCAGGAGACTGGGATGCAGTTATTGATGATTCTTTTAAGAAAGGTATTACATTAATAAGAGCAGGTGCTTTTGGTGGTTACAGTCAATGGAATGGGAGAGAAACCGTGGGTCCGAAACAATATCCAAGGCCAAACTGGCCCTGGGCGGATGATGCGGCTGCCGGGAATAAGGATGTCTATGATTTAACACAAATGGTGGCAACGGATACACGCCTCATATATTCTATTAACAAATACGAAGATTTATATTTTGAATTAATAATATCCCCTAAAACAAAAATGTGGGGCAGATACTGGCAACATAGTAATTATGGGTGTACTTCAACTCAAATAGAAAATTTTAGAAAATACATGACAGCGCGATTAAGTGCTTATCCAAATGTTATTTTTCAATTGATATATGATATAGATTTTAAAGATATTGGAGGAGGTTGTGGGGCAGATTTAAGAGGATATGGAGATGAAAATTATGCTTTTGCCCAGGATTGGCTTGAATGGTTGCGGGACAATGATCCGTTTAATACTATGAGATGTATTGGAAACGGGAATGATTATAATGACCCGTTCCCGGAAAGATACTATAATCAGAATGATCCTCCTCCAACATATATACATGACGAGGCAATTGGTGATATAAGCGGAAAAACTGCAGAAAAATATTATGGTAAAAAAAATACCCCGATATTTCATGGAGAGGACTCATATGAAGTAGATGTTCTCTGGGGCGCAGGTACCTCTCCCTCCGATTATAATCCTGAATATTATTACAGACGTATTTTCTGGGCAGATCTTCTCAGTGGTGCATACCCTTGTTACGGAAGAGTATATAAGGCAATAATTCCATATAATGACGCATATGATAATGTAAATTATTATTTAGATACTGAGATAATCTGTGTCAAATTACGTGGACTTGACGATGTAATTCATATAAAGAACTTTTTTATTGACAACAATTTAGACATAGCCGATTTTCATCCGGCTGATTCTCTGGCAATAAAGGGACCAGCATCTCCGGGTCAGATACAGATAGCATATAATGCTCCGGAAGATGAGTTCATTATATATCACCCTAACAGTACAGTTGGAGAGGCAGACTATGACCCGAATGATTTGTGCAAAAATTATACGGATTCGCTCATATCACATTTTGCATGTGACTTAAGTGATCTTATACCATTTGTTACATTGAGATTATGTAACGATAAAACATACATTGCAAAATGGTTTGATCCCTCAACCGGTATTTACTATAATCAAAGAGATGTCGGTGGAGGAAATATGAACTATACATTTATTGCTCCATCAGACTTAAAAGGCAAGGATGCAATACTCTTATTAAAAGCTGTGAGCAAAAATGATAGAATAGCCATTATAGCACACAGAGGAGGAAGATCCTGGGCGCCCGAAAATACATTAGCTGCGTATAAAAAATGTGCTAAAAATAATCTGGACTGGGAAACGGACCTTGGTCTGACATCTGATGGTGAAATAATATTAATGCATGATTTAACACTGGACAGGACCACAGATGCAAGGGCGGTTTTTGGAGGTTCAAAAATAGAGGCGAACAGTAAAACACTTGCGCAGATCAGGACGCTGGATGCAGGGACTCATTTCAGCAGTGAATATAAGGGAGAAAAAGTTCCCACGCTGGATGAATTCCTTGATTGTTTTGTAGCTATTGCACCAGGGAATACGGTTATATCAATGGATTTAAAGCTTAGCAAACTAACACCGGATTCTGATGTATATCAAAGAATGATAAATAAGATTGCAGCCCGGAATTTATTTGAGAGGGTTTTTATTGAGGTGTCTGCAGTAGAGGCAGTAAAATATACCAGAAACTTGAAAAATGGGGATAAACTGAAATATGCTATTTGGGTAAACAGAGATACAACATTGTTATATAATGCAATATCAAGCGGATATTTTTCAAGGATTCATGCATCAAACATGATTGCCAACAAGGCAGATGATGTTCATGCCGGAGGTGTCCCTTTCATTTCAGCCCATCCGGTAGAAAGCCTGGAGGATTGGAATTATGTAAAGAATTATAGGATCAATGGTGTATCCACTGATAAACCTGATGTTACATTATTTATAATAAAGAATGAAATTCCAACTTGCAGTATAAAGATTCCTGTAAATGGTTCAATTTTTAACAAGGGAGAAACAATAACAATTGAAATAAATGCTGAAGACACCGATTCGAGTATTACCAGGGTTGAGTTCTACAGGAATGGATGGTTAATAGGACAAGACACATCAAGCCCGTATTCATATTTCTGGACTGATGCTGCCGAAGGTAATTATACTTTAACAACAAAGGTTTTTGACAATGGCATGTTTAAAATTTCAGAACCTATAATTATTCACGTAAAATGAAAATTTCTTTCATTTAAGTTTGGACGAACCCGCTCATTTGAAATACCAAAATCTGCCACCTTCTTTCCATTTATCCCTGGGGATGAAGTAATAAAAAGAATTCCAAATCATCGGCCTCGTCTTACTTTTTCACCGGAAAAAGACCTCTAAAACAGTTTCTGTGTATTCGATTGTGTATTCAAATAAAAAGCAGCTATGATTTTATATTCCATAACTGCTTGATAATCTGCGTAGCGAGACGGGGGAATGATCCCCGGACCTCATGATTATGAATCATGCGCTCTAACCAACTGAGCTATCTCGCCATACCCGTTTTCGCGGCTGCAAATATAAATAGTTTGAGGGTAAATAACAATAAGATAGTTTTTATGTTACGATATTTTTTCTATATTGCAGAACAGTAAGGCGATTAATGCGGAATGATATTAAAATATGAACTTGAATATAACCTGAACTGTTCCCCTAAAGTCCTTTTTTCGAGGCTGAGTACCCCGGAAGGACTTTGTGAATGGTTCGCAGATGACGTCAGCATCGACGGCGATTTATACACATTTCACTGGAGTAAATCAGAATCAAAAGCCAGATTAATAGCACTTAAGGAGAATAAGTTCGTCAGATTTGAATGGCTCGACAATCCCGACCAGGATACCAACTATTTTGAATTCAGAATAAATATCGAAGAACTCAGCGGCAGCCTCGCCCTCATAATTACCGACTTTGCCGAACCCGAAGAAAAGGAGGATGCCATCTACCTCTGGGATTCGCAGATCACTGACCTTAAACACCTGCTCGGGATCTAAAAGCCCATCCTGTGGACACTGCTCAAACAAATCACCTTCTATACATAGTCATTGCGGGGAGCACTGCGACGAAGCAATCCCGTTATCATTGCAATGCCAACTAAAATCTGTAATTTTGCACTCTGAATTTAAACAGCAGTGAAGAAGGTTGACAAATTTGTTCTGAAATCCTTTATAGGCCCTCTTGTACTCACATTTTTCATTGTGCTTATAATCCTTCTTTTACAGTTCCTCTGGATGTATGTCGACGAACTTGCAGGGAAAGGCCTTAATTTAAACATACTTGCAGAACTTCTGTTCCAGTTTGCCCTCTCATTCGTTCCAACTGCCCTTCCACTGGCCATCCTGCTGGCTGCACTTATGACATTCGGAAATATGGGGGAATTCAGTGAACTCACCGCCCTGAAGTCATCAGGTATCCAGCTTATGCGAATCATGAGGCCGCTGATAGTACTGATAGTATTCCTCGTTCTTATTTCCTTCCTCTTTTCAAATTATGTCCTTCCTTATTCAAACCGGCAGGCAAGGATGCTACTTTATGATATCAGACGCAAACGACCCGATATAAACCTGCAGGCAGGCACTTTCAATAATGATATTGACGGATTCAGCATAAAAGTAACTTCCAAGGATCCTTTGACAAACCGGCTTGATAATCTGCTTATTTACGATCACCGTGATAAAAGAGGAAATGTTTCGGTCACTTACGCCGACTCCGGTTATATAAAAGTCACTCCCGACGAAACCGCAATGATAATGGTGTTGTATAACGGGTTTTCGTTTACCGAGCTTGACGAAAAGAATGTTGTACCTGCAGAAAGAAAGTACCCCTCCAGGAAAGATGTTTTCAAGGAGCAGACTATCGTCCTCTCTCTCACCGGATTCGACCTTGAACGCAGCAGCGACGACCTGTTCAGATCCACCTCATGGATGCTCAACCTGGCACAGCTCTCATATTATGTTGACTCACTCAACCTTGAATATAATGCCAAACATAACGAGCAGTTTAAAGATTTCAGGGAGACGAGATTTTATACAGAACGGAATGTCTATTCTGCAACCATACCGGCAGATTCAGGAGCCGTAAAAGACACTCTGGAGTTTAATCCGAATATTCTGTACAGAAATCTAAAAAACTATGACAAAAAAATTGTTGTGGTAAAGGCTCTTGAGAATATGAAGGAAGCGAGCAATTTCCTTTCGATGAATACCGAAACGATGAAAATGCAGATCAGATACGTTAAAAGATATGAAGTCGATTGGCATAAGAAGCTCACTCTTCCTTTTGCCTGCATGGTTTTCTTCTTCATCGGAGCTCCCCTTGGAGCCATTGTAAGGAAAGGCGGACTGGGAACACCCGCTGTAATATCAATATTTTTCTTCGTTATCTGGTATGTGATTTCCCTGTCGGGAGAAAAACTTGTTGAAGAGAACCTGGTGAGCAGCATAGCCGGTATGTGGGCGTCTTCCTATCTCCTCCTGCCTGTCGGGCTTTTCCTGACTTATAAAGCTTCGACAGATTCGGTTATACTGAATATTGATACATATCTGTCGTTCTTCAGGAAGATCAAGGATTATATATACAGGATTACCATACAGGGGAGAAGTTCAAAAATTGAAGTAATAAATGAATCGGATGAGTAAATATAAACTTAATACAATCGAAGAAGCTATTGAAGAAATAAAGCAGGGAAAGCTTCTTATTGTTGTTGATGATGAGGACCGCGAAAATGAAGGCGATTTTATATTTGCAGCAGAACTTGTAACACCTGAAATTGTAAATTTTATGGCAAAACACGGCAGAGGATTGATATGTGTCGCCCTGCCCGAAGAAAGATGTGATGAACTGGACCTCGATATGATGGTTGGCATCAATACCTCTCTCCATGAAACACAATTTACAGTGTCAGTCGATCTGATCAGCCAGGAGACCACAACCGGTGTCTCGGCAAAAGACAGGGCACTGACAATCAAGGCGCTGGTAGATCCGTCAACAAAACCTTCTGACCTTGGTCGCCCGGGTCACATCTTCCCGCTGAAGGCAAAATCAAAAGGTGTTCTCCGAAGAGCAGGTCATACAGAAGCTGTGGTTGACCTCACACGGTTTGCAGAACTTAACCCCGGGGGCGTCCTTGTCGAAATAATGAATGATGACGGTTCAATGGCCCGTCTTACTGATCTTGTTAAGCTGAGGAAGAAATTCGGCATCAAAATAGTCTCCATACGCGACCTTATCAGATACAAACTCGAGAGGGATACAATTATTGAAACAGGCCTCAGGGTTTCACTGCCCACATACAGGGGCGAGTTTGATTTTATCCCGTTCAGGCAGACAAGCAACGGACTTGAACATGGTGCACTCGTAAAGGGAACATGGACAAAAGATGAACCTGTGCTGGTTAGGGTCCATTCATCCTGTTTCACAGGGGATATTTTCGGTTCAATGCGATGCGACTGCGGTCCGCAGCTTCATAAGGCAATGGAGATGGTCGAAAAGGAAGGCAAGGGTGTTGTCATTTACCTCAGCCAGGAGGGAAGGGGTATCGGTCTTCTGAACAAGATTAAAGCATACCGCCTCCAGGATGAGGGTATGGACACAGTACAGGCAAACCTGCAACTGGGCTTCGGTGAAGATGAAAGGGATTATGGTGTTGGAGCCAGCATCATGAGGGAACTGGGACTTGGCAAGGTGCGCCTCATTTCAAATAATCCCGTAAAAAGAGCCGGTCTTGAAGGTTACGGGATCCGGATAGTCGAATCGGTTCCTCTTATAATTGAATCCAATCCTTATAACAAATTCTACCTCGAGACTAAAGCAAACAAAATGGGACATCATCTGATATGCTACAAACATAATATCAAGGATTGATTATTTTATTAGTTTTGACTGTCGGCAATACAAACCATTTATGAAGAATCCCAGGATCATATTCATGGGTACTCCGGAATTTGCAGTAGCTCCTCTGGGCTCTCTGCTTATTAATGGTTTTCATGTTGTTGGTGTTGTTACCGCACCCGATAAGCCGGCAGGAAGGGGAAGAAAAGTGACTGAATCGCCTGTAAAGATATTTGCCGAACGACACTGTCTTCCTGTTTTGCAGCCGGTGAACCTGAAAGATCCGGTGTTCATTAAAACCCTCGGTGAATTTAACGCCGGCATCTTTGTGGTGGTTGCATTCCGGATGCTACCGGAAGTTGTGTGGAAAATGCCACCGGAAGGGACTATCAATCTGCATGCATCATTATTACCTCACTATCGCGGTGCCGCTCCTATCAATCATGCAATAATTAACGGAGAGACGCTTACGGGTGTTACAACATTTTTTATCAATGATACAATTGACACAGGAATTATCCTGTTACGTGATGGTGTGCGCATTTTCCCTTCCGATAATGCCGGTGATCTCCACGAAAGACTTACGAAATACGGTGCCAGACTGGTCATAAGAACGCTTATGGGTCTTGCTGAAGAGAGTCTGATGCCTCTGCCTCAGTCAAATTTCCTTAAGAAAGACGAAATACCAAAAACGGCTCCCAAGATATTCCCCGAAAACTGTATCATAGACTGGAATAACGAACCTGTTAAGATCCATAACCTGATCCGGGGACTTTCTCCATACCCCGGTGCCCGGTCATTTTTCAGGGAAGGTAAAGCAACTTACTCCTTTAAAATTTTTGAAAGTAGTCCGGAACATGCTGAACATCAGTTCAGTCCGGGATATATTGACTCCGATGGAAAACGCTTCCTCCGAATTGCTTGTAAAAACGGATTTGTAACTATTCAAAATATGCAGCTTGAGGGTAAGAACAGAATGAACACTGTTGAATTTCTGAAGGGGTATAAGATTAAAAACCTGACAATTCCGGTCAGTTGACCGGTTTCATCTGTCTGAGCCAGACAGTCTGCCCTTCAGTTGTCTCCTCACCTTCAGCCATCCTGTTGTATTCATAAAGGCTTTTCAGCTTCACACCATATTTCTGGGATATTGAGTACATCGTGTCCCCATTCATAGCCAGGTGCGTTTCCTTTCCGGGTTCAGCTTTATCACGCTTGGGCTGAAGGTAAAGGATCTGCCCGGCAACAGGATTGAATTCACCTCCCATTTCATTATACCGCTGGAGCTCCCATTTGAGAAGCTGAAACTCCTCCTCTATCATTTCAGATGTTTCACCATCCCTGACTATTATATATTGTATGCGGTTATTCTCCATCACCCTCGAAGTGCGTGCTGAAACCGTAAAATTGTCATTTATCACAGGAACCTGCGGAGGCACATCTCTTTCAACCAGGAGAGAGTCCCCGGATTTTACAACGGCAGGCTGAGTTATCGGCTCTTTCTTTATGACATACTGCCCGTCATAATATTGCAAATTATTCTCTTCTATCTTCCCGATCAGCATATTCGCATAATCAGGATTTGTGGCATATCCGGCTTTTTTCAGGCCCCTTGCCCATCCTTTGTAATCAGTGGCAGGCAGGCTGAAAAGAAAGCTGTATCTCGATCCCGACCTTAAAAAATCCGAATGGTCAATAAAGGATTCCTCTGCATGCGAATACTTTCTGAAGCATTCGTTCCTTCTGTTATCATCATGCCTGTAAGTTTTCCCGGTCCAATCGCCGTGACACTTGATGCCAAAATGGTTATTCGCGACACGTGCCAGGGTGCTCCTGCCATAATTTGACTCCACTATACCCTGTGCCAGGGTAATGCTTGCCGGAACACCTGTTCGCATCATCTCTCTGACTGCCAGATCTTTATACCTTTCTATATAAGCCTGTGTTGTAATAGTCGGACTGGATGGAGTCACAGCCGGCCTGTTAACCCTGCATGAGGTAAAAGCGATAATTAAAAGTAACTGAATGAGAAAAGATAATTGCCGGCACATTAAATGTCCTTTTACGGCAAAAATAGTAAATTTGTCATCCATACTCAACCGGCGGGTTATGATAAGAACGAATTATATAACGTTTTCGTATAATGAGGTTGACGACATTGAAGAGCTGAATAGTGCTGACCGTGAGCTTTTATTATCCGCACGTGTGGCAGCAAAAAATGCCTATGCACCTTACTCAAAATTCAAAGTCGGTGCTGCACTGAGGCTTGAAAGCGGAGTTATAGTTACCGGGGTCAATATCGAGAATGCAGCTTTCCCTTCAGGTATCTGCGCGGAGAGAAGCGCACTTGCCGCTGCATCCTCAGCTCATCCGGGAGATATACCTGTTGTTCTCGCTATTACGGCTTTTACTGATCACGGATTGTGTGATGATGCTGTCTCCCCATGCGGCAATTGCCGTCAGGTGATAAATGAGGAAGAATCAAGGAATGGCAGGAATATAAGGATCATTCTCGGAGGGAAAAACAAAATAAGTCTAATTGAAAAGGGAGGAGATCTTCTACCACTTGGTTTCAATAAGGATAGCCTGCAAATCAATCCTCGCTGATGATCAGCTGGAATCCGGCTCCATGTATGTTCTTTATATTGAGCCGGGGATCTTCGGACAGGAATTTTCTCAGCTTTGTAATATATACATCCATACTCCTGGCAGTAAAATAATCATCGTTACCCCAAATTTTCTTCAGAGCCATCTCCCTGCTGATCAAGGCATTAGGATTAACTGCCAGCAGTTCAAGAAGCTGTGCTTCCTTTGGTGAGAGTTTTTTCTCATCCCCACCGGTGGTAAGTGTCCTCAGCTTCGAATTGAAAATAAATTTACCTATTTCGTAAATATCTTTTGTGCCATTCTGAAAATCGCGCCGGGCAAGTATTGCACGCAGTTTTGCCAGAAGTATGTCTGTATCGAACGGCTTTGAAATATAGTCATCACCGCCTACATTGTACCCCTTAAGCACATCCTCCTTCATCTTTTTTGCTGTCAGGAAGATTATCGGAACCAGGTTGTTGATCTGCCTTATTTCATTTGCGATAGTGAATCCGTCGACATGCGGCAGCATCACGTCGAGGATGCAGATATCGAACATTCCCCGCCTGAAATGATCAACGGCATACTTGCCGTCGTCGACCCACTCAACAGAAAAATCGTTGATTTCGAGGTAAGATTTCAGAACCGAACCAAAGCTCAGGTCGTCTTCAACAAGAAAAATCCGTACAGGCTTTGCAGTCATTTTTCACTTTCCCAGTTAAATGGTATATATACTTCAAACCGGCTTCCTTTGCCGGATTCGCTTTGAACAGTTATTTTACCCTTATGTGCATCGACAATCGCCATTGCATAATTCAAACCAAGGCCGAATCCTTTCACATCATGAACATTACCGGATGGTTTTCTGTAGAATCTTTCGAATATCCTGGCCTGGACACTTTTTGACATGCCGATTCCTTTATCCTCTACCGACATAATAATTCCGCTTTCAATATTTTTTGTCTGAACCGTAATATCCGGCGCTTCAGGCGAATACTTGATCGCATTATCGAGAAGATTATTGACAAGGTTGTACAGATGTTCCGCATCACCGTAAATAACCGGTTCATGTGCATCAAATCTTAGCTTTATGTTTCCGTTCCGCTGGTAAACCAGGATATCCATCGATTCTACAGCACGTTCGATAACCGGATGAAGCGACAAATTCTCAAATTTAAAACTGATTTCCTTCTTATCGAGTGAGGCAATCTGAAGGATCGTCTCTACTTTCTTGTTCATCCTGCTGTTCTCCTTCTTTATCATGCTGATAAAGTGCTTTATCTTCGATTCATCGCTTATAACTTTAGGATTTGTAATGGTATCGGCAGCAAGTGAAATGGTAGCTATCGGCGTTTTAAATTCATGGGTCATATTGTTCAGAAAATCAGATTTCATTTCGGCAATCTTTTTCTGACGTATTATGAAGAAAAGGCTCATGGCGAATGTTGCAAGGATAATAAGTGAAAAAAGAAGTGACCCGCTAAGGATCCAGGCTATTGATCCGAGAACATAATTTGTACGTTCAGGGAATACCACCGAAAGAACCATATCCTGACGGATTATGTTATCAGGGAAGAGCCTGACTTTGTAATTGCTTTTCAGGAAATCATTCTTACTTGATTTTTTGAATGTTCCGTCATTAACCGTTCCGTTTCTGATCACCGCAAATTCAAACGGAGTCCTGATTCCTGAATACAATAACGATTGACTTATGGCATATTCAATTTCCCTGTTATCAAGTTCCATGGTCTTTTCCCATTGATAAATCTCAGAGATCATCCGGTTGCTCATATTCTGGAATTCATTCGATCTCTTCTTCACCCATTCAATGAATTCTTTCTGTTGAATATAAACATTACCATGACTTTTAGCGCCCGGCTCCCCCTCATTCACAATGGTCATCCTTCCCGGATCATCCGCAGGTAATCCAACAATGGATCCTGAATCGGAAGTGAACATAGTATCCTGAACCACTACAACCGCTTCTTTCCCGGGTTCCTTTTTGACCGACTGATTGGTTATCCTGACGCTGAAATTGCTGCCGTCAGAAGATGACGAATAGCTATCGATACTTAAATAACCTGAAAGATTTCCCTCTGAAGTATTAAGGGAACCTGCATTAGGAAATATAAAATTATTTAAAAAGCTCATCTCCCGTTGCGACTCAATTGAGTTCGCG
>Ga0105095_10001280_pt1 | contig 13122 bp, 9 predicted proteins | sample PPLLak2March2015_2_FD_79180 | JGI IMG/M metagenome (GOLD analysis project Ga0105095, IMG submission 79180) | Freshwater sediment microbial communities from Prairie Pothole Lake near Jamestown, North Dakota, USA - PPLs Lake P8 Core (3) Depth... | ecosystem: Environmental > Aquatic > Freshwater >... | reverse complement strand
CAATTGAGAATATTGACAAACAGGAAATCCCAGTCATGGGATTTTAATTCTTTAATGGCCCTATCAGGTTCTTTATCTTCCCCGGTTACAGGATCCGTCCGGATAAGTGTCAATCCTGCATCTTTGAGCTGTTTCTCTGCCCGGACAGTGATCATCTTAAGGTTAGCAGGCTCATAAAACTGAGTTCCGAAGGAAACATAACCAACACTAATATTTTCTTTCATATAGAAGTTTTTAGCTATTTTTTGGACTATTGGAATACCTGTAGACTTAAATGAGCTAAAATTTTAAATGAATGTTTATCTCGTTTGAATTTTCATGGAATATACTTAGTATTCCTCCTTCTTCCAGGGATTTCCAGTTCCATCCATCCCCTGTCTCATCATCAATCCCAGCCTCAATTTCAACATCAGTCTCAGTATTAGTCACAATTTCGCTCAATTCCAGATCGCCTGCAAATATTTTCAAGGGTTTCTTTGTGAGGCGGAAAACTTCAGTTGCTGAGTTATCAAAAGTACGATAAGTAATCATATCCGGACTATAGTTTACACTGGCAATAACAGATGTTGAACTCAGCAGTTTATTTTTATGTGATGGCGCAAGCTCCGGACAGGCACCCATTGCTCTCAGGTAATGTCTCACATAATCACCATATCCATCTGTAAGCCATATATCATCACGGATATACCTGTTTTTACCATCATGGTCCACGGTATATGTCGCCCAGTTAAGCGTCCTGATTGCATTGGTTTTAAATGTAGTATCGCCGGAAAGGTCGGTATATAAAAGTTCCATTGATGCCTGGCGTGAGGAGTGGCTATTCCCGGGCACCCGGTAAACGGTCTGCTCATTCATGACAGTCACCCCGTATTTTTCATATTCATGGTTCCCGAGTTCCAGGTACGTCCAGTCAAAGATCCGCTTCACATCATTCTGCCACTCAGGGAAAAGGTCGCGGTTCAGCATAATGAACATCGCAAAGGTGATGGCATTGGTCTGTGTGTTACTCCAGCCCGGTATATCTTCAAAAAACGGCCCCCATTTACTTGTTTTCATTGGAAAATCTTTCATCCAGCCAAGGATCATATCAAATGATTTCTGATACATTCCGGCATTCGCAGTATCAAGTTTAATCATTTCCTGGAAAAGCGTTAGAGTGCCTGTCCAGTTCGCAGTATAAAGCGCCTGAGTTTCAATTCTGCCGTTAAAGTTATTACTGAAGAATGATCCTGGTTTTCCTGTCTGTGCATTTACTCTGAAAGGAAGCGGCGAATGGTCGTTATCTCCCGGAACAGTTTTTTCAGCAAGGACTTTCGCGATGCTGGCCGCGGCATCCATGTATTTCTGGTCGCCGGTGATTTTGTAAAGTGTTACCAGTTCACTCCCGAAATTCCCCGCCTTGTCGGGCTGAAGGTAACCTTTGCCGTTCCTCATATCCCCGTCATATTTGCCGGAATGAATCTCAGTGTTGTAAGGGTAGGGAAGATCCGGCCAGATACAGGCGGGATCCGAAAGGGAGCGGGCCAGGTACTCATCGGCAAGATATTTCATGTTTTCAATGACAGCCGGATCACCCGTATACTGGTATAACAATGACCATGATGATAGCGCCATATTGAGCTGATCTCCTCCCAGTCCGCGCATATCATGTTCCGGTTTCCAGACCTGGTGGTTAAGGTAATATTTTAACCCGTTGGAATCAGTCTCCATATTTTTCCAGAAATTCCAGACAAGTGAAATCACAGTATCATACGATTCCCCCGGATTTGAGGAAAACCATGGCAGAATGGTGCCCGCACGATCAAGCCGCACCGGATGATACTGGATGGTATCGGCGACAATCGTGTCCCAGATAGCGTTCGTGGTTCTCTCTTTCTGAATGCAGGAGTCAGAGAAGAAGAGGATCAGCAGCAGGAATGGAATTATTCTTTTCATATTAATCGTAAATTATTTAGAAAATTTATTTTACTAAATTACCTGGTCCGGATTTAAGGTTCCGGGTTCTAAGTTCCTGGTTATAAATTCTGAATTCTGAATTCTGAGTTCTGAATTTGTGTACTTGAATAACGAGATCCCGACAACTTCGTTATCGGGATTAATTCGACTTAGTTAATTCAGTTCGCTCTGCTCCTGAATTAATAGTCTCATTAACTTGTGGACTCGCAGACTTGAAGACTTGTAGACTCTTCATAAATTAATTCTCCTTCCCGTTTTCCACGATTCAAGCGCCGCTGTCATGATCCGGTGGCTCCAGAGGGTTTCTTCAGGCTGGCCACAGGGAAATGAATGCGGTTCTGCATTTTTATCAAATTCTTTCAAAAAAGCTCCTGTCATCTGGAGCAATGCATCTGAAAAACCGGTCTCAAAAATACTCCCGGTGATGGTCGGGAGGAACGATTGCGCACCTATATCAGTCCGTGTCCATCCCTGCTCCCTGCCTTTTGTTTCAAGGGTAAAGAAAGCTTTAGGATCATGAGTTGAAAACTTTGCTGATCCATCGGTTCCGTAAATTTCAATGGACCAGGTATTGGTTGCACCGGGAGCCATCCGCTTTGTTTCATAAGTTATGGTAAAAGGCTTTTTTGTTTCAGGATCTCTGGATGTACATATTACTGTTGCATTATCCCAGGTCTCGCAGGGTACCAGTTTGCCTGACTGATCGGGCCTTTGTGTGGCAATATTCTGAAGGTCCGCAAATACGGTTTCAGGTAACCATCCCATGCGAACAGGTATCAGGTGGATATGAAATCCCAGGTCACCCATACAGCCATATTCCCCGTTGAACTCAATCATTCGTTTCCAGTTCATAGGCTTATTCAGATCCATGTCACTGGAATGATAAAAACCGCATTTCACCTCCATGAGCCTGCCATATTTTTTAGCCCTTATCCAGTCGATAATTCTTTTAGCCCCCGGATAGTAGGCGAAGTGGGAGCTGCACCGGACGATAATTTCCGGGTGAGCATTAATTACCTGGAGGATCTTTTCATTTGCTCTCAGATCAATTCCGAAAGGTTTTTCTCCCAGGAGATGCTTGCCGGCATTTATGATCTTTATGTAATACTCTTCATGCAGGTGGTGGGGCACAGCACAATACACAGCATCTATAAGATCACCTGACAGCAATTCATTATAATCACCTGTAACGATTTCGATATCAGGGAAATTATCTTTAAACCATTTCCGGTCGGACTGGTTGCCGCGGTTGCAGATCCCTTTAATCACAGGAACTGGAATATCATCCGTCAGATGGCACCATCGCGCAGCAGCACTCGCAAATTCCTTCCCCATCAGACCAAGCCCGACGATTCCAAACCGAATACGTGGTTGTTTCATGAGGCGATGTTTATTAAATATTCAGTTATTGTTCTTTAATCAGATTTATGCAGTTCCAGGTTCCAGGTTCCGGGTTCCGGATTCCAGCTCCCAGCTCCCAGCTCCCAGCTCCCAGCTTCTTAGTACCCGTACTCCTTCTCCACTTCCGCGATCGACTCTTCAATCATATCAAGACCCATGGCAGCGAATTTTTCATCCATGATCAGGGGAGGAGACATCCTGAGAATGTGACCTGCAGGGATCCAGGCCAGTCCCTTCCTGAAAGCTTTCTGGTAAACGAGCTTACCTGCTTCATTAAATGGTTCTTTGGTGTTTTTATCTTTCACCAGTTCTATGCCAAGAAGAAAACCTTTTCCTTTCACATCCCCGATGATGGGATGTTCATTTTTCATTTTTTCCAGTCTTTTCATAAAGTATTTCCCAACCTGCCTCACATTATCAAGGATATTTTCTTCTTCGATGACTTCTACTGAGGCGAGTGCAGCTGCACAGGCCATAGGATTGCCTCCGTAACTGGACGATGCCGAAATTTTTTCGAGTGCTTCCCCATACTCTTCCCTGACGATCATTGCCGTTACAGGGAATCCATTTCCGAAGGATTTTCCCAGTGTGATGATATCGGGGATAACATTCCAGTGGTCAAGACACAGCCATTCTCCTGTACGTCCCATTCCGGCAAGCACTTCGTCATCCAAAAGAAGAATTTTATATTTTTCGCACAATTTTTTCAGCTTAGGGAAAAAATCATCGGGTGGGAAAATGGATCCGGCCCATCCCTGAGCTGGTTCGAGGACGAATGCTGCAAGATTCCCTACGGTACCTTCCGTAATGAATTCTTCATAGAAAGTTATATACCTGTCCGTATCAATAGTTCCATCCGGCTTTACCCAGAGAGGGCGGTACGGATCCGGGCGCGGGACCATATAAAATCCAGGAGCCCTTGTAGGACCATAGCTATGCACATCCCCCCGGAGCATCTGGGCACAGCTGACCGCAGCCATGGATTTCCCATGGAAATCCCGGTAACAGGATATGAATTCATGCTTGTTGGATATTGCACGAGCAGCACGGATCCCGGCTTCCACTGCTGAGGTGCCATCACTATAGAATTGCATGGCATTCAGTTTCCCGGGCAGTACCTGTGCAACTTTTTCAACGAGTTTTTCTTTTACGGGTGTGGTAAAATCATGGGCATTCATAAGTTTTTTTGCCCAGAAGGAAATAGCTTCAGAAATTTTCGGATGGCAATGACCAAGGGAGGTAACATAAATTCCCGATGAAAAGTCGAGATATTTATTTCCGTCCACATCTGTGAGAGTGATCCCAGATCCTTCCTCAAAACAGACCGGAAAAAGTTTCACCTGGGAGCTTAGTCCCCTGAAATACCGGGTGGTGTTCTTATGCATTTCTATGGACCGCGGACCGGGAATGTCTGTGATTAATCGCGGGATCTCCCTGGCGCTTTCTTTCCACCAGTCTTTATTCACTTTTACAGGTGATAAGGATTTCTCAGTTTTCATAATAATCAATAGTTATGCACGATTGGTTCACTGACAATAATATTTATTTTATTCTTTTTATAGAGATTTAATAATGGTTCTGAAATCTCTTCGTCTGTGATTATAGAAGTGACAAGGGAAAGATCAGCATATTTAAAAAATGAATCTTCCTCAAACTTGGAGGAATCGCAAAGAAGGTAAACTTCTGATGCAGTACTGGCCATTTTTAAAGTGATCTGGGCTTCTTTTTCGTCATTACTGCTGATTCCCCGGTCAATAGTTATCCCGGATGCACCTATAAAGGCTTTATGTGCCCTGTATTTTTCAAGCCCCAGTTCGCTCAGGGGGCCATAAAGGGCTTTTCTTTTACAATCAAGTTCTCCTCCGATAAGATAGACTTTAATATGCGGATGGCATTGTAAATCAGATACAACGGGAAGTGAGTTGGTAATTACACGGAGGCTGTGGAAGTTTTTCAAGAATTGAGTGAGGTGATAAACTGTTGTTCCGCAGTCAATGTATATAATATCATTATCCGAAATTAAGGCGGCTGCTTTTTTGCAGATCTGAATTTTCTTTTCCTTATTCTGCATAGCTTTACGGTCGAAGCTGAACATGTTTTCGACGCCTCTTGACATAGTTGCCCCGCCATAACTCCTGATCAATAATCCGCTCTTTTCGAGCTCTGCAAGATCTCTCCTGGCAGTAATTTCCGAGACCTGGCATCTGGCTGCTATTTCCGGGATCAGAACAGATCCTTCTTTTTCAAGCTGTTCGAGAATAAGTCTCTTTCTTCGTTCAAAATTCATTGGCATGAATATTATTGAGCGAAATTGATTGATTCACGTAAAACTAATCAGAATTAATCAAAAAGCCAAGGATTGTTAATAAAATTATTAAAATTATAACACTGCAGTATTTTCCTTTTTCAAAATTATTCAGTTGAAAAATAATGATTTACATAAAATTTGAATTTCTTAATCTTTTTAATATATTTGTTTTAAATCAATCAAAATCTATCAGGATATGTACGGGAAAGAAATCCGGATGAACCGGTTATTCGGTGGCGGCAGGAATACTGTAATTATTGCAATAGATCATGGGATGTTTGATGGGCCCATACCAGGCATGATCAATTTACAGGAAACAATCACCAGGATCAGTCCTGCTGTAGATGGAATCCTTATAAGTCCGGGGATGCTTACCGCATGCCGGAAAGCATTTTCATACAGGGGTGCACCTGTTCCTATTGTGCGTATCAACTGGAGCGATGTTTATTGTTTTCACTGGAATTATAACCAGGCCAATACGGTGGTAGCATCTTCAGTTGAAGATGCCGTTTCGGCTGGTGCTGAAATTGTTTTAATTTCATTAACAATTGCAACCGGCAATCCTGAAACAGATGCCAGGAATGTGGAAGTCTATTGCAGGCTTAAGAATGAAGCGGCGAAATTGGGGATACCGGTGATAGGAGAGTTCTTCCCGGCTTTTTCAGATAAGCTCAAAAGGGAGGAGATGCATGAGAAAGTGTATACGGGATGCAGGATTCTGAGTGAGCTCGGGACTGACATGATAAAAACATTCTATACGTACGATTTCAGGAAAGTTACCGAATCCACACCTGTCCCTGTATTTGGTCTTGGTGCAGAAAAAAAACCTTCCCAGCTGGAAGCCCTTCAGCTGGCCGCAGACGAGATTCGCGACGGTGCCAGAGGTGTTGTATTCGGCAGGAATGCAATCCAGGTCCCGGATCCGGGCTCATTCCAGGAGGCCCTTTGCGAAGTCGTTAAGAACGGAATGAAACCACAGATTGCGGTAAAGCAATTTAAACTGAAAGACTGACTTTATCCTTGACTGACAAACTACTCATCGGCCTTGATGCAGGGACTACAGCTCTAAAAGGAATCCTCATTGATGAGGAAGGAAACATTGTCTCTATAGCAGCTGTGGAATATGAGCTGGAGTATCCGGGTCCTGATCTTTGTGAAGTTAATCCTGATGTATACTGGAACTCGACTGTTGAAGTGATACGCAGTTTGATTAATAAAAGCAACTGCAATCCGGGGAATATTAGAGCTCTGGCTTTTTCATCACAGGGTGAAACTTTAATATGTGTTGATAAAAACGGCCATCCTGTCAGAAAAGCTATGGTGTGGCTGGATAACCGTTCAATGTCTGAGGCTGAATCCATCAAAAATGCTTTTGGCGTAGAGAAATTGCTTCTGATTACGGGACAACCGGAAATTTTACCCATCTCCACAGCCAGTAAGATTCTTTGGCTGAATAAACATGAAAGTTCCTTGTTTACCAGGATCCATAAATTCCAGCTTGTTGAGGATCATCTTGTAAGCCGGCTTACCGGAAGATATTTCACCAATGCGTGTATGGCTACATCCACATTGTACTTTGATATTCACCGTCAGATCTGGTGGCCGGACATGCTCAGTTTTCTTGGGATTAGTGAAGATAAATTGCCGGGAATCTTAATACCAGGTCAGGTCGTCGGAGAATTGAAGGAAGAGGCAGCCAGGGTTACCGGATTGGATAAATCAACACTGGTTGTCACCGGGGCATATGATCATTCGTCCGGGGCTGTCGGTGCCGGAAATATTCATGAAGGTATGGTAACAGAAACTACCGGCACTTCAATGGCCATGGTAGTGACAATTGATAAGCCGATCCTGAACAAAAAGCTTAACCTGCCATGCCATTGTCATGCCATACCCGGGAAATACTACCTTCTGCCATACGGTCAGACTGCGGGCATGGTGCTAAAATGGTTCAGGGATGAGTTCTTTGGTGAAGAAAAGCAGACTGAAACAAGCAGGCATAAATATACATTCGAAGCAATGACAGACCTGGCCGCTAAAGTACCTCCGGGTTCGGATGGTCTGACAATGCTGCCTCACCTTATGGGAGCAGGTTCTCCGGAGTTTGATGTGAATGTAAAAGGTGTCTTTGCAGGTCTAACCCCGGGCATGAAAAAGGGCCATTTTATCCGTGCTATCATGGAAGCAGTGGCCTGCATGGTAAACCGGAACCTGGAATCTCTGAAAAACAATCAGATTAAGATAAAAGAGATCAGGGCGCTGGGTGGTGGATCTGTAAGCGATCTGTGGAACCAGATCAAAGCCGATATGTCAGGTATCCCGTATATAACTACACGGTCTTCAGAAGCAGCCTGCATGGGAGCAGCGATACTTGCCGGAGCAGGAAGTGGTGTCTTTTCATCTATTGAAGATGGATGCACTAAGCTCGTAACCATCAAAAAGAAATATCTTGCGGATCCCGCCAAATATGAGAAATACCAGGAAATTTATCGCAGGTATGTTAAACTCTATGAGCATATGAAGGGGTGGCCATGGAAAAACTATCAACACTCGACCTTGTAATTTTCATAGGCTATTTTGTTATTCTCATCTTCATAGGCTACTGGTCGGGCCGAAAGAAGAAAGTAGATGCCGGTGATTTCTTTCTGGCACGCGGGCGGTTATCATGGTACGTGATAGGATTTGCTCTGATAGCTGCCGGAGTCAGCTCTGAACAATTCCTCGGTACAGTCGGATTCGCGTATTCACATGGATTGTCGGTCGCAAACTGGGAATGGCTTAACGGGCCTTCCCTGCTGATCCTGGTCATTATTTTTATCCCTTTCTACCTCAGGAGAAAAGTGGTGACAATGCCGCAGTTTCTCGAAATGAGGTATGATGGCAGAACAAGGACATTGTTCGCCATAATAACTATTCTGACCTATATCTTCATAAATTTAGCCGGAGTGATCTATTCCGGAGGTTTTGCAGTAAATGTACTGTTCGGAATAAATCTGTATACCGGTATCTGGGCCATGACTATCCTGGCCGGGGCATTTACTATCTGGGGGGGGATGGCATCCGTAGCCTGGACGAATGTTTTCCAGGCTGTCCTTTTATTAGGAGGCGGATTACTGGTCTTCATCCTTGGCCTGCTTGAAGTACCCGGAGGGATGAATGAAATTGTGGGAGAAGGATCCCGGTCGCATCTGATCCTGCCTGCAAATGATCCGAATATTCCATGGACCGCACTGATCGTCCTGGCGTTTTCCACCAACCTATGGTATTATTGCACCAACCAGACTATCAACCAGGCTGCTCTTGGTGCCAAAAATGAATGGCATGCGAAAATGGGAATCATCTTTGCCGGCTTTCTCTGGGTTCTGATTGCGTTTGCTGATGTATTCCCTGGCATGATCGCATATGTTCTGGATCCCGGGATTATTCCTGATTCCGCTTATCCATTTGTGGTAAACAGATTGGTCCCTGCAGGACTCAGGGGAATCGTTTTTGCTGGTTTATGCGGTGCAATCATCTCAACTATTGAATCCCTGATCAATGCATCTTCAACAATTTTCACATTTGATATCTATCAGAGGTTCCTGAAAAGAGAAGCCTCCCAGAAGGAACTTATAAAGGTGGGAAGGATATGCGGAGGTGCAGTGCTTGTTATTGGTGCATTATGGGCTCCCATGGTCCTGAAATTCGGCCAGATTTTTTCTTATTTCCAGGAATGCTGGGCATTCATGGCGGTGCCTGTAGCCGTTGTTTTTGTCGCCGGTATATTATGGAAAAAAGTTAGCGGTTCAGCAGCCTTCTGGACTTTATGCCTGTCATTTCCCATGCTGATATTGCCGTATCTGCTCAGGATCTTAAAAGTACAAATGAATGTATTCAATGTGGCTGGAATAGTCCTGATCATAACGGTCCTGTTCATCGTTCTTTTCACTCTCATTCTTAAGCAGAAAAAAAAGGAAAGTACAGATCTGATCTGGAACCTGAAAATGAGCAAATTACCTGCAGAAATGACTGTAAAAGGCTATCACTGGTATAAAAACCTGGTCCTGTGGAGCATTTTAATGGTGGTAGTATATGTAATTATATATTCCGTCTTCTGGTAATGGAATTTATTCCCTCGGTGAAACCTTAGGACAATATCACAATAAAATGATTCTCCCTCTATTTGGTCCGGGTCTTTATTATAGCTCAATTTAAATGAAAAGCACTGATTATTACCCGGAACCTGGAACATTGAACCTGGAACAATGAACCCGGAACCCGGAACATTGAACCCTGCACCTTCCTATGCTATCCACGGCCGTTCCCTGTTCCTGAGACCCGGATCCCCCAGTATATCCAAGGCAATATTTGTATCCTGAACAATCTGGAAATCATACATGCCGGCACAGACAAAATCAGCACCATTTTCAAAGGCAAAGCGGAAAGCTTCCTCCGGCAGGATAGCGCCGGCGGCCATTACCTTGAAAGCAATCCAGGGTTGCGGCAGCTCCTTCATGAAACGGATCGTCTCTTCTGTATTGAAACAATATTTGTTGTCATGCCAGACCGGATGCTGAGCCGACCAGTAATTCTGGTGATGCAGGGTTTTCATCCAGAAATCGGGCACAAATCCCTCATCGACAGCTTTTTTAACGGTCTCAATAGTATGCGCCCCGATTCCAGCCGGAATTCCGGCACTGCGAATAAGATCCATGGCTTTTGCAACTTTATCATACCCCTCATGTGCGAAATAATAATCCGCGGTTTCACCCTGTACATAACATGCAGTTGCCCCGTTGTCAATCGCTTCCCGGATCAGGTCCAGCCAGTCTTCAAATGGCATGGGTGAGGGTGTGCCATTTGCATCATACAAAAGACCCGCACAATCTGATACAAACTGGATCTTCCCAAGCTTTTTCTTCCAGTATTCATTGATGAGCTTTCCTATTACAGGATGGGAAAGAAGGGTATTGATGCCGCACTTTTCAGCCATCACAAGTGTCCTGAATATACGGTCTTTTGTATGATATGCCCTTACAAGCTGGGATACATAGATCAGGTCGCGGGAATGGGCCCAGCCATTTAAAAGATTACCACCAAGGATTAGCTTACTGAAGGTTTTATCTTTGATCTTTCCATAAGGAAGTTCACCTTTAAGTTCATCGAGTTCGGCGAAATTCATGCTTACAACACTGGCTCCCGACATTATATCCACCAGGTTTTGTTCTTCATAGCTTTCCCATTTCTTTTTCCTGAAATATGACCAGCCAAAAATGCCAAGTACCGGCAGGGTTGCCAGGTGCTTAAGTAATTCGCGGCGTCCTAATACAGGTTGAGATACCTGCTGAGAAGCAGGCTCCGGAGCAACGGATTTTAGTTGCTCCGGTGAAAGAATTTTATGGGCATACCTTTTCCTTAACATCAGTTCCTGGATTAAGCCGTCCAGCCCGATAAATAATCCGGTCGGGAAAATAGCAATGGCGATAAGAGTAACTGCCTCAATCAGATTTTTATCCACGAGCAGGTAGTGTCCTTCCAGTCCTGCGCCGTAGGAACTTGTTATAAACGGCGGATTGGCCAGATAATATAATGCCAGCAATGCAGCCCCGGCGATGGCTGAAAACCTGGTGAGCAGTCCGAGCATCAGTCCCAATCCAATAAAGATCAGTCCCCAGATATTAACAAAATTAACTACTGAAAGTACTCCAGGAGTTTCTGCCATCCAGTGGAACAAACCGGGCAGGATATACCTTGACTGTTCAAGGTATCCGGCGGCAGACCATGTGGGATCAGCCATTTTTACAAGTCCTTCATACAAAAAGTGCCATCCTATAATGATCCTGAGGATAGCAAGAAAGTACATCCCGGTATTGGATATACTTGTTGTTTTAGATTTTGTAACCATGGAGTTGTTCAATTTGAATCTTTTAAAGATATTTAATATTCCGGTCAGAATCAACAGTATTTTTTAAACCAAAAAAATATTTGCTGTTTTTGCAACATAATGTAATTTTATACAAACCACTCTTATCTGAGATTCTTAATTATTCTGATTACAAATATTATTAATAAATGCAATATGGAAAAAAGAAAGTTCACCCGTCGCCAGCTCATAGCCACTGCATCTGCAGGAACACTTGGTGTTATGGCTGACTGGCATTTGCATAAATTTAATGCCTACGGGAAAGATACCGGCAAACTTGCCCTCCTTGGCGGTGACCCTGTTCGTACTGCAGGATGGCCTGAATGGCCGGTATGGGACCCCAAAGCCGAAGCAGAGATTATTGAGATGCTTCGCAGCGGCAGGTGGTGGCGGGGCAGAGGTGAATATGTAGCTGAGTTTGAAAAACAGTATGCTGAACTGATCGGGGCTAAGCGCTGCCTTGCAACAGCAAGCGGTACTACAGCCCTACTGATTTCCATGCATGTCCTGGGTGTTGATGCAGGAGATGAGGTGCTTGTATCACCGTTCACCTTTATAGCCACTTACAACGTAATTTTTATGAGCAAAGCCTTACCGGTATTTGTTGATACTGACCCGGAAACTTTCCTTATAGATCCTGGCAAGATCGAGGAAAAGATAACAGACCGGACCTCTGCTATTATGCCTGTACATATTTACGGTCTTCCAGTGGATATGGACAGGGTAAACAGCATTGCCAGGAAGCATAACCTGAAAGTTATAGAGGATGCATGCCAGGGATGGCTGGCAGAGTATCGTGGTAAAAAGGCCGGGACTCTGGGTGATCTCGGTTGTTTCAGTTTTCAGAATTCCAAACACATTCCAACTGGCGAAGGAGGTGCTGTTGTTGGCAATGATGATGAGATCATGGATAGAGCTAATGCCTTTCATAATTGCGGCCGGCCATACGGAAGCTTTAAAGGAACAACTCCCATCCCGGTCCGTGGAAGCAACAAGCGCATGCAGCAGTTCCAGGCAATCATGCTTTTATCGCAGATGAAACGGGCTAAAAAAGATGCAGATACCCGTCTGGAAAATGCTTTATACCTCGACGGCAAACTGAGAGAAATACCCGGAATCATCCCATACAGGCTGGCTGATGGAGCTACCAGGTCAGCATATCATATGTATCCATTCAGGTACAAAAAAGAATATTTTAATGATGTGTCAAGGGACAAATTCCTGGAAGCACTGGAAGCTGAAGGCATACCATGCAGTGAGGGTTATGGCCCGCAATATAAATATGCTATAATGGATGATGCGTTGAATTCAAAAGGTTACAAACGCTTGTTTTCAGAGGAACGGCTCAGAAGGTATCGTGAAGAAATTAACCTTCCCGGCACTGACCAGCTCTGTGAGGAAGCTGTGTGCTTTTATCAAAGTATCTTGCTGGGAACAAAGAGCGATATAGATGATATTGCCAGGGCGATTGAGAAGATTTACATCAACCGGAATGAACTCAGTCGTGAGGCGTGAAGCGTGAAGCGTGAAGCGTGAAGCGTGAAGCGTGAAGCGT
>Ga0105095_10001279_pt1 | contig 13125 bp, 16 predicted proteins | sample PPLLak2March2015_2_FD_79180 | JGI IMG/M metagenome (GOLD analysis project Ga0105095, IMG submission 79180) | Freshwater sediment microbial communities from Prairie Pothole Lake near Jamestown, North Dakota, USA - PPLs Lake P8 Core (3) Depth... | ecosystem: Environmental > Aquatic > Freshwater >... | reverse complement strand
TCGTCGATGAGCGCTTCGATGTCTTCAATTTCACGCTCGAGTGCATATGGCTGAACGTCGGTGCTGTCGCCTCGTCCGCGACGATCATAGTGGATTACGGTGAAGTCTTTTGCCAACAGGTCAGCCAGTGGCGCCATCCCCTGATCAAAGGCTCGATATTGCAATGCTCCATCGACGAGGATGATCACCGGCCCCTGACCTGACTGGTCGAACGCGATGATCGTCCCATCTTTTGAAGTAACTGTATTCATAGGAATTTTCCTTCGTATTGTCCTATGGGAGGAACACAGGGCTTTGCGCCCATCCCATACTGGTTTATTTTCTGAACGTCCATCTCATGCTTGGAAGAAAGCAGTCAGCACGGGTGCGAGGGCTTCCGGGGATACGGCGTGATCCTGTCCTTCCAAAATGTGGCGCCGGGCATTGGGCATATCATCTACGAGCGCCTGTGCGCCATCGTGAAAAAAAGGTTCGCTCTTCCCGCCGACGATTGCCAGTGTAGGTGCGGTGAAGGAAGCCCAGCGTTTGGGCGGCAGTGGTTTGCCTACCATGAAATCCTTCACGATCATGCCATCGTAGTCCAGCGTGTGTGCAACCTTCTCCATGTCTGCCCATTCGGGGGGTTTCGCACCGGCATCGTCGCCAAAGGTCTGGCTCATCGGGGCATTTCGCATCATGGCTACAAATTCAGGAGGGATAAGCATGGCCTTCGTCATGAAGATTTCGACAGCCTCACCCGGACGACCTGCTGCTGTGGCCGCATTAAGCTGCTCGACATAATCCTTCGGCAAGGGCGGACGGCTATCGTCGATAATAAAGGGTGGCTCATACAATGCCAGCTTCTTCACCTTGTTTGGTAGCGCACGGGCCGCCTCCAGAGCAAGGATTGCGCCGGATGAATTGCCAAAGAGAAATGCCGATCCGCCGGCTTCGTCGATCAGGGCTTCAATATCTTCAATTTCACGTGCAACTGCATATGGCTGCGTATCCGTACTGTCGCCTCGTCCCCGGCGGTCATAGTCAATGGCTGTGAATTGTTTTGACAGGATGTCAGCCATTGAATTCGATGTCTCTTGCGAACGAGTTCCAAGCGCGCCATTCACAAGGATCACGGCTGGTCCCTGACCGAATTGATCGAACGCAATCACCGTACCATCTTTTGAAGTAACAGTTCTCATGTGAATTCTCCTCTTAATTGATCTCTAATATTGGAACCTGCCAATCCACTCCGTGCTTACTTTACGACACGGTACCCCAGATGTGTTACACCCGGAGCTTCGACCACGCGTATGCGTTCCAGTTCGATGGGATTGATATCCAGATGATCGAACAGCCGGACGCCTTTTCCGAGCAGGAGCGGCGCCACGTCAATATGGATCTCGTCCATCAGCCCTGCGTTGAGACATTGCTGCAGGATGCTGGCTGTGCAGATGACAACATCCTTCTCCCCCGCGGCTTGCTTTGCCTGACGAATGGCGCTTTTCACCCCATCGGTGACAAAGATGAACGGCGGTCCTTCGTAGACCCATTCCTGCGGGACTGTGTGGGTGACAATAAAAGATGGTGACACCGGGGGATGGCCGCCCCAGGCATTGGCAATGTCAAAGGTTCTGCGTCCCCATACCCCCGCGCCGGATGTTTCCATCGCCTCTTGAATGACTTTGGCGCTCTGCGATGAGACCTTGAGCACTGGAGAGCCACTCCCTATTGAAATCTCAGTATCGCCGCTGAAGTACCAATGAAAGAGCGCCTCACCGCCATCTCCCAGGCCTTTCTCAGGGCCATCGTTCGGGCCGGCGACAAAGCCGTCCAGCGAAACGGTCATGTTGAAAACAACTTTTCCCATGGAGATTTCCTTTCCAAAGCTGGGTTATGCAGTTTGTCTGCGTAATCTGAGTACCTGCCAGGCTGTAACGATGAACCACAGGCAGTAAGATACCATCAACAAACGGCTGGGCCAGCCCACCGCCACGCCGGGACCGAAATTACCGTCCGCGGGCATGCTCATGATCAGCCAGGCGTAGACGATCCACACGACCGCGAGCATCCCGATCAACCACCAGCGCGCCAGACGCCAGGATTTGTTACGGATCAGGCTCAGTGTGATCAACGTTGCCCCGACCGGGACGCCATCTCCCAGTATCGCGCCCAGGCCGTGCAACTGGCTGCTCATCGATTGAGCATCTATGTGCGTTGTGATTGGATCGGTGGTGAAGAGGCCCGCCAGGGTCAGGCCCAGGGCGCCGATCATCGGGAAACCAATCCCGATCCTCCCGCCCAATCGGACCTGCGGCCAAAGAGTGATGGCAGTGGCGATGCCGCTGGCTGCCATCGATAGAAAGGCCAGGGACATCATCCAGCCGAAACGTCCGATGGCATATTCGCTGATGAAACGCCAGGCAGGGTCGATCTCGGGTTTGAGCACGAGCAGCGCGGCGAGCAAAACCAGGAACAGTGTGGCTGAGGCCAGGATTGCACGGTTGGCCGACTCGGATATCGAATGTACCGGTTTAACTGTAGTTGCCATTTTTAATCTCCTTCTACCAATAAATTTTTGACTCTGGCAGGTTGGCAACCTGCCCTACTTTCGAATTTTTTCCAGAATCTCATCCAGGCGCTCGTGGCCGTCGACCACGCCGCTCTCCATGCCGGCTGCGACCATCCCATCCCGATCTTCGACCGACTGATACACCGACTGCGTCGTCACCCGGGTCCGGTTCCCCCGCAGGGCTTCGAATTTGGTGGTCTCGAGGATCACGTGCCCGGACTCCGGAAGGCCTTCGAACTCGAACGTGCCGATGATGCGCTCGGGGGCCGTTACATCGTGGTTCACGCCGTGGAACCCGAATTCATTGCCATCCTTATCTTTTTGGATGAAGCGCCAGCGGCCGCCGCTGACGGGCTCGAAGGTTTCGATGCTCATGGTCAGGTCGCGCGGCCCGACCCAGCGGGCGTACAGGTCCGGGTCCGTGTGAGCTTTGAAGACCAGCTCACGGGGTGCGTCGAACTCACGGGTAATGAAGAGCTCCTGTTTTCCGGGCTCGACCGTGATGACGGTTTTGTTCTTTTTTTCAGACATGTTATTTCTCCTTTTTTTGAAGTTCCGATAAGACTTCGTCGAGACGGTTGTAGCTCTCGCTCCAGTACCGTTCGAACGGCGTAACCCAGTCGTAGATGGGTTTGAGTTGTTCCACATCCACCCGGTACAGCCGCTGGCGGCCTTCCCGGCGTTCGCGCACCAGCCCGACCTTTTTCAGCACACCCAGGTGCTTGGAGACCATCGGCTGCGGCCATCCGAGCAGTTCGATGATCTCGTTGACCGACAACTCTCTCTGGCCCAGAACTTCGATGATTTTGCGTCGTTTGGGTTCGGCCACTGCGTTGAATGGATCATGGGTAGTAGGGATGCGCGCCATAGTTCTATTATATTCCCATATGGGAATATGTCAAGGGTAAAAAAAATGCCCTGGCGACCCGCCCGCAGCGGAGCGAGCAGCGTCAGCCGGTGGTTCTGTACTCTGATGGTATGCTCAATATTCTTGATAATAAGCGTAGCTGCGCGAAGGGTTCCAAAACAAGCCCCGGGTCGAATTCACCGTTCAAGATCGCCTTGCCTCCCCGGCTCAGATATTGTTCCAGTGTCAGAGGCTCCTGGCATAGATGATGAATTTCTTCCTTCTCGAGCAATAATAATCCTTTGACTTCGGAGGACGGCCTGGGAAGTCCTTCTGCGTGAGCAAGGTACATGAGTGATAAAGAGATCTGATCCTCGCGCCGGTATGTCACCACAAGGATGGGAATCGGTTCTCCTTCGGTTTCATGTTGCCACCGGATTTCCTCGAGTTCTGTTTCGATATGATCCCAATCTGATAAGTAGGTCGTTAGTGGGGTGAGCGGCCTGATTTGCAGGTGGGTTTCCTCATACACTTCTCGTGCAGCGCACTGCCAGCCGGTTTCATGCTCCTCCCGATGACCGCCAAGCCGAACAACGGGGATATGCCCGTTATGGGGCCGGATCCCAATTGCGAAGGGATATAAACCATTGAGGCATACATAGGCTCCCGCGGTGTTGACCCTTGCATGTTGAATATCGATCACTCTGCTTAGCTCCTGTATGGTTGCAGAGGCTTCATTGTTTATGGTTTCGCCCTCTAATGGTTTGACGGGGCAACGGCCACGGACCCGGCTTCGCAGCGGAAAAAACTGCCATCATTCTATGATGCACGAACAGTTGGAGGTGATTTTGCAATCTTCAGGATATCCTGCGTAACAATTTTTGAGTTCATGATGAAAGGATGGAGGGTGGGAATCGTTTGTGTGGGAATGCCCGGCAACAGCGTTTCTTCCAGTGTCAGCACGCCGTCGTTCGGTTCTTCTCCGAAAGGCGAGTAACGTCCACGCGGCCCTCCGACCCCGGCATAGATTTTGGTAGGCACGCCGGTCGGAGGCAGCGACTCCATGAAGTGTTGATCGGCAAGGAGTTGTGCCATTTCGCCCCCAAGGAGTCTGGCGAAACGGCGATGCACAAGGGTGCGAGCGGCTTTGCATACCCGGGTGGGTGGTGCCAGAAAGAAACAGGCTGCCGGTTTATGAATCAATCTCGGCAACGTTGCGCGCGTCAACACGGTGCCCATCGAATGCCCGATCATGATGTATTCATTTGTTTTGATGCGTTTCGTGATGAATCTTTCCAACCTTTGGACACAGTCTTGCCATCGCTCAAAAGTCACTGAGTAGCCAAAAAGATGGGGTCGGATATGGGATGTCCGCAAACGCGCTGCCAACAGCGACATGGCGATCGGCGTGCGTCCCATCCCATGGATAAGAATCGCGTCCAGCTGCGTTTCTGCGTTCATGGTCTACATCCCGACTACCTCATCATGAAGAATGGCATAAATTTCCACATCGTGGTGCTTCCCCTTGTTGTACCACGCGCCGCGCGCCGTGCCCTCATGCCGAAATTGGCACTTCTCGGCCAGACGACGCGAGGCTGCATTGTCAGGGTGAATGACGAGCCGAAGCCGATTGATGGCCTTCGTATCGAACAAATAGCGCACCATCAGATTGACCGCCTCTGTCATCGCGCCCTGACCGCGATATTCCGGGGTGTAGAGGATGTACGAGAGTTCGTATTCATCCAGATAGTTGACTGTCTTGAAGAACTCGATATGCCCGATGATCTCGCCGGCTTCGTTAATGATGAGGAGCATACCCTCCTGCTTGGTCCAGAAGCCTGTGTCATGGAACTGCTTGTTGAAGGCAGGCTGCGAGAGAATGCCGCGCGGGAAGAATTCACCGCGATTGTCAATATCGACGTGAAAGGCGTAGAGCGGCTCCAGGTCAGTTTCACGGACCGGGCGCAGGGTAATGGATGTGCCTTTGAGCATGCTTCCTCCGTTTGGAACATCGATCGGCGGGCCGCCGACTCACTGGAATTCTACCAGAGCGCAACAGTCATCGGGAACCCGCGCACGCACAGTATCTATTCACTCCGTCGTTACCTGGAATTCGAACTGGCACTCGTTCGGCGTTAGCGCTCTTGCCTCTGCAAATAGACAGTGCGACCCGGTTGACAGGGTGCCAGGCAAAGTAACTTTTCCCTCACAGTGGTTCACATAGCAGGATAGATCCCCGATCGCCTCATTATCGAGATACAGTTTGAACACCCGGGAGCCTTCAATGTAACCCCCACAGGTGTCTCGAACATAACCGCCGGAACCAATCACCGTGATCTCGTCCCCGGGCAGGGGTCGCGCGGGTTGGATCTCCACAATCCGCGGCAGGATCAATTCCTGCTCGCATTGAACCGTCGCGGTGGCTGCGATTTGTGGTGTGGCGGTTACTGCGATTGGTGAGGTGGTTTGCTGAGGAGCACAGGATATTATTGTAATCAGAAATATTCCCAGCCAAACCGCGGCAGTACAGTTAACTTGATATGTTTTATGTGGAACCATTTTGCTCAGCATTTCATCCATGGCAGGATTTCGCTACAAATTAAAACTCACCTTTTCTTTGAGTGTGTTCGGCAAAGCCGGGCGTTTGCTTCTCTCGATCAGAAACGTAGCCACTTCGGTGATCTCGCGGAAAGCATAGTGCTGACTCAACGTCCCTTCGAGATAGCCTGCCCCACTGGTGCCACCGGTGCCGACGCGCAGACCGATCATGCGGCGCACCATCATGAAGTGCCGGTAGCGCCAGTTCGAGAGCAACTCGTCGATTTCTGATAGTGTATTGAGCAGCTCGAACGGCATATGGAAGATTGGCAAATTGCGATAGATCGTAATGAAGAGGGCGGCGCGCATCGCGACGGGGGAACTATCTCCCCTGCCTTCTGCGAAGAATACTTTATCGAATTCAGCCAACCTGCCTGCCTCATTCTGAGAAAGACTGTTCTTGTAGGCATTGCGATAATCGATCCAGAATTTGTGTTTGGCCACAGAATCCGATTCGGTTCCCTGCTCGTCCATGGCGCCGCTGCGCCTGTAATCCCTCCAATAGTCCTCGTGGAAAAAAGGCATCCTCTCCAGCCACTGGATGATGAGTTCCTTGAGCGTGCTCTCGCTTTCGGCCCGATCCACTTCCTGCAAATCGGTTTCTGATAAACTGCCCCTGCGGGTATATTTGTAGTATTCCGTCTTATATCGTTGTTCCATCTTCAAGCCCAGCTTGGCTTCGATCAATCTGAATTGTCTGCTTTGAAACCCCGAGGCGGGCAGGAGGAGATTCCTGAATTCCAAAAAGTCCAATGCGGTCATGGTTTCAAGAACGCTGACCTGCTGGTTGATCAGTTCAAGGATTTTCCCGATCCGCTTTAGCTTGTGGACAGCCCGGCTCATATCGTCAGAGTTATCGTTGATCCTGCCTCGAATAAAAATATGCCTTACCAGGTCGAGTTCAAAGATGATCTGCTTGAACCAGAGCTCATACACCTGATGAATGATGATAAACAGCATTTCATCGTTGCCATCTTCCAGCGCTTCAAAACTTTTCGGGTGCTGGCTGTCCAGGATTTTATCGAGTTCGATGTAATCGGAATAATAGAGGTCTTCCATAGTTGTATCCTTTCCGTCACACCTGCCCCGCCGAAGGTGGGGTTGCGAGTCCTCCTGAGCGGAGCCGCCGTTCGGTGGCGGCGTAGTCGAAGGAGGGCGCAGCAATCCCTCATTGTGTATGAGATTGCTCACCTGCCCTGGCGGGCGGTGCCGGGGTCGTCATGGCGCCGGGTTTCGACGCCTGCGGCGTCTCAATCATCGGGCGCCACTCCTCGCAATGACGAGGGCGAGTAAAAGTATAGCATGGGTTAAAATTTAGACATGATCAAAGCGCTCATCTTCGACTTCGACGGGCTCATCCTCGATACGGAAACGCCCGACGTGCGCGCCTGGCAAAATATCTATGCCGAGTATGGCGTCTCATTCCCAATCGCATCCTGGGGTCAAATCATTGGCGGGATGGGAGCATCCAAATTTGACGCGGCGGTTCATTTGCAGAGTCTGCTTGGTCGCCCGCTGGACCTGGATGCTCTACAGGCACGACAGAATCACATCAGTCATTCTCTGGTGGATCAACAGCCCATCATGCCCGGTGTTTTGGATTATCTTCGAGAGGCAAAGCTACATAATCTGGGACTCGCCATCGCTTCCAGTTCGCCGCACTCGTGGGTGGACACGCATACCCGGCGGCTCGGCCTCCTCGACCACTTCGACGCGGTCGTCTGCGCGGACGATGTGAGGCCTGGCAGGACCAAGCCGAACCCGGATCTCTTCCTGTTGGCGCTGGACCAGCTCAACGTCCGGAAGAATGAGGCGATTGTTTTCGAAGATTCCCCAAACGGGGTGAGGGCCGCAAAATCCGCAGGGATATTCGTCGTCGCTGTCCCGAATCCGGTCACATCGTTGTTATCGATTGAAAACGCTAATCTTACATTAACGTCTCTTTCAAATTTGTCGTTGTCTGGCTTACTTGATAAAGTACAATAAGAAGACCAGCTTTATCGGAACATTATCGGAGGCTACAATGACGACTCAAAAATTTAAATGGCAGGGGATTGTATCGAAATATGCGTACCCGGAAACATGGCGTAGTGTGTGGCAGGTGCTCAACTCGGCGATCCCATTCATGGTCATGTGGTATTTGATGTACCGCAGTCTTGACGTGGGCTACTGGCTGACTCTGCTCCTTGCTGTTCCAACCGCCGGATTCATGGTGAGGTGTTTCATCATCTTCCATGATTGCTGTCACGGTTCGTTCTTGCGGACCATGAAGGCAAATGACCGGCTTGGGCTTGTGATGGGCGTGCTGGTGCTTACACCGTTCTATCAGTGGAAGCATAGTCACGCCATCCATCACGCGACGGCTGGCGATCTGGACCGGCGCGGCATCGGCGATGTATATACGATGACCGTGGAGGAATATATCGCTGCCCCGTGGTATAGGAAAATTGGCTATCGCATCATGCGCAATCCGGTGATCCTGTTTACAGTAGGGTCATTTTTTGTCTTTACCCTGACGCATCGCTTCTGGGAAAAGGACGCCGGGAAACGCGAACGCAGCAGTGTGATCTGGACCAACATCGCGATTGCCGCCGTCATCGGCTGGATCATGCTGGAAATCGGCTGGGCGGCTTTCCTGCTGGTGGAAGTGCCTGTCCTGCTGATCGCCTGTGGCGCGGGCGTCTGGCTGTTCTACGTCCAGCATAATTTTGACCCGACCTACTGGGAACGCCACCAGGAATGGGAGTTTTTCAATGCCGGAATGGACGGCAGTTCGTTCTATAAACTTCCGAAAGTGCTGCAGTGGTTCACAGGGAATATCGGTTTCCATCACATCCATCACCTCAGCCCGAGAATCCCGAATTACAAACTGGAGGAATGCCACAATGAGAACCCTGTGCTGCAGGTCCCGCCGCTGACGCTGGAGCATAGCCTGAAGTCTCTGTTCTTCCGGTTATGGGATGAAAAGGAAAAGATGCTGGTGGGGTGGAACGCATTGAAAAAGTATCGAACGCAGACGATGAAAGCAAAAGCATAACAAAACAGAGACTGGTGAAAGCCAGTCTCTTGTTCTATTAGTAATCGTAGGGCGGGTTGGCAACCCGCCAAAACTTGCGTTTTCAAAGGGCTGGCGCGCGCCAGTCTCTTGTCTATGTTTAATCGTTTGATTCGGCGGAACGCTTCGCGCAACCCGCCCTACGATCAGAAGGATGCTACAGCTTCATCCACTGTGTCATAAATCTCGATGTATTGTGTGACCCCCGAGACGTCCAGCATCTCGCGGATGTAGGGCGCGGGATTTGCCAGCTTGAGATGCTTTGCATTATCAGGGGATAGCATCTTGTGAATGATGACGAGGGCCCGCACGCCGATGCTGGTGAGTGACACGGTATCCGTCAGATCCAGCACCAGGTCGCGCATGCCGTCCTCATACGAGTCTTTTGCCGCCTGTTCCAGTTCCGCAAAGTTTCCTAGATTGATGCGGTCTTGAAGATGAAACACTGTGACGGGGACCCGTCCCTGCGCCTGTGAGATTCGTACGATGCCCATGGTCTATTCCTTGAAGCGAGAGCGGATAACGATTTGGGCAATCATACTCCAAAATCGGGCTGTGAGCAGATTTGATCAGTCCGCGCTCATGGGGGAAGCATCGCGTTCAGGCAGGCTGTCAGTCAATTCCTTGCGCGGGATGAAAAAGACGGCGATCATTGCGAGCACCGCGGCGGCGAACGCGATCACAAAAACAAGATGGATGTCGCCGGTCATGGCAACGCGCGCACCTTCCTCGATGAGCACCTGCGAGCCGGGCAAAGGATCAAGTAATTGTCTCACCAGGTCCGGGTCCAGACGCGAAGCGACCAGGTTCGAAGCCAGTCGCGTGCTGAGCGCCGCGCCCATCACGCTTACCCCCAGCGTCCCGCCGATCTGTCGGCTGAATTGAAGAGTCGATGTGGCAGTGCCAAGCTGCCGCCGCTCCACGCTCGTTTGCACGGCGATCAGCAGGGCCGGGACCGAAAGCCCCATGCCGATGCCCATCAGCGTGACGAAAGTCATCAATGCGATCTGGCTGGAATTGATCCCCACGCGCGACATCAGGAACGCGCCCACCGTGAACGATGTGGTGCCGATCAGGGCCAGCCTGAAATAACCCGTCCTGAGCAGCAGGCGTGTGCCAATGATGCTGGCTGTCACCCAGCCCAACAGCATCGGTGTGATGGTGATGCCAGCCTGCGTGGCGCTTGTGCCCAATACAGATTGAACGAACAGCGGGATGAACGATAGACTGCCGAATAAGGCCCAGCCGGTCAGGATGCCGTGCGCGGTGGCTGTGGAAAACAGGCGCTCGCGGAAAAGCCGGAGCGGAAGGATCGGGTCTGCGGCGCGGCTTTCGACCCAAAATAAAAGGAGGAACAGTCCGGCAGAGGCGGCGATCAAAATCCAGCTACGGGAGGTGCCGGTTTCCATCAGCCCGAGCAGGAGCGTGACGACGCTCACCGTTAAAAGAGCCGCGCCCGCGTAATCGACTGCGGGTCGTTCGTGACTGTGAACCTGATCCCGCCACCCAAACGCCACCAGCGCCCCGGCCAGCAGCCCCGGAACGATGTTGATGTAGAAGATCCAGTGCCATGAAAGTTGATCGACGATGAAGCCGCCCAACAGCGGCCCCACGATGGATGAGACTCCCCACACGCCGGAAAAGAGACCCTGCATTTTGGCGCGCTGCTCGAGCGTGAACATCTCGCCGATGAGGATAAAAGCCAGCGGCATAACCCCGCCTGCACCGAGTCCCTGCAGCGCGCGTGCAAAGATGAGTTGCGTCATGCTGTTCGCCTGTCCGCACCACACGGAGCCGATCAGGAAGAGCACCATCGCAAACATATATAACTTGCGGCGCCCATAGATATCCGAAAGCTTGCCATACAGCGGAACGACGGTTGTCGAGGTGAGCATGAACGCCGAAAAGACCCAAGAGTAATGTTCCAGTCCCCCCAACTGACCGACAATGGTGGGCATGGCGGTTGCCACGACGGTCGATTCCATCGAGGCGAGAAACAGGCTGAGCATGATCCCAGCCGTAACGAGAATGATACGGTTACGTGACATTACTTCCTTTCAAGGGGTAATTTGCCGTATAGATATGGTATCAGGATGGCATAGAATTTGGTAATCATACCTCAGAACAAAAGAGACCAGCGAAAGCCAGTCTCTTTTGTTCTGGTTTGAGTGATTGACTATTCCAGAAATGAGAATGTATTCAGAATCTGCTTAAGCTCAGCCTGATCGCCCTCGGCATTCCCCTGCGGGGCGATCCAGGTGATCCAGTACCCCTGGTTATTATGAATTGACAGGACGACCAGACCGAACGAATCATGGGCACTCGGGCATTGATATTCGAGCATGACGGCAGGCTCGCCATCCAGGGTAATGGCTTCCTCCGCTACCGGGTCATCTTCAATGCCTTCGTAACAGACTCCCTTACTGACTCCGGCCTTTATCAGGGATTTTGCCGTTTCCACCCAGGATTCGAGAGTATCGGTATCAGACAGTTCGCGCGCGCCGATACCAATCGTCAGATTTCTCTGGTCGATATACCCTGCGAACGCATCGATGCCTCCTGTTCGATTCGGATCCAGGGGATCGTAATCGGCCCACTCACCGGGCTTGTCTTTAATGATCCAACCTGCCGGGTATGAAAATGAATAGCCAAATCGTTCCGAATTGAATGCCTGCCCTTCAGGTTCGGGTTGGGCCCCCTCGGTGGCGGTTGGTTCAGGCGCTACGGCAGGTGCTAATGTGGGTTCGGCCGGGGTACTGGTGGTTTGCGGCGAACATGCGGAAATCCCCATCAGAATGATGCCCAACCATGCAGGAAGTCTATTTTTCATATTTTCTCCTGTACAAATAAAGAGACATATTCTCCAGGCACCGGGTAACAATTGCCGCCAATGATACTTCAAAATAACAGGAGACCGGCATGTTGCCAGTCTCCCGGGTTGGTCAGGTTTAATAAGTGCTTTTTATACAGTACACCCAAAGCCAGCACAGTGAACCAGGTGATTCTTGCGTTAACGCTGCTGCATATCCTTCACAAATGAGGTAACCCGCTGATCCAGGTCGTGGGGATAGGGATACCCCAACTCTTTGCCGACTTCTATTGCTACTTGGCGGAAGAGTGCCATCGTGCGAAATAGTGCTTCCCAGTTCTCCGCAATATCTGCACCGGCGTATGTATTCTCCAATTGACTCCAGAGTTCAGGTGGCAGTCGCTTTTTCAATCCCTTGCCTAACGCGCCCACCGGTATCGACCAGCCATGATCGATCTCTGCTCGCCATTCCAGCAGCGGGCGCAGGTAAACGTGTTTCATGTCGTAGTCCAGACACCATTTTGTAGGGAATAACTCACCGCGTAAGAGACATTTTGCCACATAAGGCGCATCACTGAAGAAGTCTTCGATCGTCTTTTGATACACATCCTTTGTCGGCGGGGCCGGGATATAAGCCCTGTAGGTGGGTGGCTGCATCCCATCAGTTAGATGATCTTTATCCATGAGGATGCGGTAGCCTGCATCCAGCTCGGCCAGAAGCACCGGCGCCTGGATGATCTTCCGCAATAGGTGGACGGGCCACAGGGTGAAATCGATCTTGAGGCCATCTTCATATTGGATGACATTGGCTGTTTTCTCGATACTGTGATCCGGGTCGAGGTAGATGGGGTCCCAATAGGCTACAAGCACCTCACCAAAATGAGCCAGCCAGCTCCGTTCCTCGAAGAATGGATGGATGTCCTCCACGACCAGAATGACATCATAGTCTGAATATGTGTCCCCTGGAGCGCCTGGGATGGCGCGTGTGCTGGTCAAAAGCATGGCGCGGATCGAGTCGTGCTGTTCTGCCCATTGAACTAATCTGCGTATGACATCATCACCATAAACATCGTCATTCATCATTATTCTTCCATTAATTCAGTGTGGACCGCTTACGCGCGGTGTGGATGGCCGCGATACCCAGCGAGAGGCGCTCGAAGGAAATGTCTTCGAACCCGACAGACGCCAGCTCCCGCGCCAATGTCTCCGCGGTTGGGAAGTCTTGAATGCCCCGGAGTAGGTATTGATAGGCAGACGCGTCGCCGCTT
>Ga0105095_10001277_pt1 | contig 13138 bp, 8 predicted proteins | sample PPLLak2March2015_2_FD_79180 | JGI IMG/M metagenome (GOLD analysis project Ga0105095, IMG submission 79180) | Freshwater sediment microbial communities from Prairie Pothole Lake near Jamestown, North Dakota, USA - PPLs Lake P8 Core (3) Depth... | ecosystem: Environmental > Aquatic > Freshwater >... | reverse complement strand
GGTCGCCCTGAAGCTTGGGGTCGAGTGAATGTTCCAACCACAGGTAGGCACAGGTCGGATGCGGCGCATCCTTATGCATCATCGTTGTATCCGCCCAGCCCGTCGCGCCTTCCACAGGAATCGTGGAAGCAATAGGCTGACCGTCAAACTGCAATAGATTCACCTGGATCGGCCAGCTGGAGGAAGCTACAAAGCCCTCACTGGTAAAGTCCTCCATATGAACCAGATAATCATGCCAGTACTTGGGAACGATCTCTCCCTGCTGGCGAAGCAATGCGATCACGGCGTCATACTGTTCCTGTGTCAGGAAGTATGGATCGTCAATGCCCAATTCGGGGTTATGATATTTCAAATAAAGGGCGGCGTCCGCGATATAGATCGGACCATCATAGGCCTGAACGCGGTCCGTATTGGATTGACCATCGGGCAGAGTCTGTTCTTCAAACACCACGCTCCAGGAGGTGGGCGCTTCGGGGAAAACCTCTGTGTTGTACATCAGCACATTGGGACCCCACTGATACGGCACGCCATAATGCTTGCCATCCACCGTATGCCAGGGAGCATCCTGCAAGCGTTCATCCACGGTGCTATACGAGGGGATCCTGCTAATATCGACTTCCTGGACGACACCGCCCTGGATCAAACGCAGGCTCGCATCTCCGGAGGCGGTGACAAGATCGAAGCCTCCCGAATTCATTAATTGCACCATTTCGTCTGAGGTTGCAGCATCCTTCACAGTTACTGTGCAGCCAGTCTCATTTTCAAATCCTGTTACCCAATCGTACGCAGGATCACTTGCGCCACGCTCAAGATAACCGGGCCAGGCAATGATGGAAACTTCGCCCTCATTTTCAGCCATCGGTGCCTCTGTGGCAGGAGCCTCCGTCGCTGCCGGGGGTTCGGTGGCCGGCGCTTCCGTGGCTGGCGCCTCCGTCATCACGGGCGCTGGCGTGGTTGCGGCACCTCCGCAGGCGGATAACATCATGCCAGCCAACACAAGCACAGATAACAGAACAAACCATTTGGACTTCATTTCTCTCTCCTTGGGAAATTTAGTTGGTCAATATAACTCTAAACAACAAGCCCATCGAGACTCTGATCGACTCACACCTCCTTTCACGGATATAAACAGTACACTCCAAAGAGCTTATAGATACGATTTATCCAATTCGATTATATGAAACTGTGGGATGGTACGTCAATCGGTATTTTCCGATAAAGACACAAGGCTCATCTGGACAACATTCCCGCTTCGCGCCCAGCCGGTAATTCATTCCGTAAAGAGGTGACAGTCACTTACCCCATGCCACTGCCTCACAACTTTCGTAAAAAAGTGACTGTCACCTAAATGACTTATCCCACCGCCAGCATCACCATCGCGCGGAAACCGTTATAGGCCGCAGTCATCTCCTGTGCCGTGAACGATACGCGCGTCCCCTCGCGCTGCGTGGATGGGATGATCGTCGCGCGGTCTGCCATATCGGAGGAAAAGAACTCAATCGTCACACGGATGGGTGAATCCAAAACGAGCGGATCAGGGACATCGCCATCGGCTAATCGAGCTACCGCCCGCGCCGCGCTCATACAGATCATCTCCTGGGCAACGTCCGGAGCCAGACATTCCGCGGCAAATCGACCAGAGGCCTGCTTTACGACCGCGGTTTCGATATCGCCGAGCAATTCTGTCACCTGCGTGCAGGCTGTCTGATCCCCAGAGACCATGATGACCGGTACGCCGAAATGTCCCGCCAGCGCGGCGTTCAATCCGTACTCGCCGGTGAGAATATCATTCAGCCATACATTCGCCACTGTCCTCGAAGACCACGTATGATCGAGAATCGTAGCGGGTGAGCCATTCCGCGCGTGATAGCCGATGAACATAACCCCATCCACCTCTTCGTCGATTCCCTGCATCATCGAAAAGGGAGAGGCTGAACCGCTATTCAAGCGCGCCCGTGGATCGAGTTCTTCAATGAGAATATTCGATCCATTCCAGTGCCCGTCCGCAACAATGACTTCCGCCGCGCCCGCGTCACAGGTGCCGCGAACCGCGGCATTGACATCCTGTGTCATCAATTTGCGAAAGCGCCCGTACTCCGCGTGGCCAGGCGTGACCTGGTCCCAGGTGGTGACGCCGGTGATGCCTTCCATATCGGTTGCGATCAGGATTTTCATCCAGGTTTCTCCTCTGCATTAGATAAAGGCTCGCCGGGGGTCTGAGACCCCAAGCGGGAGCGTAATGATCTTTCAACCAACCTGCCAATCAGTGGATAGCGGTAGTTATCGCCTTTGAGCACGCGGTATCCCGCCCATTGACCCAGGATATGCAACAGAGGGATAAGCAGAACGATCACCATAGCAACCAACAGCATCGCACCGAAAACAACAATCCCGACGATGCCAAACGGTGGGCCGCCCTCAGAACGTCCCGTCAGCCCCATGGAACCGATCAACGCAAAAAGACCGAACACGTACAGGAACATCCCTGCAAAATAAAGGAGGGTTGTGCCAGCCTGATATACGAGCGTTTGTATGGATTGGAACTTCAAAAAGAGACTTCGTTTTCCGTAAAGGATGAGCGCGGTCAGCGGTGCGAGCATTCCCCACAGCATAATAAGAATGCTGAAATGTCCCATCGCTGCCACCCAACGGAACTCATGCTCTTCGACCAACCACTCCTGTTCCTCTGATTTCTCAATTGGAGAATAATTCAAATACCGCGCCAGGCGATCCCCCATAAGCGGATAGCGAAAGTCCCTCCCGAAGGCACAGGCAACCGCCGCGACGATCGGCAAAAGAAAGTACAGCGCAAAAAAGCCAACGATGACGATGAAAATGACGATCATCACAGGATCAAGAAAGAGATCAGCATTTCCACCCTCCTCAGCTGGAACACCTGTGGCAAGCATGACGATCAAGCCTAGAATGATCAACACCAGATAGGACAAAATCCAGATCGTGAAACCCAACGATTGATACCCTAACGCCTGCAAACTCTGGAATGCAGCGTAGTTCGATTTGCGCCGCTGATCGGACCAGCCGATGATCGGCAGGAGGATCCCCATGCCAAATGCAAGGGAAGAAAGATGCGAGAGGACAGCCCAGATACGGTCTTCGGTAGCGATGTCCTGAGCCTGTCGAAGGGTTGGTGTGGAGCTCATTCGACCTTTTGCAGAAATCTGTAGGGCAGGTTGGTAACCTGCCAAATGACAGCAGTTCTGTCGGGCTGCCAGCCCGACCTACATGTCGATTTTATCAGAGAGCTGTAAGGCGGTAATCAGGCATCAACCGCTACATGTGCCGCCATCAAGCGGTATAATCGCGGAAGTTAAGCCCCTGGAGGAATCATGCCTGACGTTGCCTTGTTTTCCCTGAGCGAAGAACACAAAATGATACGCGACGCGGCCCGCGACTTTGCCCAGAACGAGATCGTGCCGGTGGCCGCCGAGTTCGACGAGAGTGGAGAGTTCCCCCACAAAACCATCAAGAAGATGGGGGAGATGGGCTTCATGGGGATCGAGATCCCCGAAGAGTATGGCGGTGCGGGGATGGACGCGCTTGCCTATGTCCTGGCGCTCGAGGAGATCTGCAAAGCGGACGCCTCGCACGGCGTGATCATGTCGGTGAATAACTCGTTGTATTGTCACGGCCTCATGAAATTTGGCACGGAAGAACAAAAGAAGAAATTCATCACACCGATTGCGTCCGGGAAATCGATCGGCGCCTACTCGCTCACCGAATCTCAATCAGGTTCAGATGCAGGGTCGATGAAAAGCCGCGCCACGCGCGATGGAGATCACTATATCCTGAATGGCCGCAAGTCATGGGTCACGAGCGGACCCGTCGCGGATTATTACGTTGTCTTCATGATGACCGATCCGGACAAACAGCAAAAAGGAATTAGCGCATTCGTAGTGGAAGCCAGCACGCCCGGTCTTATCCGCGGAAAGAAGGAGCCGAAGCTTGGCATCCGTGCATCGGCAACCAGTGAGTTGATCTTCGAGAATTGCCGCGTACCTGCCGCCAATCGACTCGGCCAGGAAGGGGAAGGTTTCAAGGTCGCGATGACCGTCCTCGATGCGGGCCGCATCGGGATCGCGACCCAGGCGCTTGGGATCGCGGAAGCGGCCTACGAAGCGTCGCGCCAGTACGCGGTCGAGAGAGAAGCGTTCGGTCAGCCGATCGGCGCATTCCAGGGCACAGGGTTCAAAATCGCGGACATGAAGACGCGCATCGAAGCCTCCCGTCTATTGATCTATAACGCGGCCATGGCGAAGGAAAAATCAAAAAAGGATGGAAGCCGTTATTCACTGGAGGCTTCCATGGCAAAGCTCTTTGCCTCCGAAATGTCGATGTACGTCACCCACCAGGCGGTGCAGATCCATGGCGGCATGGGCTACAGCAGGGAACTTCCCATCGAGCGCTATTTCCGCGACGCGAAGATCACCGAGATCTATGAGGGGACGAGCGAGATACAGCGACTGGTCATTTCACGAAGCGAATTGGGATTGAAGTAGAGTCGAATCATGGACGCCTCCAACGAAGCCGACACTCCGGTCCCGTCAAACCGATTGATCGCGGCCCTGCGCCTCCTGCGTGAACGCATGCGGGTGTTATTACCTGCGCGCTCGATCCTGCTCATCGTGGGGATCGCCTCCATTTGTTATAGTCAATACCTGATGGAACAGCGCGCGCCGCTGGGAACACCTGCGCCGCTCGCCGAGAGGTGGAACGCGATCTACCGGCTCGAGATCGTCAACTATGACAACGTTTTTCTAGCATTGCCATATTTGATCGCCGGCGCACTTCTCTGCGCGTTTACGGCACTGCCCGCTTCATGGACGGAGGGCTTTATCAACTGGGCCTCTCATTGGCCCGCGCGTGAAAATATTAAATCGGGATTTTGGTCCCCTTCCCTTTTGATCGGTGTTCTCTCGTTCGGTTATTTACTCATCCAGCTTGGCAGGCATCAGTTCTCGCCAATCTACCTGGTCTTCTGGTTGTTTCCAATCTGGATATTCACACGTGCATTTTGGAAATTGGACAGGAACGCAAAAGTAGATCTATCACTCGGAATCTCGTACTCCGATTTGTTCTGGGTGGCCGCTTTAATGATCCTTGGCTTCAGCCTTAGCTCGTTCGCCCTGCAGGACATTCCCATGACGATTATTCCGGATGAAGGGAATTTCTGGGAAACTGCACGCGCCATTGCGCTTTCTTTTATACATCCTGTGTTTTTTGATTCAGGCGTGTATACCTTCCCGGTGGCCAGTTCAATATTTCAGGGTTGGATGTTACGGATATTCGGTGTGAGTTTCTGGGGATGGCGCTTTGCCTCGGTGATCGCGGGCGTTGCAGCAGTCATTCCTCTTTACCTGCTGGCGAAGGAATGGTTTGGTCGTCAGGCTGCCATCGCGGCCGGAATCATGATGACCGCCAACCCGTACTTTATTGCCTTCTCGCGTATGGGATACAACAACAGTCAGGCGCTTTTCCCGGTCGCCCTGTGCATTTATTTTTTTGCAGTGGGAGCGCGCAAGGGCAGTTATTTCTATCTCTGGCTGGCGGGGCTTGTGGCCGGGTTTGGTTTCTACACGTATTCCGCCGCATGGATGGGGCTGGTCGCCCTTGTTCTGGGTGTCGCCTATCTATTCCTTCGAAAAGAAATTCAATGGAAGCGTGCCCTGAGCGTCCTGGGGGTGATACTGACGGGCTGGGCGATACTGTTTGTGCCACGAGTCGCATATACCGGCAGTGGAGAGAACAGCGGCGGATTGGTTTACAAGATCTTCGAAACAAGTTTTGTGAACACATTTTATGCGAAAGCCTATTACGGCGAATCTGATCTCCTGCGAACCATACCGTTGGCTGGTCTAAGCGACAAGGATACATGGTTTTATAACCCTGTGATCTACGGCGAACTATTACTCCGCGGAGCGGTACGAACCATTCTTGCCATATTCGATCCACATATTATTTTCGAGCATTTTCTGGTTACCGGACTGGCGGGGATCATCACGCCGATCTTCTTCCTGGTCGGGCTGGCTATCAGCCTGCGACATGCTAAACAGCTGCGCTTTGGCTTGCCGCTGATGTGGTTGGTCGCCGGCTTGATCTTCTTGAGCATCATCGGCGCGTTCCCGCCGCGGCACACACATCTGGTCTCGGTCATTCCGGCCCTGGCGCTGCTGTCCGGCATGGGCCTGGTGGCGGTCACCCAAAGCCTGACCGACCTGATATCAACGCGTTTTGGGGCTCTTCGCACGCTGATCCGAAATCTGCTGGTGGTTGGCGTTTCCCTTGCCATCATCTACTTCGGCTTTCAGAGATATTATCAAACCATGCCGCGCACCTACCCTCCAACCTTTGAGGATGTGGCCTCCTGGCTGGCATGGCGGGTAGAGAGGCCTGTGAATCTTATCTACTTAAGTGAAACGGACAAGCCCCATCGTGTGGAATATCTTGTGAATTCAAAAGTAGTTTCACACTCCTATCGATCCTCACTCACCGGTGAATTCTCGGCCGAGACCCACCTGGCAAAGGATAAGCCCACCATCATCTTTATAGAGATTCAGGAGAATCAGGAGATCGATCTAATTGAAAATCCGCCTGCAGGCTTTCACCGGCCCGTTACCTATCATTATCCCAATGGACAGATCATCGGTTATGTGATGACCAACACGGACCTCGACTTGCAGCCAAAGGTTGGCGTCAAGGATGGATGGAATTCCCTCACCAATCTGCCGGTCCGTTACGTATTGTTGGTCCTGGCGGTCGTAGCTGTCCTGTTTGGCATGTTAGCTCTGAAGGATGCGATCGGCTGGCCGAAGAGGGATATCCTGCTGGAGATCGGGAAGGCGCAGCCGAAGGAGAACCTGGCTGACGTCCTGGATGATGGTGAAAAGCCCGAGTTCGATTTCCACCTGCGGATCCGCATCCCGGCGCGTAGGCGCAATCCATCCTGATCAGTTACAATCATCACAATGAAAGCCGTCCTCTTCCGCCAGCACGGCGGACCTGAAGTGCTGGAATACACAGACTTCCCCACCCCACAACCCAAACCCGGCGAAGCATTAATTCGATTGAGGGCCGCGGCGCTGAATCGCATGGATGTGATGGTGCGCAACGGCTGGCCCGGATTGAGGCTGGAACTGCCGCATATCAACGGAGCGGACGGCGCGGGAGAAGTTGTTACAATTAATTCTCCTCTCCCTGCGGGAGAGGGGCCAGGGGTGAGGGCTGGCGATCATGTCGTGATCAACGCCAATCTGGGCTGCGGGAAATGCGAGTTTTGTCTCGAGGGAAGAGACAACATGTGCCTCGAATGGCATCTGCTCGGCGAAACCGTGCGCGGCACCTATGCGGAATATGTTTCGGTACCCATCCGACAACTGTATCGCCTGCCTGAGGATTTCGATCCTCATCAGGCCGCGGCCGCCGCACTGGTCTATCAAACCGCATGGCATTCTCTTGTAAAACGCGGCAAATTACAAAAAGGTGAAACGGTCCTGATCGTCGGTGCAGGCGGCGGCGTGAATACTGCCAGCGTGCAGATCGCCAAATATCTCGGCGCGCAGGTACTGGTGGTAGGGTCGGACGCGCAGAAGTTGGAAAGGTCCGAGTCCATCGGCGCGGACATCCTGATCGACCGCTCCAACGAGGAGGATTGGTCGAAGGCCGTTTTCCTGGCGACCAACAAACGCGGCGTGGATGTTGTTGTGGACAACGTCGGTACGACGTTCATGCAAAGTCTCCGCACGCTGCGAAAAGGAGGAAGACTCCTCACAGTTGGCAACAGCGGCGGCCCGCGCTTCGAAATTGATAATCGTTATATGTTCGCCAGGCACTTGAGCATTATCGGTTCGACCATGAGCACGTTGAGCGATTTCAATGAGGTGATGGATCTGGTCGTCGCTGGAAAGCTAAAACCGATCCTGGATAAGACCTATCCGCTCGAGGAGGCTGCGGCTGCGCAGGAACGCCTGTGGAAGAATGAGAATTTTGGAAAGATCACGCTGGATGTTCATGGATGAGACGATTCCCCTGGTTTGAAGCAATCCTAATCATCGTAGTGATGTCGATCAGTCTGTATGCGGCCTTCTCGGACGCACAGAATTTATCGTGGCGCTGGTTCACGCGCGATGACGCGTATTACTATTTCAAGGTTGGGCAGAATATCAGCGAAGGGCATGGCAGTACCTTTGATGGCATCAACAGGACGAACGGGTATCATCCCCTGTGGATGCTGGTCTGCATTCCGATCTTCGCGCTGGCCCGTTTCGACTTGATCCTGCCTCTGCGGATCCTTCTGCTGGTGATGAGCGGGCTTTCCGTTGCCACGGGGATTCTCCTATATCGACTGGTCGGCAGGATGTTTGCACCGGCCATCGGAGCTGTGGCTGCGCTGTTCTGGGTGTTCAGCTATGACGTGCTGGTGATCGTGTATCAGCAGGGACTGGAATCGGGCATTGCAGCGTTTTTCATCGTGTTGCTTGCCTACAAACTATTCGAATTCGAAAAATCCTGGCGCCGGACGGAAGTTTCAAAAAGACAGATCATCACACTTGCCATCATCGCGGTCCTGGCCATGTTCAGCAGGCTCGACCTTGTCTTTCTTGCAGGGATCGCAGGCATCTGGATCCTCTTTCGCGGTCACCTCCTGCGCTATTTTCTGCCCCTCGACATCATATCGATTATCATCGCGACCTTGCTTGCATTCCTGGCGCGCGTGGGCATCCGCGCTTACTACGAATATGTGGAGATCGCGCTGACGATGGTGGCTCTGGGTCTGGCCATCAAGATACCCTGTGCGTATTTCTTCGGCCTATACCAGCGTTCCCACATACTGAGATTGGGTGATTTGGTCAGGCGGCTCATATTATCCACCCTGGTAAGCTCAGCCATTGTTGGCATGCTCATGCTGACCAGTCTGAAGTTGGGACTCCTCCAAGGATCTTTCTCGCGCCTGACCATCCTGATCGACCTTGCATTCACGGTCCTGTTATTAGGACTCAGCCGGTTGATTTTCAAGGGCCTGCGGACCAACCAATCTTCATCATCCGAGTCAAATGAGAAGCCACTGGATTCCCTGCGCGCGAATTGGAAAAAGTGGTTGAGCGATGGAGCCTTGTATTACGGCGTCGTTCTCGGCACGCTGGCCCTCTACATGATCTGGAGCAAATTCACATTTGGCACGAGCTCTCCCGTCAGCGGGCAGATCAAACACTGGTGGGCCTCCCTCCCGGGCCGCGCGTATGGCGGTGCAACGCGCGACGTGCTTTCGTTCTTCGGGATTAATTATCTGACAGATGCCAATGCCTGGAATCCGGTATCCAGGATCGTTGGAACCTGGGCCGAGAATATGCAGGCCGTGCGCATGGATGAAGGATGGCGTTACCTGCTGCTCCTGGCCGGTTTCGCAATCCTGTTTTTTCTCCTCCTGCTGACCAATCGAAGAAAAGCGAAAACTGCTCTCACCCAATTGAGCATCGTGCCGCTCTTCAGCAGCGCCCTGCTTCAGATACTTTATTACCACGCTCTGGGGTATGCCGCCTACCAGGAGTGGTATTGGGTCAGCCAGATGGTAGTTATCGTACTGATGCTGAGTCTGATCCTCGGTATGCTGTACATATCTATGGGCACAGTTCCGTACAGAGAGCTGATCGGCTGGGCATTTGCGGCGTTCGTCGGTATATCGATGGGAAGTTCCTTCTGGAGGATCATCCAGACCACGATGCCTTATCAGTACTGGGAAGCAGATGCTCCGTATATGGACATTGTCCCACTGCTCGAGGAACATACCGAGCCGGGTAGCATGATCGGTTTCACAGGCGGAGGGAACACGGGTTACTTCATCCCCGACCGCACCATTGTCAACATGGACGGTTTGATCAACAGCTATCCCTATTTTCAGGCCCTGCAGGCCGGGCAGGCGGGCGAATACCTCCGGGAGATGGGTGTCGATTATGTCCTGGCGAACCTGACGATCCTGGACCAGCAACCTTATAAGGGTCAATTTAATGAATATCTGGATGTGCTTGATGTCAGCTATGGGGGGAAACAGCTCATGCGATATGGAGCGCCCTAACGGGATGGGCTTTCGCTTTACGCTCCACGCCAGCCGAAAGCTGTTACCATTACCGCGACCCTATCATGTCCCGTAAACGACCTTTCGGTGTAACCCTGCTCCTATGGCTGGTGTTAAGTCTATCGGTATGGGGCACGATTCGACTCCTCGCCGCCCTGCGCTGGTGGGACGTGCTGTACGAGTTCGAGGCGCGTCTCAGCCCGCTGTATTTATCCATAACGGGAGCAGGCTGGGCTGTCGCCGGAGGCGTCCTGCTGTGGAGTCTCTTCACCGTCAAGTCATGGGCGCGTCCGGCCATCCTGATCGCCGCACTCCTTTTCCTGACGGTATACTGGGTTGAACGAATCGCTTTCGAATCCCCACGGGCCAATCTTCCGTTTGCCCTGATCGCATCCATCCTGTTGTTGACAATCATATTTGCCAGCGCATTTAATCGAAAGACAAGGAACTTTCTCACCAGAAGCGAGGAACATGAGCAACCAGACGAAGCTACAGATTCTGAATGACCAGAAAGCGAAATCGCGCCTGGGCGGCGGTGCTGCACGGATCGAAACGCAACACAAGAAGGGACGGCTGACGGCGCGTGAACGAATTGATCTTTTGCTGGACAAAGGTTCGTTCCGGGAAATGGATGCTTTTATCCAGCACCGCACACATGACTTTGAGCTCGACAAGCAAAAATACATGAGCGACTCGGTCGTGACGGGTTGGGGAACGATCGAGGGTCGCCTTGTGTATGTCTTCTCGCAGGACTTTACCGTTTTTGGGGGCAGCCTGGGTGAAGTGCACGCAGAAAAGATTTGCAAGATCATGGATATGGCGATGAAGAATGGCGCGCCGGTGATCGGGTTGAATGATTCAGGCGGCGCGCGCATCCAGGAGGGGGTTGTGGCGCTCGGCGGTTATGCTGATATCTTCTTGCGCAACACAATGGCCTCCGGTGTCATTCCGCAAATCTCCGCCATCATGGGACCATGCGCAGGAGGCGCGGTCTATTCTCCGGCACTGACCGACTTCATCTTTATGACGCGCAACACTTCCTACATGTTCGTCACGGGTCCGGATGTGGTCAAGGCCGTGACGCATGAGGAAGTCTCGTTCGAAGATCTGGGCGGCGCCAGCGTGCATTCGGAAAAATCCGGCGTGTGTCATATTGCCGCAGATAGCGAAGGGGATACGCTGTACCTGATCCGCAAGTTGCTGGGCTATCTGCCGCAGAATAATATGGAAGACCCACCGTTCCTGCCCGGGGATGATCCGCTGCGCATGGACGAGGGCCTGGATACGATCATCCCGGACGACCCAAACAAACCGTACGATATCAAGGAGGTCATTCGCAGGATCGTGGACGCCGGGCAATTCTTCGAGATCCACGAGAATTATGCGGCGAACATCGTCGTAGGGTTCGCGCGGCTGGGAGGGCATTCCATCGGCATCGTCGCGAATCAGCCCGCGGTGCTGGCCGGTGTGCTGGATATCGACGCAAGCGAAAAAGCCGCGCGATTTGTCCGCTTCTGTGATTCGTTCAATATCCCGATCATCACCTTCGAGGATGTGCCAGGCTTCCTGCCGGGAACCAATCAGGAACATCATGGCATCATCCGCTCGGGCGCGAAATTATTATATGCGTATTGCGAGGCCACCGTCCCGAAATTGACGGTCATCACGCGCAAGGCCTATGGAGGCGCGTACTGTGTGATGTCCTCCAAACACATCCGCGGCGACCTGAACCTGGCCTGGCCTTCCGCCGAGATCGCGGTGATGGGGCCGGAGGGAGCCGTCAACATCATCTTCCGTAAGGAACTGGAAAATGCCGGGGACCGGGTCAAGAGGAAAGCGGAACTGGTCGCGGAATACCGGGAGAAATTTGCCAGTCCCTATGTGGCGGCGGAACGCGGTTATATTGACGATGTGATCGAGCCAAAGGAAACACGTCCGCGCCTGATCAACGCGCTGGAAATGCTGAGTAACAAGCGCGATGGCAACCCCGCCAAGAAGCACGGGAATATTCCATTGTAGGTACGTCATTGCGAGGGCTGGTGGTCGAGTGAGCGAGTGCGCGAAGCGTCTCGCTCGTATCGAGACCACTCGTCGCTCCGCTCGGCGCGAATGGGCTGCAATGACGAATAAATGAGGTGTCATGTTTCAAAAAGTATTAGTTGCAAACCGTGGAGAGATTGCCGTGCGCATCATCCGTGCGTGCCGCGAGCTTGGCATTGATACCGTCGCGGTGTATTCGGAAGCGGATCGCCGCGCCCTGCACGTCAGATACGCGGACGAGGCCTATCTACTCGGCCCGGCTCCCTCGCGTGACTCCTATTTGCGCGCGGACAAGATCATCGACATTGCGCGCAAGTGCGGCGCAGACGCGGTCCATCCGGGGTACGGGTTCCTTGCGGAGCGCGATGACTTTGCAGCCATGTGCGCAGAGCTGGGTATCGCGTTCATCGGTCCGAAGCCTTCGTCGATCGCGGCCATGGGCGACAAAGCTGAAGCGCGCGCGACCGTCATCAAGGCCGGCGTGCCGGTCGTGCCCGGGACGGAAGATGTGGGCAATATGACGGATGAGGAGCTGCTCGCCAAAGCCCCACAGATCGGATTTCCACTGCTCATCAAAGCCACGGCAGGCGGAGGCGGAAAAGGCATGAGGGAGGTGAAAAGCCTGGAGGAAATGCCGACCCTGCTCCAGTCCGCGCGACGCGAGGCCGAATCTTCCTTCGGCGATGGGAATGTCTATCTCGAGAAGCTGGTGGAGGGGGCGCGGCACATCGAAATCCAGATCCTTGCAGATACGCAGGGGAACGTCATCCATCTGGGCGAACGCGAATGCTCGCTGCAGCGGCGTCATCAAAAATTGGTGGAGGAAGCGCTCTCGCCCGCGCTGGACGAAGAGCTGCGTGAGAGCATGGGAAATGTCGCAGTAAAAGCGGCGAAGGCTGTGGATTATGTCAACGCAGGCACGATTGAATTCCTGCTCGATAAGGACAAGAATTTCTTTTTTCTCGAAATGAACACACGCCTGCAGGTGGAGCATCCCATCACCGAGATGGT
>Ga0105095_10001274_pt1 | contig 13147 bp, 10 predicted proteins | sample PPLLak2March2015_2_FD_79180 | JGI IMG/M metagenome (GOLD analysis project Ga0105095, IMG submission 79180) | Freshwater sediment microbial communities from Prairie Pothole Lake near Jamestown, North Dakota, USA - PPLs Lake P8 Core (3) Depth... | ecosystem: Environmental > Aquatic > Freshwater >... | reverse complement strand
GAGGAGTTGTCAGGGTACAAAATAAACCTTTACGATCTGGCAGCAAACATTGAACATGACCTGCTGAACGGCAAAGAGTACCGGGTTTTCCTGAATGCAGGTAACTATAACAACAGGTTCTGGGTTAACTTGTCACCAGTTGCGACGGAAATTACGGACGGCTCTCCGGAAGATGACATATTCTCGGTTTACAGCTCCAACGGCTTTGTGAAAGGATTTATAAACACCGGTAAGACCGGTCCCGGAATTTTATCGATACACAGCTTAACGGGTCAGTCGCTTTTTGTTAAAAGAATTACCGATCCTGGTTATATTGAATTCAATCCGGGTGTTAAAAATGGAATTTATATTGTCACCTTTGGTTCGGATAAATTCAGAAGTTCAAAGAAGATATTTATACAGGACAGATGAGATTTGAATTGAGATCAGTTTTTGAGCGGAATCGGTTAATATTTCTTTTCCTGGCAATCCTTTTACTGGCAGCAGGCAGGGAAATAGAGGCACAGGAGCCTCCGCCCAGGCCGATCAGGATTTTCGCAACACCCCAGGTGCTTGGTTTCGGTGCATTTTACCATGGTGCAACCGGAGGTACTGTGGTCGTTGATCCTGGCGGAATACGCACTTCCACGGGGGATGTTGTGCTTTTGGGCCTCGGTTATATTCCATCCGCGGCAATGTTTGAAGTCCATGCACACCGCGGAACTGTTGTGTCTATAATGACTGGTCCCGATGTTCTGCTTGCAGGAGTACCTTCCGGATCGATGACCCTGCACATAGGACCAACAAACCCTGCGTCGCCCCTGGTATCCAATGTAAACTTTAATATTCCGATACCATTATATGTCGGGGGAAGATTAACAGTGGGAAATTCCGCTGCAAACCCTCCCGGCAGTTATTCCGGTACATTTGAAATTACAATTGTCCGTGAATAACCGATTATTAATAAAAGTGAAAAAACGAAATGTCAGTCAGAAAAGCAAACTCCAGAAAATTGTTACCCGGAGGTACGCTTATAAATCTGACCCGTTCCCTTTTTTTAATAACCTCCCTGCTCACCATTTCCCCGCATGTTAAGCTCTATTCCCAGGATATTCCCGAATTTGATGAGATCCCTGTCTTCCTCGAAATGCAGGGATTGGGGGGATGGGATATAAATGCGCTTATAAAGGATGGAGACCTCTATCTTCCGGTAACCGATCTTTTTGATCTTCTGAAAATCAGGAATGTCCCCTCAGCTGACCGGGAAACTATTTCAGGCTTCTTTATAAATCAGGATGCTGTTTATAAAATCAGCCGAACGGAGGGCCTGATCAGTTATCAGGGCAGAACTATTAAGCTTCAACCGGGCGATCTTATCAGGACTGAAACCAACCTCTTCCTGCGATCATCATATTTTGGCAGCGTCTTTGGCCTCGATTGCTCATTCAGCTTCAGAAGCCTTTCCGTAACAGTCAGGAGCAAGCTTGAACTGCCTCTGATCCGTGAAATGCGGCAGGAAGAGATGCGCCGCAATATCTCACGACTCAGGGGGGATATTCAGGCTGATACAATCATCGGGCGTACATACCCACTCTTTAAATTCGGGATGGCCGACTGGTCTGTGATATCGACGCAGGAGATAAACGGGAAGACTGATACAAGACTTAACCTGGCGCTGGGATCGATGCTGGCCGGGGGAGAAGCCACCGCTTCACTTTACTATGACAGCTCAAATCCCTTCTCTGAAAAACAACAGTACTATCTCTGGCGGTTTGTAAATAACGATTTTGCACCACTCAGGCAGGTATTGGCGGGTAAGATCCATGCAGGTTCAATCTCTTCAATCTATAACCCCATTGTAGGAGTACAGCTGACAAATACCCCGACAACCTACAGGCGATCATTCGGAACCTACAATCTTAGCGACCGGACTGAGCCCGGCTGGATCGTCGAACTGTATGTAAATAATGTCCTCGTCGATTATATCAAAGCCGATGCATCGGGTTTCTTTACATTTGAGGTTCCGCTTGTTTACGGCAATTCACTGGTGAAACTCAGGTTTTTCGGCCCGTGGGGCGAGGAACGTACGAGGGAACAGAACATTAATATCCCATATAATTTCCTGCCCTCAAAAACATTCGAATACACCCTCAGCGGAGGGATAGTCGAGGACACCCTTAACAGCAGGTTCTCCCGCGCAAGCGTTAATTACGGGGCGACCAGGAGCCTGACCGTCGGCGGCGGTGCGGAATACCTCTCTTCAATAGCTTCCCAGCCGTTTATGCCCTATCTTAATGCATCACTCCGGCTGACAAATAACCTTCTGCTGTCGGGTGAATTTGCTCCCGGCGTCAGGTCAAAGGGAACCCTTTCATACCGGCTTCCTTCAAATATGCAGCTCGATCTTAATTATACCTGGTATGACAAAGACCAGAAGGCTATATTCTACAATTACAGGGAAGAGCGAAAAGCAACTCTTTCAATGCCTGTCAAAATTGGCAAATTCACATCGTTCAACCGACTGTCGGTTTACCAGATCGTTCTCCCTTCGTCGAATAAATACACAACGGCTGAATGGCTTATTTCAGGATCAATTTTCGGAGTAAATACAAACCTGACAACCTATGGTCTGGTAATTGACGATGTCAAACCTTACCTCTACAGCAACCTGTCAATGGCATTCAGACTTCCGGCGCGTTTCACACTCATGCCCCAGGTACAGTACGGCTATAATGAAAAGCGGTTTTTCTCGACCAGGGTGAGGCTTGAAAAGCATCTCCTCGAGCATGCATTTATCAATATGTCTTATGAACAGAATTTTAAAAATGACATAAAACTGGCTGAACTGGGTTTCAGGTATGACTTTTCATTTGCACAGACAGGGGCATCCGTAAGGCAATACGATAAAAAGACAAGCTTTACCGAATATGCCAGGGGCAGCCTGATAAATGACAGGAAGACGAGATACCTGGGAACTGATAATCGTCCAAATGTAGGACGGGGAGGTATATCAGTGGTTCCTTTCCTCGATTTGAACAATAACGGGAAAAAAGATCCTGGCGAACCAAAGGCTTTCGGATTGAATCTTCGTGCCGGCAGCGGGCGAATTGAACAGAGTGACCGTGATACCACGATCAGGATACTCGGTCTTGAACCGTATACCAGCTGCTTCATCGATCTCGATCCAAACAGCTTTGACAATATTGCCTGGAGGTTCCCGAAACAAACTTACAGCGTGGCGGTTGACCCTGATATTTTGAAGTCAGTCGAAATTCCAATCAGCATAGCAGGAGAAGCCAACGGTTATGTTACAATTCAGAAAGATGGAGAAACAACAGGTATCGGACGTATAATCATAAACTTCTACTCTGAAGGCGAAAAACCAGCCGGAACCGTACTTACCGAAGATGACGGTTTCTTCAGTTATTTCGGTCTGCTCTCGGGTAACTATTCGGTAAATGTCGATACAGCCCAGCTGCGTAAGCTTGGCATGATCTCTGATCCTGAGTCAAGGCAGTTCTCAATTGCCGGCGGCATTGACGGTGATATTGCCGACGGAATCGATTTTGTCCTGAAGATGACAGCTGCGGATTCGGTCCCGGCCAGGCCTGCCGTTCGGGAGGTGCCTGTTGCACCAAAGGATACTACGTATATGATACTCCACGAAGTGACCGAGGAAGTCTATACTATAACAGAGGATAGCTGGGCAATCCAGATTGGGGCATTCAGACAGAGAACACTGGCTGAGGGATTCAGGGACAGACTTGAAAAAGAACTCGGGAAGGAGGTTCAGATAACAATCGCCGGTGATTTTTATCGCGTCCGTATCCTTGAACTTCCCACACGGGCAGAAGTGGATGAAAATGTATTGAAACTTAATAAACTTGGTTTTAAGGAACTCTGGATCATACATCTGATAGCCAAACAGCAGGAAAGACTGTTAATTACCAGGGATGATACTCTCGTTGGAGTCAGAGAGCCTGTTTATGAATTTGAAAGAGACTCACTTCTGAGTGTTGAGAAAGCCACAATTCAGTTAGGCGCTTTCCGCCTGAGGTCAAATGCTCTTGAATTTATGAACAGCATCAAACCCTCTATAGGTGAGAGACTTAAAATGATCCATGAAGATGGTTTCTACAAAATACGGATTCCCGACATCCCGCTCATTGACCAGACAGTTCTTGAAGCAATTAAAGAGCTTATGCCTTCATTTGGCCGACTCGGCTTAAACAGTATATGGGTAGTACCTTTTACACTTCAAACTGAGGCTCCTGTTGAAGAATCACTGACCCGGGAACCCGTTATTATACGTAAGGCCGAGATCCAGCCAGATACTTCTGTAAGCATAACCGGTAAGAAACCTGTGGGACTTCTCAGGGAGAAGACTCCTGAAATGGCCGAACCTTCAGTAGCCTTGCAGGTTGCAATATTCCACAGGGAATCGCAGGCTATAAAAGCCCAGAGACGAATAATGTCAAAGCTGAACCTTCCCGTTGAAATAGTTAAACAGTTCGATTATTACCACGTAATTGTCACCGGATTCTACAGCCGCGAAGAGACCTTCGAATATTACCCTGAACTGGCAGGCCTGGGCTATCCGGGGATCACCCTCCTGCTCGACTACAAAAGGCAGAACAGATAGATACCCTGAAATCTGTTAAAAAGGCGTTTCCCAACGGACACCGCTACACGACCTGTCCTGAATAATTTAGTAATTTTATAAGAAATTTTAACAAAAGCTACCATGCAGAAATTGGTTATTATATCATCCAGTATACGCGATGGCAGAAAAAGCCACAGGGTTGCCCTTTATGTTTTAGATTTCATCCGGCAAAACACGATTGCCGATGTTGAAATGCTTGATCTCCGGGAATATGCATTCCCCCTGTTCCATGAAAGACTTAAATACCAGGAATCGCCATTACCGGAGGTCATTGAATTTGCAGAGAAGGTCAGGTCAGCTGACGGCGTGATTATTGTTACCCCTGAATACAACGGGGGCTATCCTGCAAGCCTGAAAAATGTTATAGACCTGCTAACGGATGACTGGTCCCGCAAGCCGGTAGCATTTGTCCCGGTCTCCGACGGACCGTTTGGCGGTTCACAGGTGGTCACATCCCTTCAATTCACATTGTGGAAAATAGGAGCGCTAACTGTTCCGGGCCCCCTTCGGATACCTGATGTAATTAATGCATTTGACGATTCAGGCACCCCCTCCGACAAGCCTGCAATGGATAAACGAACCGCTGCGCTGATTAACCAGCTTCTCCGGTTCATTGAATCAAAAAAAAATATGCAGGATTGACTTCCTCCGGAAAACAAAGGTCGTTACAAAGCAAGGCTGAAAAAAAGTTGATCCATGTTTAAACAAACAGTAAATTTGTTGGTTACCATTCTAAGGGTACCCATTTTTATTTCAGATCTGTCTTTTGAAAACTTACTTAAAAATTCAATAAGATGAAAAAACTTCTGTCATTCAGTCTTCTGGCACTGTTCTTATACAGTTGCACCAAACAAGTCGAGGTAAAGCAGTACACCGTTGAACAGTTCTACAAAAACCATAACATCACCGGGGGAGCTTTTTCATCCGACGAATCAAAGGTCCTGATAAGCAGCAATGAGTCAGGTATTTATAACCTCTATGAAATTGCCGTTTCAGATGGTTCAAAGCGCCAGGTTACAAATTCGACAGTCGAGTCGTTTTTCGCCGACGGATATGTCCCGGGCACTTCAAAAATGATTTATGAAGCCGACAAGGGTGGCAATGAGATCAACCACCTTTATCTCCTTAATGAAGACGGATCTGTAAGTGAGCTTACCATGGGGGAAAAAGAGAAAGCGTTTTTCGGAGGATGGAGCAAAGATAAGAAATCGATGTACTACATTTCCACCCTCAGGGATCCCCGGTTTTTCGATCTTTACAAGATGAAGACAGGCGAATGGATCCCTGAGATGATGTATCAGAATAATGAAGGAATTGATGTCGCGGGCATTTCAGCCGATGAGAATTATCTTGCCCTGCAGAAATCGATAACCACCAGTCAGAACCAGCTTTTCCTTTATAACAAGGCTTCAGGTAAAACGACTGAAATATCCGACAGCCTGAATCCAGGCATCTATAGCGGTTCCGGCTTCAGTAACGACGGGAGGTATTTCTACTACATTACAGACGCCGGAAAGGAGTTTTCATATCTTGTTCAATATGAAATCAGCAGCGGTGAACGTAGCGTTCTATTTGAAACCAACTGGGATGTCGCAGGCAGTTATCTGAGTGAGAATGAAAAATACAGGGTTATCACTATTAATGAGGATGCAAAAAACACGCTTGTGATAAAGGATAATTCCACAGGCGAGAACATTGATTTTCCGCAGATACCCGATGGTGATATCCTCGGAGTCAATATTTCAGAGAGTGAGAAGCGGATGCTCCTCACCGTTGGCACATCACGGGCGCCGCGCAATCTCTATATTTACGACCTCGAAAGCAGGGACCTGAAAAAGATCACCGAAACCCTCAATGCCGAAATAGATCCCAATGACCTGGTTCCGGCAGAAGTCGTACGTTACAAATCGTTTGACGATCTTGAAATACCGGCAATATTTTACAAGCCGTTGAATGCGTCGGGAAAGAATAAGGTCCCTGCGCTGGTTTATGTACATGGCGGCCCTGGCGGCCAGACTCGTACCGGATTCAATTCAATGATACAGTACCTTGTAAATCATGGATATGCAGTCCTGGGTGTAAACAACAGGGGAAGCAGCGGATATGGAAAGACCTTTTACAAGATGGATGATCTGAACCACGGCGACAAGGATCTGAAGGATTGTGTCTGGGGCAAAAAGTGGCTCCAGCAGCAGGAATATATTGATCCCGACAAAATCGGCATCATTGGCGGAAGCTATGGCGGTTATATGACCATGGCAGCAATGTCATTCGCCCCCGAGGAATTCAACGTGGGCGTGGACCTCTTTGGTGTTACCAACTGGATACGCACTCTCCGGTCAATTCCACCCGACTGGGAATCAGGCAAGAAAGCGCTTTACGCAGAACTTGGTGATCCCTATTCAGCCGATTCCGTGCGCCTGTACAGTATTTCACCATTGTTCCATGCCGACCAGATCAAACGCCCGGTACTTGTTCTGCAGGGCGCCAACGACCCCAGGGTACTGCAGGTGGAATCGGATGAGATTGTCGCAGGCGTGAAAAAAAATAATGTCCCCGTTGAATACATAATATTCCCTGATGAGGGCCATGGTTTTGTCAAGAAAGAGAACGAGATCAAAGGCACTGCCCAGATACTGGCCTTTCTTGACAAGTACCTCAAGGGCGGAGAATGACAAAGAGACTAAGGGACGGAGGGATGAAGGGACTTAGAGACGAAGGGAAGGTGGTGAAGGCTAAAGACCTGAAAAAAGCTCTTTTAAAAGGAGTTATCGTTTTTACAACACTCCTGCTCTTAACGCCTTACACCTATTCCCGGAAACCCGAGGTGGTAAAGATTTGGGATCAGGCCGACCACAATGCATTTACCGATCTGATCCGGTTTAAATCCGCCTTCTATTGCACATTCCGTGAAGGGAAAAGTCATGTTCCCAAAGACACCACCCAGAATGGAAAAATACGTATTCTTAAGTCGGCTGACGGCAAAAAATGGGAATCGGTTGTTTTGCTGGAAAACAGGAGGTTCGACCTTCGCGATTCCAAACTCTCCATCACCCCCGACGGCAGGTTGATGGTCCTGATCGGCGGTTCCCATTATGTGAACGGTGTACTTCTCGACATGATGCCGCATGTTTCATTCTCACCGGATGGTTCAGATTTCTCGGAACCTGTGGCTGTCTCCATTGAAAGCAGCGTCAGGAGCGGCTTTGACTGGATATGGCGGGTCACGTGGAAAGGAAATACGGGCTATGGAGTGGTTTATCAGGCAAATTTACCGGATCCAGGAAGCAGGATCAGGCTTCTGTCGACCGCTGACGGAATTACATACCGGCAGGTTGCGGAATTCAATATCAGCCCGCTTCCGAATGAAGCTACCATCCGTTTTGATAATGATGACAACATGATGATCCTCCTCAGGCGTGAAGCTGGTGCCAATGGAATGCTCGGGATCAGCAGGCAGCCGTACACTGACTGGAGCTGGAAGGAATTGGGATACCGTCTCGGAGGCCCCGACTTCCTTATCCTGAACACCGGAAAGCTTTGTATCGGGACGCGTTTGTACAAACCTTCTGCTGCAAGTACCGTTATTTATATAACCGGGATGGAGGGGGATATTGAAAAGATGATCGAACTGCCCAGCGGTGGCGATACTAGTTATCCCGGACTGCTTATATTCAAAAAGAGGCTCTGGTTTTCCTACTACTCGAGTCATGAAGGTAAAACTTCAATTTACCTCGCAAAGATAAAAGTCAGGGATCTCCTGAAAGGATAGTACTTCCTTTAACTTCTCCTCAGTATCCTGACGAGAATGAGGATAAGCACGGCACCTCCCGTGGCAATGAGTATGCTTCTGAGATCAAATCCCGAAACTGATCCCAGACCGAATTGTGTTCCGAGGTAACCACCAAGCAACGCACCGCCGACACCGATAAGAATAGTGATAATTATTCCCTGCGGGTCCCTGCCGGGTAAAACGAATCTTGCAAGGAATCCTACAATTAAACCCATTACAATCCAGGATATAATTCCCATAACTGACCTCCTTTTTAAATTATTGTTATTAGAAATATAGATTATTCCCCTCTCTCCCCATCTCCCCTACTCCGGTCCCATCAGGTATCTGTACAACTCACTCCTGGTCGAGAGGATTATGGTAGTGGTTGTATCAAATGTCTTCTCGAACGTTTCCATTGATTTCATAAAACTGTACAGGTTTCTTGATGAGGCCGACTGGTCGTAAGCTCCTGCATATATAGAAGTTGCCCTTGCATCAGCTTGTCCCCGTATCTCTTCTGCCCTGCGGTAGGCTTCCGACTGAATGGTTTTCAGGTCCCTCTCCTTTTCGCCGTTTATCCTGGAAGCCTCTCCGGCTCCTTCGGACCTGAATTTATCTGCTATCCGGTATCGCTCGCTCTTCATCCTTTCATAAACCTGGGTCTGGACCTCTTCGACATAATTGAGGCGTTTCAGCCTTACATCCAGTATGACAATCCCGAGATCGCTGGTTTTTTCATTGCCCGACCGAAGTATCAGCTTTTCGATTTCAAGCCGGCCTTTCTGTATCGTGGAAAGTGTGTCTCCTATTTCCTCGCCCAGTGAGCCCGAAGGTGTGGGTACCCTGTTGGAGCTTCGCACCACTTCTTCAAGGTTGTGGTTTGCAATATGATCGCGTGTCTCGCCGTCAAGAATATCGGCAATCCGCGACAGTGCACCCCGTTCGTCGGTCAGCCGCTTGAAGAACTGAAGCGGATCAGTGATCTGCCAGCGGGCGTAGGTATCGACAAAAATGAATTTCTTGTCCTTGGTCGGCACCTGGTTGGGATCCCCGTCCCATTCCATAAACCTCTTCTCAAAAAAGTTGGTTTTCTGAATAAAGGGCACTTTTAATTTTAGTCCGGGGCTTGTCCTGGCCTCACCTACTGGCTTCCCGAACTGTGTAATCACAACCTGTTCATTCTCCTTCACTTTAAAGACTGAATCGAGAATGACAATGATAAGTACCAAAAGGATCAGGAGCTGAATTAATGATTTGCGGTATTTCATTTCGGTTCTGTTATTTGTCTTTTAACTGCATCTGGAGAAGAGGCAGGATATTGTTCCCGGCCTCATCGGTTATAATCTTGTGTCCCAGCTTTGGCAGGACGGTTCCCATAGTTTCAAGATATATCCTTCGCTTTGTTACTTCGGGGGCTTTCACATACTCCCTGTACAGTGCATTGAACCGGGTTGCTTCTCCAAGTGCATTATTAACCCTCTCGGTTGCATAACCCTCTGCCATCTGGATGGTCTCTTCGGCCTGCCCTCTCGCCCTTGGGATCACCTTGTTGTATTCCGACCTCGCCTGGTTGATCAATGTCTCTTTCTCCTGCTGAGCCTGGTTTACGGCATTGAAAGCGTCCTTTACCGGATCAGGCGGGTTTACATCCTGCAACACTACCTGTTCTATCTTTATGCCAAGGGAGTATTCCGTACATATTTTCTGGATTTCCTCCTGTGCACTGACTGATATCTCGGCTCTTCCCACAGTCAGGACCTCATTGACCGTCCGGTCGCCGACAATCTGCCTCATACAGGCCTCCGATATATCGCGCATGGTGGCAACCGGTTCCCGTACTTTGAAAAGGAACAGGTAGGGGTCGTCAATCCTGTACTGGACAACCCATTCCACATCGGCAAGGTTGAGATCACCGGTAAGCATCAGTGATTCATCTGCCGTTCCTGTTTTGGTGTACTCCGACTGGATCCCGGTCGCGGTGGTCCGGAACCCGAATTCCTCTTTCTGCTGTCTTTCCACGGCGACTTTGTATTTCCTTTCAAGGATGGGGACTTTGGCATGGAGACCCGGCTCCTCCTTTCTGACATACCTTCCGAAACGCGTTATGACACCGACCTCTTCAGGGCGGACCTGGAAGAATGTCATAAACAGAAGGATGATCAGAACAATCACCACAACGAAATAATTTAAGTATGTGGTATACTTCTTCCATTGCGGTGGGATTTTCTGGGTGTTGAACTGTGTGAATGCCATTTATAGGTGGTTTTATGATCTAATACAAATATAAGATATCATGTTGAAGTTTTTCTAACTTTATATTGTTGGAACAATCTTTATTGGATCTTTTTTGTTCATATTCACGAATAAATATCCTGTACCATGAAAACGGCGGCTGATGGGCGGCAAGATATTAAGTAAACGGAAATGAAGCGGATTGATACCATAGATTTCGTGAGAGGGCTGGTGATGATCATTATGGCTCTGGATCATACGCGCGACTTCATGCATGTAGAATCCCTGACAGGGAATCCCCTGGATCTCGAAACTACCACACCTGTATTGTTTTTTTCACGGTGGATAACCCACTTTTGTGCTCCTATTTTTGTATTTCTGTCCGGGACATCGGCATATATTTCGATAAGGAGCAACAATGTCAGGCAAAGCCGGAACTTTTTACTGACGAGGGGAGTTTGGCTCATTCTCCTCGAATTCACAGTCATCAATTTTGCCGTCTGGTTCGATATACATTTCAGGATACTCCTTTTCCAGGTTATCGCGGCAATCGGATTTGGATTCATAATAATTGCGCTCATAATGAAACTCCCGGTAAGGATACTGGGGGCGATTGCCCTGGTGATTATCTTCGGCCATAATCTCCTGTCGCAGGCAATGGCCGGAGGTGATTTCCTGCTGAAGCCGGTGCTCTCTCCAATGGTTAATTTTACGACTTACCAGGTAACCCCTGATTTCATTTTTATAATTGGCTATCCATTGCTCCCGTGGTTTGGCATAATGCTTGCCGGATTTGTCGCAGGCCGCCTTTTTGAACGTCAGGCCGATGAACGGAAGAGGCTTTTTCTCAGGATCGGATTAACAACCCTTGTACTGTTTGTTGTTATCCGGTTTACAAACTACTATGGCGACCCATCCTTGTGGTCTGTTCAGAAAAATCACCTTTATACCCTGCTGTTGTTTGTCAATACCTCGAAATATCCCCCTTCGCTGCTATTTACCCTGATGACCCTTGGGATAATGTTCCTGTTGCTTTCCTTCACCGAAGGGGTAAGGAATAAAGTCACCGGAATTTTAAGTGTATTTGGGAAGGTCCCGTTTTTTTACTACCTGGTCCACCTTTACCTTATCCATTCGCTGACGCTTGTAATTATGTTCCTGCAGGGATTTCACCTGAGCGACCTCTCATTTGCACCTTTTCGTTTTGGAAGGCCGCAGACGGAGTCAGGAATAGAATTATGGCTGGTCTTCCTGGTGTGGCTGGGAGTTGTAGCACTCCTCTATCCATTCTGCAAATGGTACGGGAATTACAAGTTCACCCACAGGGAAAAGGGTTGGCTTAGATATCTGTGACAGGAATCCGGTATAAAGTCAGTATTTTATTATTCTTCCTGATCCCGATATAGACTGGGTCACTACGGGATCTCCCCTGAGGTAGATATTGCCGCTTCCTGATATGGTCGCGTTCAGAGTGTTCTCAACATTTGTATAAATGTCTCCCGAACCCGAGATCGTTTCAGTTGCGCTCATCAAAACAAAATCGCCGGAGTTGATATCCCCGCTTCCCGTAATCCTGAAGATTCCTTCATCACTGCTCCCGTTTAAGGTCACATCACCTGAACCGGTCAGTGTAAGATCTGCCTCCTGGCATGTAGCCTCATCTATGTCTGTATTGCCTGATCCGGTAATTGTAATTGAAAGATCGTTGCATGATATTATGCCTGCAAGAATATCGCCTGATCCTGTTAATTTAATTTCCACTGAGTTTCCCGCGAGAATATCTGCCGTAAAGTCACCTGAACCGGTAAGAACGATATTGTCGAGGTCAGGCGATGTTATTGTTACTACCGGGGTCTGGCTGTAATCAAAACATGAATTCCGCGGATCTGTCTTGATCTCAAGCTTACCGTTGAAAGTTTCGGTGATTATATGGCTGAACAGGTTTGTTTCGGCTTTAACCGATATAGCAGTCGTATCACCCTTCTTATATACAACATCGACCATTGTTGTATTTTCCACTGCATTGAAAGGCTGGGTTTCACGAAATTGAGTATCAACCGATCCGTTGCCATCTATGCATTGTAAGCTTTTAATGCACGATGTGAGCGAAACAGTTAAAATTCCGGCGATGATCAGGGTATTTTTCATATTGTATGGTATTTGGCTTTACTAATGATTAAACAAACGACCTGCCCGTTGGTTGGCCGCCTGTAAAAAAATGCATGAGATTGAAACTACTTTTTCTTCTTCACCTTCGCCAGGTTTTCCTTCACCCTGAACCGGACAATCTCGTCAATGAGGGCATAAGGTATCTCCCTGTCGACCGGAAATTTCACCGACCCCCTGGCATTCTCATATTTTGATAGCTGCTCCCTGAATTTATCTATGCCTGAGGGTGTGGGATAAAATCCGACATGATGCTTAAAAGCTGCAAAATGGACCAGGTTCCCGTTAAGCTGAAACGTGGGGATGCCGTAATTGATGGTCTCTGTGGCCTG
>Ga0105095_10001272_pt1 | contig 13158 bp, 12 predicted proteins | sample PPLLak2March2015_2_FD_79180 | JGI IMG/M metagenome (GOLD analysis project Ga0105095, IMG submission 79180) | Freshwater sediment microbial communities from Prairie Pothole Lake near Jamestown, North Dakota, USA - PPLs Lake P8 Core (3) Depth... | ecosystem: Environmental > Aquatic > Freshwater >... | reverse complement strand
GAGAACCTGCTCCTGACTGCCAACTCCGAGACCTGGGCGACCGTCCAGATCGCACGCATTGGCACATCCATCATCCATATCCTGACTACCGCCCTGGTTGGTTATGCCCTGGCAATAGCCTGGCAGCGCCGGCGCTACTGGCAATTGCTTGGCGTTTATCTTGTGGCGGTTCTCTTACACGGCGCCTGGAATGCCATGAGCCTGCTCATGACCTTTGGCGAGATACAGCAATCACTCAACAATGCAAACTGGTGGTCAAGTCTGAGCAATTTAGCTCCTTATGCCATGGGTGCGCTGGCAATTTTTAGCCTCGCTATACTGGTCTGGTTTAACTTCAGCTTGCGACGTGGACGGGCTGGAAAACTAACAACACCAACAGATCAAATACCCTGAAAGCATGCTATAATTTCGCCTACCTCAGCGGGCGGCACAACAACCGCCCGCTCTTCCTTGGAGAAAATAATGGAAGTAATTACCTATCTTATTGACCTGTTCTTACACCTCGACAAATATTTAAGTGAGATCATCCAGAATTATGGCGTATTAACCTACGTGCTGCTTTTCGCAGTGATCTTTATGGAAACTGGCCTGGTGGTAACGCCTTTTTTACCGGGTGATTCACTGCTCTTCGCCGCTGGAACCTTTGCGTCCCCAGCCCTTGGTTCATCTTTAAACATCGGACTCTTGTGGGTGCTTTTATCAGCGGCAGCGATCCTGGGCGATACTGCCAACTACTGGATCGGCCACTATATTGGCCCGCGTGCTTTCAGCGGTGATGTTCGTTTTCTAAAGAAAGAATACCTGGACCGCACGCATGCATTCTATGAAAAGCACGGCGGCAAAACCATTATCTTGGCGCGTTTCGTGCCCATCGTCCGCACCTTTGCCCCGTTTGTGGCTGGGGTTGGCGCCATGACCTACAAACACTTCATCAGTTATAACGTTATCGGCGGCTTAGTGTGGGTGACGATATTCACTCTGGGCGGTTATTTCTTCGGCAATCTACCCTTCGTAAAGAATAATTTCAGCCTGGTGGTAATTGCCATTATCGTGATTTCGGTGCTTCCTGCCGTGTACGAGGTGGTTAAATCTCGCATGCACTCCTCTGAGAAAGCACAAGCAGAAGGATAGATTCTCCTTACAGACAAAACGAGAGCTTTTCCCGCTAAAATGCGGCAGGAAAGCTCTCGTTTTTTGTTGCTTGATCAGCAGAGGATCATGGTTCCAGTCGTAAAATCATTTTGGCTGCAGCTTCTACCTGAGGGCGTGACCACGCCATTGGATAATATTGGATCAGACGCCAGGCATCCGCCATGTCTATATAATTAGGATGGTAGGCATGCCCCGATTGCCCGGTGGTATGAACTGTGAGCGAGTTGTCCAGGCTGTCCAGGTCAACGATCATGCGCATGGATGGTAAAGACACAACCGTATAATCCTCATTTGCGTCCCAACCTGTCGCATTCACAATAGAAGAGCCACCCGAGCTTGCAAACGGCCCTCGATTGAATAAAGCCTCAATCGGCGCAATCCCCGATTCACCCAGAGAAGCATTACGGAAAGTGACCGTATGCATTTTTCCCCACGTCCATCCCTGGGAAGCCTTACCCAATAGGTCTTCAAGCTCTGCCACGGCTTGTCCGAGGGCAGCGCGAAAGATATCGTCCCGCTGTTCAACCGCTGGCGTGTTGCGATTGTCCCACCAGGGAGAATCCGGCTGTTGAACCAGCTGATAGACAACCGTATACCACCGGCTGCCACCTGTTGGCAGGTAATCTTCTGGCAGGTCATCGGCAAATGTAAGGTTGAGTAGATGCTTCCAGAAGGCAGCGAATAATCCGGCTGGCGCCGAATCCATATGGTTTTGGTAATCCCAATCCGCCAGCAGGGCGCGCGCCTCATCAAGCCGGCTATCTTCGAGTGAGATGGCCAGAAGGATCGGAACCAGCGAAACCGCGTTTAGATCGGTATTATCCCCCTGCATACGTTGGATATCCTCAAGGCTCAATGGCTGAGGGGCATTTTCCAGCATGGCAATAATCTGACGCGCACGGTAGCCGTAATCCCATCCAGTGGTAATCAGGTATGGATATTCAGGTCCAACCACCGCATGATTGGCGGTGACAATATAGCCCTGGGGTGGATTGAATGTATATGGTAATTCCTCGAAAGGAATATATCCCTGCCACTGGTAATCATCTGTCCAACCGGGCACTGGCAATGTGCCGTCACCCTGGGAGCGCAAGGGAATATTCCCGGGCATCTGATAACCAATATTTCCATCCACATCGGCGTAGATTAAATTCTGAGAGGGCGCCGTGAAAAAGCGCGCCGCTTCTCGAAATTCCTCCCAATTCTTAGCCCGATTGAACTGCCAGATCGCAGGGAAAGGATTACCTAATTCCAGAGCAGTCCAGCGCATTGAAATAGCATACTGGGCCGGCAGCTCTATGCCGCTCTGGGTGCTGAAGTCCTCCAGAAGTCCGTAGGTTTCCGAAATAATCGGCCCGTTGCGAGTGTAGCGAACCGTCAAGGATACTGGGTCAGTACCAGCCACCTGGATGGTTTCCTCCACCAGCGTCATATCCACCCAGTTCCCATTAACTTCATATTGATCAGGATTTTCCGGGTTGATCTTTTCGACGAAGAGATCCTGCACATCTGGACCCACATTGGTAAAACCCCAGGCGATGCGGGCATTATGCCCGATAATGACACCTGGTGCCCCAGCAAAAGAAAAACCAGCCACTTCGTATGGGCAGTCTGCGCTCACCGGAGCACAGTGCAAACCAATCTGATACCAGATGGAGGGCATCTGCACACCCAGATGCGGATCATTCGCCAGGACAGGCATCCCCGTAGAGCTTCTCTCTCCTGCAATGACCCAGCTGTTTGATCCCAGGCCCACGCCGCGCTCTCCCAGGATTGGCGGGACGGCTGCCAGCCTTGAAGCAATATCCTGTAAGGCAGGTTGTATCGCGCTAACCAGGGCTGGCTCCGGGTCGTCCGTGACCTGGCGTTCAGCCAATGTTATCTGGGAGACAATGGTGGGCGCATCGTCAGGATAAGCTGGAGTAATATGAGCATATTGCTCGGGGCTCAGGCTTTGCAGTAAGATCGCTTTCTCAATCTCACTGTCCATATTCCCACCCAGATCCCAGGCCATCACCTTCGCCCAGGTCAGCGAGTTTAAAGGTGACCAGGGTTCGGGTTTATAGTCCGGATTTAACAGCGCTAAAACCGCATATTCCAGACTCAGGCCACTGCCCTGGTGTTCTCCCAGATAGGCATTCACACCGGCAGCGTAAGCATCCAGAATAGCACCTGTCGTGGCGTCCACTTTCTCTAATTCCTGCTGAGCCACGCGCTCCCACCCGAGGGTGCGCAAAAACAGATCTGTATCAACCTGGTCTTCACCAAACATTTCAGACAAACGTCCAGCGCCCAGATGACGCCAGAAATCCATTTGCCAAAAACGATCCTGGGCGTGAACATAGCCCTGTGCAAAAAATAAATCGTGCAGGTTGGCAGCAAATACCTGAGGCACTCCAAATTCGTCCCGGTAAATGTCTACCGGAGCGGTCAACCCAGATATTTTGAGACTGCCATCTGCCACCGGAAACGAGCGCCGGACGGTGAGGATACCCGCACCTAACCCAAGCGCACTGACAACCAGCAATATAGTAATTAAAATAATCAGCCCTCGACCCAATTTTGAAGCAGCCATCGTAGTCCCTCCCAGGCGAAATAGAACACTAACAATTCCCGCAAACGTTTAGGCTATATTGGAAGGTAAAGTATCTAGTGTTGTCAGATGGGGATTATCTGGATAGAACGGATTATAACATGCACGCCAAATAAACGCTGCTCAAAGGTTCAGCTTTCTCCAATCGCAAAAACAGTTGCCACGGCCAAAGTTTCGGTATGGCTCAGGCTGACAGTCCACTGCGTCAGGTGTTTCTGCGCAGCGAGTTCAGCCGCAGCGCCGTGCAGAAAGAGCAGCGGTTCACGCGCCGGGCCACGCAGGATTTCAATTTCCTGCCAGGCAATCAGCCCGATTCCAGTCCCCAGAGCTTTGGCCACCGCTTCTTTGGCCGCAAACCGTCCAGCCAGGGAAGCGGGGTTACCTTTTAATTCAGCCAGCTCCTGCGGTGTGAAAACGCGAGTCAGAAAGCGTTCCCCGTGACGTTCAATAGCCTGTGTGACCCGCTCAATCTCAATCAGATCTACACCACTGCTGATATGGATCATAGCAACCTCACTGCTTTCACTCAAGCCAGCGTACCCGCAGCTATAATTACGGTACGCTCTGGATCTAAATAACGCTGCGCAGTTTCCAACACCTGCTCTGGGGTGACTGAGCGGACATGCTTAGCAATAGTTTGAAAATAGTCCAACCCAAGCTGGTAGCGTTCCAGCATCGTGAGGGCTGATGCTACCCCAATATTCGTCTCCATAGACAAGGGCAGGCTGCCAACAAAATGATCCTGGCTATCCACCAATTCCTGGCGGCTGACTGGTTCAGAAACAAACCGGCGCGCTTCTTTCATAATTAATTCCAGCGCCTGTTCAATATTTGCTGGTTCAACACCCGCCCCGATGCTCCAAGACCCTGGCCCAACTCCGGCCGAGAGAGCGCTTTGTGCATAATAAGCCAGCCCCGCTTGTACGCGCACCACCTCGCCTATCCTGCCCATCATCCCGAACTCTCCCAGGACATTATTGCCCAGGGCCGCCGGCAAGTAGTCTGCGGAGCGACGCTTTGGTCCCACCCAGGCAACCAGCAGATCCGCCTGAGACTTACCTGGTATGTGATGACTCTGGCGGACCGTCTGATCCGAGGCAGCCAACTCGGGCAGTTCCACCGGCAAAGGCTGCTCAAAATTCCGCCACTCCCCCAGAGCAGCGCTTACTTTTACGACCGCGGCCGCAGGATCAATCCCACCTACCACAACAATGGTCATCCCGCGCGGCCCATAAGTACGGGCATGAAAGTCGATCAGGTCCTGACGCGTGATGGCCTGGATGGTCTCTGTGTAGCCGTCGGTAGGCCGGCCGTACGGATGATCTGCGTATAATAGCCGGTTGCAGATCAGCGAAGCCATCTCACCCGTATCGTGGGCACGCATTGCCAATCCCGTCAAAAATTGGGTTCGCAGACGTTCGACCTGCTCTTCCGGGAATATCGGTTGGGTCAGGGCTTCGCTTAAAGAGTCAAGTAAGAGGTCCAGATCCTCTGCCAGTGCCTGCCCATGAAAGCTGGTGGTATGCGTGCCGCCCCCGATTCCCAGACGGGCTCCCATCGATTCCAGAGCTTCGTGAATTTGCTGAAAATTCCGGCGTTGCGTGCCACGCATCAAACAAGCGGCTGTAAAACCCGCCAGTCCAAGCTTCTCGTCCGGGTCCGACAGACTGCCAGCTTGCAAATAACCACTGATCATCACTGATGGGCTGTTAAAATTTGGCCGCGCGATCACGGTGATCCCATTTTTCAGGGTTTGACGGGTAATATTTTCCGGCCCGGGCAAGGCAGAAATAACTGAGGATACTTTATTTGTATTTCGTGAATGGGTAGGTATACGAGTCGCCATCATACTTCTCCCATTTCCACTACAAATTCAGCATCTTCCACACCTAGCCCATCGGGTAAGTATATCCCCAGCACACGGTTGCGAGGTTGTAAATATAGCTGTGTTACCCGCTGCACATCCTGGGGAGTTACCGCAGCCAATTGTTCCAGGTAACCTGAGAACCAGTCATAACTGGCAAACATCTCCGGGAAACCCAGCCAAAAGGCTTGATTGGTGATGCTTTCGCTGCCATAAGCAAACAGCGCACGCGCCTGTTTGACCGCCCGGGCAACTTCTTCCTGGGATGGAGGCGCTTCCTGCACCAGCCTGATCTGTTCATCGAGCGCCGAAATTACCTCTTCAGCCGTGCGCTCCGGATGCACAATCGCTGTAATGCTGTACAAATAAGGGTCAATTGTTGCTGGCATCTCCCCACTGATACCCACCGCCAGCTCTTTCTCTACCAATGCCCGATAGAGGCGCGATATTTTATTCGAAATCCCACCGCCAAACATATTCAAACTACTGGGACCGCTAAGCAAGCTATCTAACACCGTCATGGCAAAAAAATCGGGATGTGTTGCGGCTGGTGCATGGTACGCAGCCTGCACATACACCGTCTCACCCGGTCCTTCGACTGTGACACGTCGCTCGCCACGCTGGGCAGGCTCTGGACGCACCCGCATAGACGGTGGCTCAGCGGCCGGGATTGCCCCATACAGCTCATTAATGCGTGCCAGCATGGAATGGCTGTCAAAATCACCTGCTATGGTCAAGATAGCATTATTCGGGGCATAATGACGCCGATAATAAGCCATCAAGTCTTCGCGGGTCAATGCTTCCAAATCAACCTGCTCTCCGATCACCTCGTGATGGTAAGCATGCACCCGAAAGGCTGTGGCCTGGATATGCTCGCTCAAAAGGAACATAGGCTCGTTTTCATTCCCCTGGCGCTCTGAAATAATCACAGTCCGCTCTGCATCTACATCCTGCCCCTCAAAAAGACTGTTTGTCATTCGATCCGCTTCTAATTGCAATGCCAGATCGATTTTATCGGCGGGCAGAGTTTCAAAATAAGCTGTCCAGTCCAGGTAGGTGAAAGCATTCCAGACACCCCCCAGCCGGGCAATCTCTCGGTCGAGAGTACCCCCAGAAAATCGGGGGGTTCCCTTAAATTGCATGTGCTCAACCCAGTGGGAAACGCCTGTATACCCTGCCAGCTCATTGCGCGATCCAGCTCGATACCATACCCAATGGCTAATGATGGGCGCTGTATGGATCTCTTTTAACAATACCAGAAGACCATTATCGAGTTGCGTCCTGCTGATCCCATTCTGCATGTAATACCTCATCAAATAATTTTTTTGGAGTCACGCGGTTGCGGAGAGCTCCACCAGGTGCGTACGTGCTACCATTCATAAAATCGGTTTTGGGAAGAAAAATCCAACCTGTATCTACCCCTCCCGAGAAAAACCCACTATAGCACATTCTGATCTATTGGTGAATAGCGATCTGCCGGCAATATATCACTTCATGAAGTTACCAATCTGATCCATCCCGGTCACCAACAGGTGGTAGCCATTGATGTCAGGCTTGTTTAACCGCCTGCCTGTGTATATAATGAACAAGCTTCCTGAAGCCCTGATTCACAAATTTAAGGAACACACGTTTGCAGAGATACCCTGACCGCGTTCTGGCTAACCCAGACGTGAAAATGTAAAAAGAGGAGGCGCCGTGGTAACCGACAATCCAGAAAAGTATCAGGTCGTCGTTATTGGAGCTGGACCAGCAGGCTTATTTGCTGCCCGACATCTGGCTCTCCAGGATGTACATGTAGTTTTGCTCAATCGTGATATCAAACCCGGGGGATTAGCTGAATATGGCATTTATCACACGAAATACAAAATGAAAGAGGGGCTGCGCAAGCAATTTCGCCAGATCCTCGAGCTCCCCGGAATCGATTATTTTGGTAACGTCAGCGTGGGCAAGACCTCTGGGATCAGCCTGGAGGACCTTCAAAAGATGGGATTTCAAGCCAGACTGGTCAGTGTGGGAGCCCAGGGCACAAAATGGTTGGGGCTGTCGGGCGAAGATTTGCAAGGCGTTTACCACGCCAAGGATATCGTCTACCACTACAACAAGCTTCCCCCACAGAGCACGCATGATTTCCGGATCGGCAAACGCGTCGCAGTAGTCGGTGTGGGGAATGTGATGATGGACATTGCCCACTGGTTGATCCGCGAGAAGCAGGTGGACGAGGTTGTTGCAGTTGCGCGGCGCGGCCCAGCCGAGGTGAAATTTTCCAAAAAAGAGATGGAGAACATCGCCCGCAACCTGGATTTGGATCACCTGGATCGAGAATTTGAGCGTGTCAAACCGATTATGCTAGCCATAGGGCAGGACCTCCATGCGGCGCGCGATTTCATCCTCTCTGCTTTGCCTAAAGCGCTTGAGCCAGTCACCCAGGCACGCTTCCGTCTGGACTTTTTAGCCTCTCCCACGCGCATCCTGGGTGATCAAGAAGGGCGAGTGTGTGGGCTGGAAGTCGAAGACACCACCCTGGTTCCCCAAAATGGAGATACCAAGGCGCGCGGGCTTGGCACCAAACGCGTGATCGATGTAGATACGGTAATCTTTTGTATCGGAGATCGGGTGGATGATGAATTTGGTCTGCCGGTACAATGGAACGAGTTTGTTAAAAATCCTAATCCTGTTTACCCGATCAATGGTCTCTCTTATGAAGCTTACGATCCGCAGCGCGGGCAGCCGGTTGAGGGGGTTTTCGTTGCAGGCTGGTCGCGCGAGGCCAGCAGCGGCCTGGTAGGTGTTGCGCGCAAAGACGGTGAAAATGGGGCTACCGCGCTTCTGCAATACCTGAAAGGGAAGACCGCCAATGTGAATGAAGAGCAATTAAACCAGCAGCTCCAGTCAAAACTGCAGAGCCTGGGTAGACCGGTCATTACTAAAGATCAAGTATGGAAACTGGAGGCATTTGAACGCCGCGAGGCGGAACGCCTGGGGCTGGAGGATTTCAAATTCAAGACCAATGCAGAAATGCTGGACATTATTGGTAGCGCATAAAAATCACTGCCAGAGAACATGACTCCTATAAAAAAAACACCCGTCTAGTGGCGCACGCCAACCGGTACGGGTGTTTTTTATGCTTCCGTCCTGGACTGATAAGGGATCATTACAACAAAGCCTATGGCGATGATGACCTCTCCGATCATCACACCAACTGCTTGCCAGGGTCCAAAATAGGGGATAGCAGGCAGAATGTGGGTTCCAAAACCGAACACATCCGCCATACCAGCGGCTACCGCTATTACATAGCCAGTTGCCACCAGTCTTAAACCTACATCTGCCGCGATTGTTTTCTGGCGTCCATTCCATAAGGCATTAAGGGTTATAAACCCTCCCATACAGATCAACGCCAGACCAACCAGGAGAACAGCAATCTGAATAAAGCCTGTCACTGGACTGCGATCCAGACCAAACAAGCCCGGATCGGCGCCTAGAATAAAGAGGATTTGCCCTGCGATGACCAGGGCCAGGCCTACGCGCAGACGTATTCGTCCAACAGAGTGATAAGCTTGATTTCCGGTCATATGTGCTCCGGTAAATATAGCTGCAACAGGCGTGCCCAATTTTGCCCCAAGATCGCCGCAATATCGTCTTCTGCGTAGCCTCGCTCAGCCAACATCGGGATTAACTTTCTCAGGTCAGCAATGCTATCAATCTCTGCGGGTACGTTCTGCAGTCCAAAGCCACCATCAAAATCGCTGCCGAGCGCTACATGTTGCGCATCACCCGCTATCTGGCAAATGGAATCAACATGGGCGATCAGTCGATCCAATGAGACTAAAACCCGCCGGTCGCCCGATTTCCAACCAGCCTGTAAAAACTGATTGAGGGGTATTACGCCGATGACAGCCTGGCGTTCGATCAACCCATGAATGACACGTTCACTCAGATGGCGGTTACTATCCAGGCCTTTCAACAGTGATTGCACATTAGCATGGGAAGCGATTATTGCCCCTGGATAGGTGTCCAATGCCTGTAAGGCAGCCATCTCATCCATATGGCTCACATCCAAAATAAAGCCCAATGCAGCCATTCCATCTAGCAGGGCATAGCCATCTTTGGTCAGCGGTCCCGGCTCGCGTGTCCCGCCACAAAAACGGGTACCGGCCCAGGCAGGTCCAATGATGCGCACTCCCTTCGCCCACCATTCCTCTAGCTCACCCGGCTCCCCTACACCCTCTGCACCCTCCATCAGCAGCACCAATCCCACTTTGCGGCCCGGATCTTCTGGTCTGTCTGTTTCTTTAGCAGCCTGTTCATCAGGCACTTGCTCTTCAAGAAAAGTCCCTCTGGCTAACATTTCATAGCGGTCTGGCAGGACATCTTGCCAATCGGCAAGTACAGCATGTAGATCAGCACGTCTCTGGATCAGTTGGAAATGATCAGGATTTTCATCCACCAGGCGCTGGTAGCTGTCGCGCTGGGCGTTATATAGGCGAGCTGCCTGATTATAATCCGAGTAAACCTGGTTATCCCAGGCCCCTGTGCGCCAGCGTTCAGGAGTAACAAACAATGTGGCGAAAATTACAGCTACCTGTCCAAGCTGGAATTCAGGCCAGCCAAGCAAGGATACACCCGCCTGGCTTTCCACCGGTAATCCAGCTTCTAAACGGCGTGTTTCCGCGACCGATCGAGTATAGTCTCGCCCAAAGGTCAACATATTCCAGGCTAAATCCTGGTGTCCATCAATGATAATCATGCTCAGTACCTGCTGCTAGATCCAGGCTGATTTTCGGCTTTAGCCGTAAATAGCTTGGATGCAATTTGCCGGTCTACTTTACCCATTGGGTATGTCTTCAATTCAGCCGGCGCAACCCAGGCCAGATCATGCACTTGCAATGCTTGTGGCGCTTGATTATCTAACAGATGGCATTGGAATGTATGCACTGTGACTCTGAAATGGGTATAAGCATGCCGGTAAATGCCTAACGGCTCGCCAACCTGAATATTTATACCCAGCTCCTCCTGTAACTCACGCGCCAGACATTCCGTTAGTGCCTCGCCTGGTTCTTGTTTGCCACCTGGAAACTCCCACAACCCACCCAGTAACCCCTTTAGGGGCCGCTGCGTGATCAAGTAGCGCCCGCCTTGGGCTAAGACCGCTGCCGCTACTTGCAGATGGGGGATTACTGCTTTTGGCGTGCCAACAGGTAACCGCTCCTGGATTCCCAATTGGTTGGCGATACACATTTCTGCTAGTGGGCAATCAACACAACCAGGTGCGCGCGGCGTGCATAGCATAGAACCCAGATCCATCAGCGCCTGGTTATAATCTCCTGCCTGACCGTCCGGCAGGTGCGCTTCCGCCAACTCCCACAGGCGTGCTTCCCCAACAGGCGAGCGGGCTGGCTCCTCAACGTTAAACAGGCGCGCCAATACCCGGCGAATATTGCCATCTAGAGCCGGTGCATTTTCCCCAAAGGCAATCGAAGCAATCGCTCCAGCAGTATAGCGACCGACACCAGGTAATTTACGCAGCGCGCTGGCTGTGTGCGGGATTGATCCTCCCTGAGATACAATATACTGCGCAGCCTGATGGAGGTTACGCGCCCGGCTGTAATACCCCATACCTTCCCATGCCGCCAGAACATCCTGCAATGGGGCCTCGGCTAATCGATGAACTGTAGGAAATTCTTCCATCCACCGCTGGTAGTATGGGATCACTGTCTCCACGCGTGTCTGTTGGAGCATGATCTCCGAGACCCAGATAGCATAAGGGTCATTTTGCCCGCGCCAGGGAAGTTGGCGAGCATGTGTGCGATACCATTTAAGCAGAGGTTCAGCAAATGAAGTCGGACTCACATCTGAAATCCGCCGCGCGCCTGTACGACTTTAAAGTTGAAATTCTCCACATAATCCAGTAGACGGTGTGTCAGGCTATCCCAATCTGATGAATCCAAGACCGTCTGCAGCGCATTCATGCTATTCATCTGGGCTGCCACCAGGATTTGAGGCTGGCTGCCGTACATAGTGAACCAGGCGTCTCCAGGCTCCATTCCTAAATGCTGCATGCCAGGGATAAAGTCGCGCACTACAAACTCAAAATAGTCCTGCTCGCGCCCAGGCAGAATATCCCAGGTCAAGAGAAGCTTGACAGCCATGTCGGTTCTCCAATTTCAGGATTTTTCATAACTCAGCACAACAACCCGGGTTTCATCAGGGATGGAGCTTTGAGTCACCTTCAGCGAAGGTATAGGCTCAATCTCGCTAAGACCCATCTCTTTTAAAAATTTATCCACTGGAGCCAGATCAATACTGCTTTCAGGGGTGCCATAATGCATCGGAATGACAATCCCCGGCTCCAGCAGACTGACGACTTCAACGGCCTTGGCAGGTGAGAGGCCGCCGCCTCCACCAACGGGTACCAATACGATATTCACATTGCCCAGGGCTTCAATCTCTGCCTGGTTGGGAGCTTTCTGGACATCCCCCAGGTGGGCAACAGTAATTCCGTCATAGTCAAATACGTAAAGTATATTACGCAGTTCTTCACTGGCTTGTTTATGGCTGCCATTCGTTTGCACAGCCGTGATGAAAACCCCACCAATTTCAAATTCACCAGGGCCTGTGATCACATGCGCGCGCCCTTTTACTGCTGAAACAAAATTATGCCCGGGAGCATCGTGGCTTACAGTGACAATATCCCCGCGTAGTTTCAAGGCCTCATATCCAACCGCATGGTGATCAAACGGATCGGTGACTACGGTTGCCATGCCGCGCTCAGTCAGCCGGAAACAGGAATGTCCATACCAGGTTATTTCCATACAACTCCTTCACTAAGCTCTCAGCCGGTAGATTTTGGAGCAAGCTAAGAGACTGGCTACACTTGAAATCGCGCCAGATGTAATCAGCGCAATTCAAACTGACCGGTTAAGATTATACATCATTGCGCCCAAATCCCGCTAATTAGGCGGAGGATGGCATGGTATGATGCTAAACAAGATGCAGCAATTTACTCCATCTTCCCCGACTTTGTTCTCAAATCTGACTCCAGGAGCTACGCTGACATGCTCCGAGGTTGATCGCATCCGGCTCCAAATCCCAGCCGGACCAGCGGGAAGTTACCGGCTGGCCCAGCTCGATGATTATCGACAGTCGCCACGACGGGATTTTTTCTGGCATGCACCATTTGAACTCTGCTTGACCGCAAGAGCTTCTTCTAATCCACTGCCAGGCACCTGGGGATTTGGTTTGTGGAACGATCCATTCAGCATGGCTCTGCCTGCTGGCGCACGAGCTTTGCGTCTACCAGCCTTGCCCAATACAGCCTGGTTTTTCTTCGCCTCCTCGGAAAATTATCTCTCTCTACGGGACGATCTCCCTGGGCACGGTAGTCTGGCGGCTGTGTTCCGCTCACCACGCTGGCCGGGCATACTGCTGGGAACAGCCATCCCATTTCTACCTTTTTTGTTGGTGCGTCCCCTGGCGCGTTGGCTGCGCCGGCTGCTGGGACGAAGGTTTGTAAAAGAGACCGCACTAGCATTTACTCAGACTCCACAAGACT